>JACCDV010196588.1_pt1 | contig 20200 bp, 22 predicted proteins | sample 7446131 | NCBI WGS metagenome assembly JACCDV01 (sample SAMN15323448, study PRJNA562643) | freshwater metagenome | isolation source: river surface water | place: USA:Blue River Watershed | collected 2017-08-17 | reverse complement strand
TCAAGTCCTCCTAGGCCCACGGTGAGCTCTTCATCAGTAGGAGCACACCTACGGGGACTTAGCTCAGTTGGTAGAGCACCTGCTTTGCAAGCAGGGGGTCAGGGGTTCGACCCCCCTAGTCTCCACATAAAAGATTTCTCCCTTGTTTTTACAAGGGAGAAATCTTTTATGGAACCAATGTTTCATTTACAGACTCTTACCAATAGATGATTTAAAGAGAATGGGACTAAAGCGACCGCTAGCGGTAATTGCGAAAACTTATTTCTGAAGTTGTTCCGTAAATACTGAGCCGTAAGAAACCCACGTTTTATTGGTTTACTTTTTTCTATTTCTTAGAAGGACTACTATAACTAGGCCAATTGTTACTGCTACAAATCCAACCAGAATTGCTATTCCCTGTGGTTCTTGCATTATTCACTCCTCCCAGATCCTGCGTGTTACAAGTTTAGAGACAACCGAATCAAAGCCCTTGAAATAGTCTGATTTATAGTCTGAAAATCCGAATCGGTGCTCTACAACCCACTTCATTACTGGGTACGTCAGTGCACCTAGTCTCCAGAAAAAACTCCTCCTAGAAGTAGGGGGTGGTTTTGTTTAGTTCGATGCAATTAGTAACTTCTCGTCAGCGTGACTCAACATAAGCTGCGAAATTATCCAAAATCGCCTGCCAGCCTTGTCGCTGCTGCTCAATTGAATTTTCATCCTCGGTGTCAAATTCAACACAGACCCTAACTGCTTCTTGCATCTGATCAAAAGTGACACGAGCAAGGCGATCGCCAAATGAGTATTCGATCAGCTCATTTCGAATGATGTTTGTGTAAGTGCCAGTGAAATCAAAACCCGCACTTCCGTCTTTTGCCTCCATGCGAGAGGAGAAAACACCCCCGACCCTCAGGTCAACTGTGGCGTGAGGTGTATGCCAGTCCTCGGATGCAAAGTTCCATTGGGTAATTGCCTGAGGCGAGACATAAGCCTTCCAGGCTGCATCAATTGGAGCGTGGACCAAAACTTCGACTTGAATCTTCATTCCCTGAGTCTAACTATCGGTCAGACCCAACCAACCTTGATTGTTCCAAAGCAAGAGAGCTATTTGTCACCAAGTAGAAAATCGGAGCAACCTGTAACATCTTCGCGTGAGCGAAAAAGTCAAAGGTCCTCAAAGCTACTTTCCCTCGATTGAGGCTAAGTATGGTAAGCCAGTTGAGCACTGGTTCAAGATCCTGAACAAACACAAATCAAAAGCCCACATGGAAATGGTGGCAATTTTGAAAAATGATCACGAGCTTGGGCATGGCCACGCCAACGCTTTGGTTGCCTACTTTAGAGCGAAAAACAACCTGAAGTGAATTTGCCACCTTTCCTTATCACCTGCGCTATGAGCATCAGGTGTAGATTTGACAATCAGCGTCGCCAGAAAGAGTTTTGCCCGAGGAGTCAAAATTGACCGTTGTGTTTGTTGGTTCCATGAATATGGATCTATCAGTGAGGGTTTCAAACATTCCTAAGCCGGGAGAGACAATTTTAGGCCGGGACTTATTTCAAGCTCCCGGTGGCAAGAGCTCAAATCAAGCGGCAGCTGCGGCTAAAGCAGGCAGCACCCCTTTTTTAGTAGCGTGCGTCGGCCATGATTCCTTTGGCGACTCCCTTTTGCAAGGGGCAAAAGACATCGGCGTAAATACGCAATTTGTCAAGAGATCCAAAAACTCTGCTAGCGGTGTAGCCCTGATAACAGTGGATGACAAGGCAGAAAATTCCATTGTCGTAGCAAGCGGAGCAAATGGTGACTTGGACAAAGCTCACATCATAAGTGCTCTAAATTCCTTTTCTGATTCGACAGTAATTTCCGTAACTTTAGAAATCAGCCTAGAGTCGGCAAAAGCAGCCTTACTCAAGGCGCGAGAAATCGACGCGGTCTCGATACTCAATCTCTCTCCTGTGACAACGGCGGCCAGAGAACTAGCGTCTTTGGCAAACTTCTTAATAGTCAATGAAAGTGAGGCCTCTGAACTCATCGGGAAATCGAGTCCAGAGACCTTTGACTTAGTGGAAGGTTTTTCTTCGTTGAACTGCCAATACGTCATCGTGACTTTGGGCAGCAGGGGTGTTATGTATTTCGACGCGAGGTCCGAACAGAAACATGTCACACATTTTCCAGCCATGTCCATCAACGCTGTTGATACCACAGGTTGCGGAGATGCTTTCGCAGGTTCTTTTGCCGCCGAAATTGAAAGCGGGAAATCAATATCCCCATCTATTGAGTTCGCCATTAGGGCTGCTGGATATGCGGCAACCTCAATAGGTGCCCAGAGTTCCTACGGAACACGTCAACAGGTTCTTACTCAGTGACAACCGCAACTTTGACGAATAACAAGATGGCCTTCAAGATTGCTGATATTAAGTTTGGCACTCTCATCGGCTAACAGCATTTCAATAGCCTGATCAGCAATAGAAAGAAGGGGTTGACTCATCGTTGTGAGCGGCGGCACAGCAAACTCACTATGCTTCGTTCCATCAAATCCAACAACCTTTACATCCCTGGGAATCGATATTTTAAGTTGGGCTAGAGCCGACAGAACGCCAAAAGCCTGCTCATCAGTCGAACAGTAAATTGCCTCAGGCAATTTTTCAGCCGCAAGAAAATTCTTTAGAGCGCTACTCGCGCTCGCTCTCGAGACTTCTGATCTTATTTCAAGCACATTTGTATTTGGCTTATGTTTTCTAACTGCTTCAAAAATACCACGCATGTGATCTTTTGCCCCACCTTTTTCCTGGTTTGGCATAAGCGCAAGCAATGACTTGACTTTGTGATTAGTAATCAGGTGAGTAGCAAGCATGTAAGCAGCTCTTCGATAATTCATATGAACTGCAAAGAGCCCAGAAGATTTGCTAACAGGATGAAGGGCAATCACTGAAATTCCATTTGAGGTTGCAACTGTAGCGTCTACGACCGGCGCACATGACACTAAAACTATTCCGTCGACCCGTCTTTCGACCAGACCCTCAATTTGCTTTTTCTCTTGAATTGGATCCATGGCAGAGTCAGCAATAAGCAGCAGATAGCCAGCGTCTTTAGCTTTGATTTCCAGTGCGTGAGACAGCTCACCAAAGAAAGGATTTTGAATGCTTGGAACAACAAGACCGAGTGAAAAACTCTTTCCGACTGTCAGTGCGCGGGCCGAGGCATTGGGAGAATAGTTAAGTTCCCGCGCGGCCTGAAGGACCCTGTCTCGCGTCTCCTGCCTAACCGGTCTTGGCCCGTTATTAAACACGTAACTAACCACGGCAGTTGAGGTGCCGGCCCTCCTTGCCACGTCTTTGGCTGTAGCCAAAACAACACTCCGTCCAAGGCTCTAAGTTAAGAATCCCACAAGCTGGCTCAATTACCAAAACCAGCAGCATGTAACGTTTGGGTAACAGCTGAATTTAGAATAAATATCTAAGCGCTTAGACTATACGCTTAGACCAATTTCCGAAGGAAATGATTTAGTAGCGAAGGAGCTATGGATGCGAGTAATCGTAAGCAAGTATCTTCGTGCTTTTGCAGTTGCTGCCACTGGCTTGGGGTTGATGGCTACGTCCATCACTCCGGCGACAGCAGCACCGAGCACGACAATCTCATACATCGGCACTGATCAGCCGTCTCAGGTGAAACCGTTGATTGATGCCTTTCAGAAGCGTTACCCAAACATCAAGGTCACCTATAAGCAGATTCCATTTGACCAGTACGACAACACCGTCGCACAACGCATTGGAACCAAAACAACTTCCGTTGATGTTTTTGCCGTTGATCAACCCAATGTCGCTCAATATGCGGCCAAAGGCTATCTCACTGACCTAAGCAGGCTGAAAGCCGAGGCATCAAGAGCACTTTCTCCCGCAATGTACAGAGTTAACCTGTTCCGCGACAAACTTTGGTCACTGTCTATAACCAATTCGACCCAGATGCTTTTCTACAACAAGGACATGCTTGACAAAGCTGGCATAGCCTACCCTTCTCAAGATCCCACAAAGCGAATTACCTGGGAAGAAATTGCCGAAAACAGCAAAAAGATTGTTGACGCAAAAGTTGCAGACTACGGCTTCTTGCTCGAGCAGGTTGAAAACTATTACCAGATTCAAGCGCTAATCGAATCTGCTGGTGGCGGCTCAGGAATTACCGGAAGAGACATGCTGACTCCCAACATTCAAAACGCTGGCTGGCTCAAGGCGATGCGTTTTTACCAAGACAGCTTCAAGAATGGCCTTCAACCCAAGGGTGTAGGTGGTTTTGATACTGGCCCTATGTTTACAAGCGGCAAAATGGCTTACTATGTCGGCGGCCCTTGGGACATATTTATTTTCTCTGGCAGCAATATCAATTGGGGAGTAGCAGCTCATCCTTACTTTGCAGGGGGCAAAGCTGTGACTCCGACAGGATCTTGGTCCCTGGGAGTAAATGCAGCTTCAAAAAAGAAGGAAGCGGCAATTACATTTGTAAGGTTTGCTTCTCTCACAGAGGCTGGCAACCTTGCAGTGGCGAAGGGCATTGGCTCTATTCCTGCGCATAAAACCGCAGTACCAAAGTACTTAGTTACTTTGGATGCTGTTGCCGGCGCGAAGTCAGCCGGAGTCTCCAAGCTGCTAACCCATGAGGTCTCAAAAACTGCAGTAGCAAGACCGACAACCGTCGGATTTGTTCAGTTCAATGACATCATGAACAAGGCATTTGGCGACATAAGAAACGGTGCTGACATAGCGACTAGGCTCAAGCAAGCATCTGCTTCGCTTGGAGAGGCCTGGAGTTTATTTAAGTGACATCCTCCAACAAAACCTCGAACTCCCCTCTCAAAATGGGGGGAGTTCGAGGTTTTGGGTCTCAAACCAGGCGAAGGAACACGATTGCAGCAATAGCATTTTTGGCCCCCGCGCTGCTGTCACTTGTAGCTCTTCGAGTGTTGCCGGCAGGAGTATCGCTGGTCTCGAGCTTAAACGAAACAAATGTATTTACGCTTGAGCAATCATTCGTCGGTTTTCAGAATTACTTTGATCTTCTAGAGAACGAAGAATTTCTCAACACGGTAAACGTAACTCTAGTTTTTTCTCTACTGATTAATCCTCTTCAGATTTTCGTCGCAACTCTTTTAGCGCTGCTATTTACTAGGAAATTTCCTCTGCGAGGAGTTTTACGAAGCCTAGTTATTTTTCCAGTTGCAGTCCCACCAGCTGTATCGGCGGTTGTTTGGAGTGCCATCTATCGACCTGACGGACTAGCCAATGCTCTGCTGACGAGTTTTGGATTGCCAGAACAAGAGTGGCTTACCTCTTCAAACCTCAGCTTGTTCTCGGTAATGATTGTCTTGTCGTGGATAGGCTGCGGCTATTGGATGCTTTTCTTGATAGCTGGAATTAACGACATACCAGAAGAAATTTACGAGGCCGCCAAGATTGACGGCGCTGGATTTTTTCGTCAAACGATTAGCATAACAATTCCTCTCATACGTCGTCCACTGACTTTTGTTCTTGTTGCAGACACCGTTTCTAATTTTTTGGTTTTTGCCCCAGTTTCAATTCTGACAAATGGAGGACCCGAGGGCAGCACATCACTGCTTATGTATGATATTTTTACCAGAGCTTATAGTTATGGCGATACCGGAAAAGCTTCTGCCGCGGTGTTTATCCTTGTCGTTTTGATGTTGCTGGCAGTTTCGTTGCAGTTTTATTTACTGCGATCGAGGGATTGACAAAATGTCGCAAAGCAAATATTTCAAGACATCAATAGTCCTATTAGTCGCCCTGGCGACTGGCGCTTCTTTTGTTCTTCCTTTGGTGTGGATATTTACAAACTCGTTCAGACCCGGTCTAGAGACATTTAATTATTTGGAACCAATAAGTCTTCAGACTTTTGTGGAACTCAACCCCATTTTTGACAACTATCTTGCCCTTTGGGGTGGCGAGCTGGGTCTCGCTATCACAAACTCGCTAACTGCTGCTGGTTGGTCTGTTCTTGTGGGGCTGACTGTTTGTTCAACTGCGGCTTTTGCACTTTCTGCGATCGACTTCAAAGGCTCGGGGGTAATTTTTGCCGTGGTAATTGTCACGCTTCTAATTCCATTTGATGCAATTGCCATACCCCTGGCTCAACTTTTCAGGGATTGGGGGCTTCAAGACACCATGGCCGGCCTAGTTCTACCAGGAATCGCAAACGGGATGGCAATTTTTATGCTCAGAACCTTCTTCTTGGCAATCCCAAAAGAGTTATTGGAAGCAGCGCGCGTTGATGGCCTTAGCTGGTTTGGAATCTTCTCGCGCATATACTTGCCACTCTCGACCGCTCCACTAATCGGGGCTGGTTTGATGCTGTTCCTTTTTCAATGGCATTCATATGTTTGGCCGCTTCTGATTGGAACTTCGGAGGCAACACTATTGGGACCCATCGCACTCGCCAACCTAAAGACTCAATACTCTGTCGATTATGGTCTTTTGTTTGCAGGATCGGTAGTTCTTTCAATTATCCCATTGTTGCTGATTCTTCTCGGCCAAAGACAATTTATCCAAGGACAAACTTCATCGGGGATCAAATGACAATTCCAAGTGGCTCTACTCATCTCATACTTGACACCGACATTGGAAGTGATGTTGACGATGCTATGGCGCTTATCCAGTTAATTGGCAGTGGATGGTCTGAACACATGTCAATAACCACGGTCTATGGAGACACAAACCTTAGGGCTAAAATCGCAGCGAGGTATTGCGAACTGTCTCAGGTATCTATTCCGATTTTTGCAGGCGAAGGAACACCCCTATCTGGAAAGCCTGTTTGGGTTTCCGGTATGGAGGGGAGCCTGCACCAAGATTTGTCAAATCTAACTTTTGAGACGCAAGGCGCAGTTGATCACATTCTGAAAATGAGCCAGATAGCAAACAAAGACCTTGTCATACTGGCTATTGGCCCGCTGACCAACATCGCAAAAGCCTGTTTGTCAGATCCTAAGTTTCCAAATCGCGTAAAAACAGTATTTATGATGGGCGGAAACTTTGCAGAGGGGCGACCAGAGCATAATTTTATCAGTGATGTCACGGCAACGAGAGTCGTCCTTGAATCTGGCCTCAAGATAATTTTGGTTGGCCTTGAGTCGACTAAGCGGATCTCGTTACCAAATGATGCCATGCGGGTTATTGCTGAATCTGGATCAGCTGGTGAGAAACTTTATGAAGAAATACTTCAATGGTCGCAATTTTGGAACGCTACTTGGAATGTCCCGCACGATCCGGTGGCAGTGCTCATGCTGACCCATCCAGAACTATTTAAGCTGGCCAAACCAGGCACAATTGAATTCGTTGAGTCAGGGGAATTGGCTGGAAGCACGAAATTTAATCCGGCTCGTATCGGCAATCATCAAATTGTTTTGGATTTTGAAGAACGTAGAATTAGCTCTGCAATTGTCGATGGAATTACCTCGATTTCTTCCCAGGGGTTACTGACTTGACGGGGTCCGATTTATTATCGCTACCAGCCGGAACTGCACTTTCGGCGCTATTTGCCCTCGTTCGCTTGCCTGTTCCTGCCCCCACAACTCTTGGCGGAGTGCTTGGAGTTGTTGGGGTGGCCATGGGGGCCTACCTGGTTTCTATTTTTAGGTAATAATTTGGAGGTTTGGTCAAACTGTGATTCTTGGCCTACGTTTTGAAGAACGTAAAGTAATTCTTGATTCGGTCTACCCGTAGTGTGTAGAAAGGTTTGATATGGAGTCCTTGGCAGCTGTAGTGGCAACAATCTTTGTTGGCATGATTTTGATTGCCATCGTCAATTTGGTTCTAGTAATCCTCACACGCAGGGGCAAGCTGAAGCTCTGGGTTGGCATCGTCTCAAATACCATCACCGGCATTGCTGCAATATTCGGTATTAGTGGAGCCTGGGCTCTTGGTGCTGCTCCGCTGATCTCGGTGTTGGCCGGGTCAATAATTTTGACCCTGCCAAAGAAGAACTAATAGCGCTCGTCCCTAACAACCTCAACGTCGCTCACCCAGCAGCTAATTGCATAGAGCGGGAAGTAGTCGGTTTTTAGCTTTTCCAGGATTCTCTCGAGAACCTCTTCACTGACAACCGTTTCAATTCGAACATTGCCACCTTCAATGTCAGAGACTCTTTGGTTGCGAGGCCCCTCGCCATGGGCAATGGAGGATGTGAAACCCTTAGCCCCAGCTTTGACAATGTCTTCTTCGAGACGGTGAGCAAGACTCGCCTCAATCACTAGCGTCATCAGTTTTCTCTTTTTGAGAATCAAAGCCCTACCCCTTCAAAGAATTGGCTAACAGCAAGCATGACAGGAATTCCAATGGTCAGATTGAACGGGAAGGTAATTCCCAGCGAAGCCGAAAGATAAATGCCTGGCGATGCTTCAGGGAGAGCCAATCTCACAGCAGCCGGCGCTGCGATGTAAGAAGCACTTCCAGCCAAGATGCCAAGCGCAGCACTTCCCGCCAAACTCATGCCAGTCAGATGTCCAACCAAGACTCCAAAAGAGCCAGCGAGAATGGGGAAGCTGGTGCCAAAGACAATAAGTCCAACCCCAGCCTGCTTTAGATCCTTGATTCTTCTTCCTGCAACCATTCCAAGCTCTAGTAGGAACAGGGTGAGGACTCCAGTGAATAGACCAGTGAAGAAGTCATCGATTCTTGCGTAACCTGCAGAGCCGGTTAGAAAACCAAGTGCAACGCCACCAACCAACAAGAAGATTGACTTACCGGTCAAGATCTCTCTGAGCGATTCTCCCCAGCTCATTTCCCTGGTGATGCCTCTGGCAGCTAGAGCAAGACCAATGATGATGCCCGGTATTTCAAGAACAGCGAGCAAGGTGTTCACATACCCCTCCACCTGCAAGCTCAGCGATTCAAGAAAGACAATGCCGGCGGTAAAGGTGACAAGGGAAGTGGATCCGTAGTGAGCGGCCAGTGCTCCTCGATTTGCCCTATCAAGCTTGGTGAGTCCAAGCAGGTAGAAGGCAGCGACTGGAATGACGATCCCCAAGAACAGCGTGCCAACCAGCGGGCCAATTATCTGCTCAAAGCTGGATTCACTTAGGGCAACGCCACCTTTGATTCCGATGCCAAGCAGCAAATAAATGGAAAGTGCTTGGTAAACAGCATCTGGCAGCTTCAGATCTGATCGAAGGGCGGTAGCCAGCAGACCTAGCGCAAACGCCAACACTGGTGGTGAGGTGAGGTTGGTGAGCGCTAGTTGCAGGCCGTCCAAGTACTACCTCGCGATGCTGCCGAGGGCTTTGATCAGTTCACCCACTGTGTGACCACCAGAGGTGGAGTGACGAAGCTTGGCTGCGAGATTTATCTCATACCGATTGTTTCTACCCTCTTTACTCTTGAGCAGGTAGCCGCCATCTTCTAGGTCCTTCAGGACATTGACGATTGACCTGGTTGTCAGGTTGGCAATCTTCGCCATTTCTTCAATGGTTAGATTTGGATTTTCCGTCAGCGCAAGCAAAACATGCGCGTGGTGGGAAAGAAAAGTCCAGTGCTTACTCATTTCTCCTTCTCCTGAATACTGGCTCTATTTTTGCAATTTCTTCGGCGCTCGCACTTTCAAAGAAGCGCTTGTTGTCAACTTCGACTTCGTGCCTTCCCTGCCCGCGGCTCTTGATGAGCGAGGCGATGACGGAGGTGGCAATAATCACAATGATGACTGCCAGCGAGAGCCAAGTTGGAACTTTGTAGACATCGTGCAGGAACATCTTGACACCGACCCAGATCAGAATCACCGCAAGTCCAATCTTGAGGTAAACGAAGCGGTGGATCAGATCAGAAAGCAAGAAGTACATCGCACGCAGACCCAACACAGCAAACGCGTTGGCGGTGAAGACAAGGAACGGCTCGTCAGTAACGGCAAAGATTGCCGGGATTGAGTCAACTGCAAAGACAATGTCGGTGAATTCGACTAATGCTAAAACAATTAGTAGTGGCGTTGCAAAAACCACGCCACCAATACGAACGAACATGCGCTGACCATAAAGCTTGTCAGTTGTTCTCACCTTGCCACTAAACCAAAGATAGAACTTTGATTTTGTCGGGTCGTAGTGTTTGTTTCTTTGCTGCAACATCTTGATACCGGTGTAAACCAAGAACGCAGCGAACACGTACAGAATCCAAGAGAACTGGTAAATCAGTGCAGCACCGAGTGCAATAAAGATTCCGCGGAAGACCAGGGCTCCAACTACACCTAAGAACAAAATGCGGTGCTGATACTCGCGTGGAATGGAGAACGCGGCAAAAATCATTGCCCAAACAAACACGTTGTCAACAGCCAGTGACTTCTCGATTACAAAACCAGAGAAGTACTCTGCTGCTCGGTCGGCGCCAAACATGGACCAGACTATGAAGCCAAAACCGACTCCGAAGCTAACCCAGATCGCCGACCAAATGGCAGCTTCTTTAACTTCAATGACCTTCGCGTTGCGGTGCGCGAAAAGATCAATCGCCAACATGACAAGAATGAATCCGATAACTGCTAGCCAAAGCCACAGTGGGACGTTCAACGTTTCTCCTTAGTAGAAATAAATTACTAGTATTTTATTTCTCTAAATCAGAATGTCAAGTCGTGTCTAAATCAGTGGCAAAACCGCCCAGGCGCCGGCGCTAACAGCCGCTACGGCTAGCAGGCGCAGGTTCATTTTTAGGGTGTATTTCAGCTCGCCGCGCTGAGCGTGCACCAAAATCGCCCCAACCATGGTCAGAGCAAGCCCGGCACCGGCCGCCACAGCGAACCAAATCGCCCACTCAAACCCAAGCAGATAGCCAATTGGCGCCAGAATCAAGCCAGCTGCGCCAAGGATTTCAAGGAGCCCAATGGTCTTGGCAACTCCGACCGGTTGTTTTTCAAGCCAACCAAAACCGGCTGCCAGCATGGTTTCCTTGCTGGATTTGAGCTTGAATTCGCCTGCTTTATAGAAGCTAAAGGCGGTGTAGCCAGAGACTGCGAAGCCAAGGGCAATGATGAGTAGATCCATGATTCTCCAATAAGTAAAGTGGGACTAGACAAGTATTGTCTACTATACCTGATTTTGCCTTGTTAGGCTCTAGGCGTGGAAGTAAAAGCAGAGTGTGAGCGCAAGGCCGGCCAGTGGTGGGTCAAGGTACCCGCATTGGACGACCTGATGATCTCCAGCAAGCGCCTTGACCTTGCGGCAGAGCAGATCAAAGACCTGGTGTCCGAGCGCGAAGGCGTCGAACGCTGCGATGTCATCTTGAAAGTTGAAACCACAATCCCTGGAATTATGTGTGACTTGGACGCTGCCCAAGAAAAGATGCGCGTCTCTCTGAAACTGCAAGAGGAAGCCTCCAAAGAAATCAGAGATGTTGTTTCCAGATTGCGCAACGAGGGACTGAGCATGCGCGATATCGGAGTGCTTCTTCGGATTTCTCCGCAACGAGTTGCACAGCTGGCGGAAAGTATTTAGTCGTGTCCAAAGTCACAACTGAAAAAGTCGGCCACGTATTTAAGATTGGACTCAATCGTCCAGACAAAATGAATGCAGCGGATGAAGAGCTTCTGCATGGTCTCGCACTTGCTTACGGAGAACTTGAGAGAGACAGCAATCTCAGAGTTGGATTAGTTTTTGCACATGGCGATCACTTCACCTCCGGTCTTGATCTTTTTGATGTTGGACCAAAAATGCAAACAGGAAAATTGCAACTTGTTCCTGAGGGTGGAATTGATCCGTGGGGAATTCAAACAAAACAAGTTTCAAAACCAGTTGTGATGGCAACACGTGGAACGTGTTTTACTCTTGGAGTTGAACTCGCGCTTGCATCTGACATTGTGATCGCAGGCAGCGATTCAAAGTTTGCACAACTTGAAGTTGCTAGAGCAATCTTGCCTTTTGGTGGTGGAACGATTCGTCTTCCCAAAGTCGCAGGGCATGCCAAAGCCATGCAGTACTTGCTAACAGGTGAATCATTTGGTGCAGAAGAAGCGCTCGCGATGGGGATGATCAATGAAATTGTTCCGCCCGGCGAAGAGCTAAATCGCGCAATGCAATTTGCCGAGAAAATTGCTGCGCAGGCGCCACTTGCTGTGCAAGCAACTTTGGCATCCGCGAGAAATGCAGATTCAGAGAACGAAAAGCAACAGTTGTTTGGGAGGCTCGGAAAATTGATGGCAACCAAGGATGTTGAACGAGGCATGCAAGCCTTCATTTCGAAGCAACCAGCCCAATTTGAGGGTAATTAGTTGTCGGTTTAGTTCCAAGAACACCTTCTCAATTTGTAGCATTCATACAAAAAGCCCCAAAATAGCGATTTTCCAGTTGTTGCCTGTCACGAAATTGCTAACACCCCCTGTTGGCCCCTAATTACTTGGTTTTGACTAGTGATTGAGGTGAACCATGAGTGAAAACGATCTAAGACTGGATGTCGCCGAAGTAGGCGAGCGAATTTTGGGACGGTGGGCGGATATTCGTCGCCATACTCGCAAAGTCATTATTGAAAACGAGCTGTTTAAGCCCGAGGGTGCTCCGATGGATCAGCATCGCGAGTGGGTGCTGAAAGCGCTCAAGACTCTTGTAAAAGAAAATGCGACGCAATACGGATTCCCGCAAGAACTCGGTGGACAAAGAAATCCGGGCGGGTCACTTTCATCTTTTGAAGAATTAGTCTTTGGCGACGCATCGTTACAGATTAAGTTTGGCGTGCAGTGGGGACTATTCGGCTCAGCAATTCTTTACCTAGGAACCGATTATCACCACAAAACTTTCTTGCCAGGTGCAACTAACCTCGACACCCCTGGCGCGTTTGCAATGACAGAAACCGGTCACGGCTCTGACGTTGCATCAATTGGTACAACTGCTACATATGATCCAGCAACAAAAGAATTCGTTATTCACACACCTGACAGACACAGCTACAAAGACTATTTGGGTAACGCGGCACTGCACGGAGAAGCTGCCGTTGTGTTTGCTCAGCTTTACACCGGCGGCGAGCACCACGGTGTCCACGCTTTCTACCTTCCAATTCGCAAAAACGGAAAACTACTTCCAGGCGTTGGAGCAGAGGACGATGGGCTAAAGGGTGGACTAAACGGAATCGACAACGGAAGACTCTTCTTTAATCAAGTTCGCATTCCGCGTGCAAACCTTCTAAACCGCTATGCCGATGTCAGCGAAGATGGAACCTACACCTCTTCAATCGAATCACCTGGCAGAAGATTCTTTACTCAGCTAGGTGCACTTGTGCAGGGAAGAGTTTCACTAACTGGTGCAGTTACCAATGCACAAAAGCTTGCACTCGACATCGCTGTTCGCTACTCACTTGAGCGCAAGCAGTTCCCGGGCGTGGACGGCAAGGAGGTTACGCTGCTCGACTATGGTCGCCACCAAAGACGACTGCTACCACTTATTGCAAGAACCTACGCACAGGTCTTTACCCACCAAGAACTGCTAAACCAGTTCCATGCCGTCTTCACCGGTGAGAATGACACCGAGGAAACTCGTTCGGATCTTGAGACTGTTTCGGCAGCCAGCAAGGCACTGAGCACCTGGTATGCCTTGGACACAATCCAGCAGTGCCGCGAGGCCTGCGGCGGACAGGGCTTTATGGCCCAGCACAGACTCACTGGTCTCAGAGCAGACCTTGATGTTTACGTCACCTTCGAGGGTGACAACAACGTAATGCTGCAGCTTGTCGCAAAGAGACTTTTAAGCGATTACGCAAAGGCGTTCAAGTCACCAGACTTTGGAACACTCGCGCAATACGTGGCAGGTCAAGTTGGTGAGACGGCAATCAACCGAGGAGGACTTCGTGGACTTGCTCAGTCAATCACTGACTTCGGTTCAACCGCTCGCGCTGTTGGATTCGTAAAAGACGAAGAGCACCAGCACCAGCTTCTTACCGACCGTGTTCACACCATGATTGCCTCAATCGCAAACAAGTTGAAGGCTGCAGGCAGCGACAAGGAAAAGCAGGCCGAACTGTTCAACCGCCACCAAAACGACTTAATTATTGCGGCCAAGGCACACGGCGAATTGATTATGTGGGAGGCCTTCACCTCTGCCTTGAAAACAATCAAGGATGCTGACTCGCTAAAGATTCTGACTTGGCTAAGGGACCTCTACGGCTTCACGCTGCTGGAAGAAAACCTTTCCTGGTATTTGATCAACGGAAGACTCTCTGGCGCAAGAGCCGAGGCAATTACCGAATATATCGACACCAGGCTTTTACCAAGACTTCGTCCACACGCAGAGAGTCTGGTTGATGCATTCTTACTATCTCCAGAGCTGGTCCGCACCACACTCGCTCGGGATGAAAGAGAGCGTCAGATGAATCGTCAAACCCTAGTGAGGAACTAAATGAAATCCCAGGAAGTTTATTTTGTTGACGGAGTTAGAACTCCGTTTGGTAAAGCCGGCGAGAAGGGCGTGTTCTGGAACACACGCGCCGATGATCTTTCTGTGAAGACAGTAATTGGCCTATTAGAGCGTCATCCAAATCTTCCAAAGGAAGCAATCGATGATGTTGCAATCGCTGCGGCTAATCAAAAGGGAGATCAGGGATTACAGCTTGGTCGATCGGTCAGCATTCTGGCTGGACTTCCAACCACGGTTCCTGGCTATGCGATTGATAGATGGTGTGCAGGTGCAATGACAGCTGTCACAACAGTGGCAAGTGCAATTGGAATCGGTGCCTACGATGTTGCACTCGCAGGTGGTGTTGAACACATGGGCCACCACCCAATGGGCGATGGCATGGATCCAAATCCACGCTTTCTAGCCGAGAAGCTGGTAAATCCAGAAGCACTAAACATGGGAAACACTGCAGAGAAGATTCACGACCGCTACCCACACCTAACCAAAGAACGCTCCGACAAGCTTGGTCTGGCTAGCCAGAAAAAGGCCGCCAAGGCATATGAAGACGGCAAGATTCAGCCAGATTTGATTCCGGTGAGCGCTGCTAGCCCAGAAGGATTCAAGCTTGTAAGCAAGGACGAACACCTTAGGCCCGATGCAACCCTTGAGGGAATGAAAGATCTCAAAACACCATTCCGCCCACACGGCAAAGTTACAGCCGGTAACGCATCACCGCTAACAGATGGTGCAACCATGGCCTTGATCGCTGGCGAGGATGCAGTAAAGAAGTATGGCCTGAAGCCAAAGATGCGAATGGTTTCTTTTGCATTTGCCGGGGTTGAGCCAGAGATTATGGGCATCGGCCCAATTCCCTCGACAGAGAAGGCGCTGTCAAAAGCCGGCCTATCGATGAGCGACATTGGCCTTATTGAAATCAACGAGGCATTTGCTATTCAGGTGCTGAGCTTTTTGGATCACTTCGGTATTGCCGATGATGACCCGAAGGTCAACAAGTACGGCGGGGCAATTGCGATGGGTCACCCGCTTGCCGCTTCCGGTGTGCGATTAATGATTCAGCTTGCAAAACAGTTTGAGGAAAACAAAGACGTCCGCTATGGCATGACAACCATGTGTGTTGGCCTGGGCATGGGCGGAACTGTTATCTGGGAAAACACTTCTTACAGGGGCAAATAAATGCAAAAGTACGCACCACTGCTGGAAAGCGATGAAGTAGTAACCCATTCCTACGTCAACGACATCACCCTGCCATCTGGAAAAGTCCTTGCACTAGTTACTCTGGATAACGGCAAGGACCACACCAGACCAAACACTCTTGGTCCAAAGACCTTGCTTCAGTTCGCTGAAAAACTTGACCAGCTAAAAGAGCGAGCAAGTAAAAAGGAAATTCACGCGGTTGCTGTTACCGGCAAGCCTTACTTTCTGGCAGCAGGTGCTGACCTCACCCACGTGCAAGATATTCGCGACAGAAAAATCGGCAGACTAATTGGTGAGCTTGGTCACTACTCACTCGGCAAACTTTCCGAGCTTGGTGTTCCATCTTTCGTTTTTATCAACGGGCTAGCTCTGGGTGGCGGACTAGAAATCGCCCTGAATGCCGACTATCGAACGATCAATAAGACAGCTCCCGCCATTGCGCTACCGGAGGTTTTCATTGGTTTGATTCCAGGTTGGGGCGGAGCCTATTTGCTTCCAAACCTTATCGGCATCAAAAACTCATTGAAGGTAATCATTGAGAACCCGCTCAAGCAAAATCGTATGCTCAGCCCGGATGACGCGATGGAACTCGGTATCGCCGATGTGATGTTTGATTCTGCTCGCTTTTTGGAGCAATCGATTCAGTGGGCGGATGAGGTAATTAACGGAGCAAAGGTAAAGCGCAAGCACGAGCCAAACGCCATCGAGAAGGCAACCATCTGGGGGCCTGCCGTTTCTATTGCCCGCTCAATGGTTGAAGAGAAGCTTGGCAAAGTTCCACTTTCTCCCTATAAAGCTCTTGATCTAATTGCTGCTGCCAAAAGCGGAAGCAAAGAAGAAGCTTTCAAACGTGAAGATGACGCGATTGAAGAATTAATTGCCTCAGATCAATTCCGTGCGTCAATTTATGCTTTCAACCTGGTTCAAAAGCACGCTAAGAAGCCAACTGGAGCGCCAGACAAGTCGCTAGCTCGCAAGGTGACCAAGGTTGGTGTGATTGGTGCGGGCCTGATGGCATCGCAGTTTGCACTTCTGTTTTTGAGAAGACTGCAGGTTCCAGTTGTGATTACCGATGTTTCACAGGACCGAATTGATAAGGGCATTCAATACATCAAAGACGAGCTGCAGAAGTTGGTTGATAAGGGAAGACTTTCAACTGACGATAGAAACCGCTTCATTGGAAACCTATCTGGCTCACTTGACTACTCAGTATTTGCCGACTGCGATTGGGTAATTGAGGCTGTCTTTGAAGAGCTAAAGATCAAGCAGGAAGTCTTTTCCAAGCTGGAGCAGTATGTTTCGGCTGAGTGCATCTTGGCCACCAATACTTCCTCTTTGTCAGTCGATGCGATGGCAACCAGCCTGAAAAACCCAGAGCGCTTGGTCGGCTTCCACTTCTTTAACCCAGTAGCTGTCATGCCGCTGGTTGAGGTTGTCAGAGCCAACAAGAGTAGCGATGAGGCAGTCGCAACTGCTATGGAGGTTGCTAAAAACCTAAAGAAGACAGCCGTTATCACCTCTGACTCGGCGGGCTTTGTGGTCAACAGATTGCTTGGATATCTCTTGGGTGAGGCGATGAGAGCAGTTGATGAGGGCGCTAGCTTCGAAGAAGTTGCGAACGCAATCGCTCCACTCGGCCTACCTATGAATCCGTTTGATCTTCTAGAGCTCGTAGGACTAAAGGTCGGAGCTCACGTGCTGGACTCAATGCACGCATTCAATTCAGATCGTTTCTATGCAAGTGCAAATCTTCACAAGCTGGCTGAGCACGGAAAACTCCTGGAGCGAGATGGCAAGGGCAAGATCAAGGGCTATGACAAACAAGCCATTGCAATTGTTGCTGGTGGCACTAGCCCAAGAACTGCCGAGCAAATCTTTGAAGGCGTTCAAGTTGGACTAGCGAAAGAAATCAAACTGATGCTGGATGAAAAAGTTGTTGGAACAGCGCAAGATATTGATTTGTGCATGATCATGGGAGCAGGCTGGCCATTCCACCTGGGTGGCATAACTCCATACCTAGATCGCTGTGGAGCAAGCCAAAAAGCATTCGGCGGCAGCTTCCACACCCCAATGATTATTGGAGTTAGAGACTAAGAAATTAAATAAAAAAGGTGGCCCCACTGAAGAGGCCACCTTTTTGTTTAGGTTACTTGCTTACCTTGATTGGTAGCAGCACGCGGTCAATTCCGTGTGCAATCTGCTTGTTGCCCTTGTTTAGGTCAACCGCTGCGAGAATCACTCGAGCGTTGTTGATGCCCGTGTCCTTGTCAACCAGCTCAATTGAGTTTCCAACTACGTTGACAATGAACTTGCCTGTTTGTGCAGTGGTTAGCGAAGCCCCACCAGAAGTCAAAGCCGCTGGCGAAAGAATCTGTGGGCCTACAACTACGTGGTAAAGCAGCACTGCTTCTACGGTGTCAACACCCAAAGCAACGACATCTTTTGCGACTGCTGACTCAGTGTGACGAGCTTTGCCGGTCATGTTCAGAACCAAGAGGCGGAATGCGCGATCGGTTGGGATAAATGCAGTCAGTTCAGTGTTGCCGTCGGCAAGCACCTTCACTGCTGAGTTTGGCTTGGCTGCTAGAACTGTGTTGATAGCAGCAGTCAGGATGTCAAAGTCACCCCAGTTGCGGTCATAAGCCTGGGCACTGACGTTCAGAACCTGGGCTAGGGAAGTGGTCCCCGTGTTTGCTGAGGCTGGTACTGATAGTCCAGCTGTCAGTGCTGTTGCGGCAATTGCTGCTGCAACCATCTTCTTCTTTGAATACATGTTTCTCCTTTGGACTGTTTGGGTTCAAAGGGACTATTTGTACTTCTCCAGAAGTCCCCATAATGACAACCACCGGGAGGGACTTTCATTGCAACTTACCGAGCATTCTCAGCGAATTAAGAGGTTTGGCAAACTAGACCGGCTTGGCACCTATTTGGCTTGAGATCTCAGCGGCGACCTCGATGTTGGAAACTGTGTCCTCAGCTGTGTGGACAGGCGATTCGACCCTGCCTTCTGAAACATACTTGGCGAAATAGGTTGCCTGATAGCAAAGTCCTTCATGGCCTTGTATCGATGACTCGTCTCGCCAGGAATGCTCTTTGAAGTAGAGATTCTTATCTCTGATCTTGATTCCCGAAGGAACAAAGAAGGGTTCGTCGATAACAACCAACCCATTTTCAAATGCGCAGCTAGCTGTGGTTGGAATAGTTGAAACGCCTGAAGAGATTATTTGCGCCCGTGCTCCGCTCGCATATTCCAGCGTTGCAAAAGCCTCCATGTCTAAATCATTTGAATCGACCTTGCCAGTAGCAGTGATTTTGATTGGGTTTCCCATGAACTGTTGCGCTATGGCAATCGGGTAAATACCCATGTCATAAATGATTCCGCCGCCGCCCTTCGTCCAAAGCCTTGCGCTGTGAGAGTTATCAACACAGAAGTTTGCGGAGAGAAGAGTTGGCATTCCAAGCTCGCCATCTGCGATTAGCTTTCGAATAATGGTCGTTTGCGGCAGGTACCTGGTCCACATTGCTTCCATCGCCAGAAGTCTTTTCGACATGGCTAATTCAAAGATTTGGCGCGCTTCTTGCGGGGAGTAGGTAATTGGTTTTTCAACAAGAACATGCTTACCAGCTTCAAGCGCGAGCATTGCATGTTCAAAGTGATCGACTTGCCAACTTGCAATATAAACAGCGTCTAGATTTTTTGAACTCACCAGTTGCTCATAATTCTCATAAATCTGCTCGATGGCGAACTTGCTCGCAAATTGCTCAGCCCTGTCCTTAGACCTTGACGCAACAGCAGAAAATTTTTGCGTTGTGTTTTTCAACACAGTGTCGACAAAAGACGTGGCGATTTTTCCTGGACCAATTACTCCCCATCGAAGTGAGGGAACGGAGTCTGGTGGAATGTGCTCGGGAGCTGGTATCTGCATGGCTTGAGTTTAGGGAGGTATTGTTTAGGTAGCTAACAGCTATTAATCAGGGGCTAAAAATTACCAGCACCATTGCGCTCACCCAACCAATTCGCATCTCGTTTGATGCGAAGCAGCCACGCTATAAAGCAGGTGTCTGGCTCGCTTATCCAGGACTTTTTGTCCTGATGGCAGGAGATGCCGTTCGGTATTCAATTGGCTGGGCTGGCTGGGGAGCTGTAATAGGTTTGGGCACTCTTGCAACCATCATCTATCTGATCGCATTTGATGCCAAACCAACCCTGAAGCGAATCCCGGAACCGCTTGTGCTGTTGTTGTTTCTGATGGGAGCGAGCGTTCTGTGGTCGCAATACAAACCACAAACCTTGCTTAGTTTCTCTCTGCAAGTTGCATCAGTATTGTTTGCAATCTTTCTAGCTAACCAATTTGGCTGGCGTCAGCTATTAAATGTTCTGAGCAACACAGTCAGATTTATCCTGGCCTCGTCGCTGTTGTTTGAAATTTATGCAGCGATAACAGGGCCTGTCGAACCAATTTTTCCGAATTACGAGGGAGACCCGCCTGCGCCTGCTTATTTGTGGTCGCAAGGAAATCTGCTTGAAGGCGAGCGCATACAGGGGATAGTTGGAAACGCAAACCTAATTGCGTTTGTTGCCGTTCTTGGACTTCTTCTATTTCTAATTGAATTCATTGTCACAGCTGGAGCCAAGTGGATTCCTGCGATTTCCT
>JACCDV010342237.1_pt1 | contig 20202 bp, 18 predicted proteins | sample 7446131 | NCBI WGS metagenome assembly JACCDV01 (sample SAMN15323448, study PRJNA562643) | freshwater metagenome | isolation source: river surface water | place: USA:Blue River Watershed | collected 2017-08-17 | reverse complement strand
AGGGATGTCGTGAGAATGGTGTCTGTCTTTACTTTTTACAAGGCATACAATGCATTGTTGGTATGGATCTCATATCATTTGAGCCTTTTCCTCAATAAACCTGTTGTTTGGGGCAAGCCGTACGCCGTTTCCATTGAACCCACTACCGCCTGTAACCTGTCGTGCCCGGAGTGTGTGAGCGGATTAAAAGCATTCACCCGGCCAACCGGCACTGCCAGCCGGACTTTTTTCCAGGAAGCTGTTGATGGCATGGCCAAAGAGTTGATTTACCTCAATTTGTATTTTCAGGGTGAACCTTATTTGAACAAGGATCTTTTTGGGATGGTGGAATATGCATCAAAGAAGGGCATTTATACCAGCACCTCAACCAATGCCCATTTTCTGGATGATGAACGTGCCCGTAAAACCGTGGAGAGTGGACTTGCGAGGCTAATCATCTCCATTGATGGTGCGGATCAGTCCACCTATGCCCAATACCGGAAGGGAGGTGAATTGGATAAAGTCATTGCAGGAACCCGGAACCTCATCCGGTGGAAGAGAGCGCTCAACAGCAACAGTCCGATGGTAGTCTTTCAGTTTCTTGTAGTGAGACATAATGAGAGCCAGGTTGATGCCATTCGAACATTGGCCAGGGAGTTGGGGGTGGACAAGGTTTGGCTGAAATCTGCCCAGATCAATGACTATGCCACAGATCCCCATCAACTTATTCCCACAATTGCCCAATATAGCCGTTACAAAAGAGACAAACAGGGTAAAACCGTACCGGTGAATACAATGCCTAACCAATGTTGGAAAATGTGGCACAGCAATGTAGTAACTTGGGATGGTCAGGTTGTTCCCTGTTGTTTCGACAAGGATGCACAACATCCCATGGGCAATTTGAAGTGTCAGCCGATGCAAGAAATATGGGAAAGCAAAAACTACCGTGAGTTCAGGCAGGAATTGTTGAGGAGCAGAAAAAATATTGATATTTGCTCCAATTGCAGTGAAGGCATGAATGTCTGGCGATAAAAAACTGGAAAATGACCCATTTCAACAACAGAATCCGGCAGGTAGTTTTGCTGCTGGTAATCGGCTTTCTCGCATACCTCATTATCAAGGAGTTGTATGTATTTCTACCCGGTTTGATGGGGGCACTCACCTTTTATATTTTGGGTAGGGAACGTTTTTTCATGCTTACAGAAAAGCGCAGGTGGAAGCCGGGACTTACTGCATTGCTGATCATCACCCTCTTCCTTCTTGCCGTAGCAGCACCTATCTATTATGCTATTGTATTGGTTACGCCTCGTATTGGTGAAGTATTTTCCCATGCCGATGAATTTATGGTCGGGATCCAAGCCTTGTCAGCACAAGTAAAGCAGCTCACCGGTCAGGAGTTGGTTTCCGTTCAAAATATCACATCTTTACAGGAGCGGTTGGCAGGTTATATCCCCACGTTTTTGAACAGCTCAGCCATGATGCTCAGCAACCTCATGGTTATGTTTTTTGTATTGTATTTCATGTTTACCGGTGGCCGGAAAATGGAGCAATCAGTCAGGGAATTCATTCCCCTTCACCAGGAAAGTGTTGTAGCACTGGCCCATGAAACCCGGCACATGGTCAAGGCCAATGCAGTAGGTATCCCCTTGATATCATTGATTCAAGGCGTTTTTGCCTACCTTGGATACCTGATTTTTGGCATTGAGGATCCCGTCATGTGGGGTTTTCTCACAGGTATTTTTGCATTTTTTCCCATTGTAGGAACCATGATGATTTGGGTTCCGCTAGTCATTTACCTGTATTCCCAAGGATTGAATACTCCAGGAACAGGGTTGCTCATCTACAGCCTTCTTGTTACCGGAAATGTGGATTATCTTGCAAGGGTTACACTAATGAAGAAAATCGGCGATGTACATCCCGTTATTACTGTTTTTGGTGTGATTGTTGGGCTTCAACTTTTCGGATTCATGGGGTTCATATTCGGACCTTTGGTGTTCAGTTATGCCATCATCTTGGTGAAGATTTATGCCCACGAGTTTGTAGACCCCAATAAACCACCCCTTTGAATGATCCATGGGACTTGAAAAAGACATACAACAGGCCAGTTTCACGGGGCAGCGCCAAAAAGCGGTCATCAACCTGATTTATACATACCATTGGATTACCGAGCAGATCAGGATTATCTTGGGAGAGGAAGACATTACCCTCCAGCAGTATAATATACTGCGCATCCTCAGGGGAAGTGATCCCCGACCGCTCAGTACGTTGACCATTCGGGAGCGGATGCTTGACAAAATGAGTGATACCAGCAGAATCGTTGATAGGCTTGTTCTAAAGGAATTGGTTTCCAAGCGCATGTGCCCAACAGACAAACGGTTGGTGGATGTGGTCATCACCAACCAGGGCAAAGCATTGCTGGAGCGTATTGATGGTAGGAGCCCCGAGATGCATGACATCATGCAAAATCTTTCTGATCCTGAACTGGAAACACTCAATGCACTTTTGGATAAGTTGCGCGGTTCTGTTGAATGATTTTGACCACAATTTGATCTTTTCAATGGAGAGGGTAACAGGCTATTTCCGCTTGCCTTCCAGCTTGTCTACATAATCAACAGACCCTAACCTGACACGCAGCGGGATACCTGTTTTTTTCTCAATTTTCCATTCTTGTCGGCACATGATGCCCTGTTGCTTGCTCGCATAATCAGGACTGACAGCTCCAATGGGTTTTTTTGCTGCAAGCCAGTCTTTTCTGTCGAGAAACACAAAAGGCTTTTGCAGTTGGGTGGAGTCTTGGGCAACACCGGTTAAAACTGCCCCCAGCAGTAGGATTGTGATGATTGTCTTCATCGGGTTGCTTCTTTTGTTTGTAAATTTACATCCGATTCATTTAAAACAGGGGTACGGGGATGGCACTTTTTCAGGGACTTCAACAAAAACTGCAGCAGAAACTTTCTCCCCAGCAAATTCAACTTATGAAATTGCTGCAGGTACCCACTGCCATGTTGGAAGAAAGGGTCAAGGAAGAGATTGAGGAAAATCCAGCACTCGAATTCGGGGAAGATTTGCCTGAACAGCAGGATAAGGAGATGACTGATGGTGTCGGTGAATCCGATGAGCCCGAAGAGGTTTCGGAAACGGAGGATTTGGCCTTTGAGGAATCATTCGCAGACTATGATGACGATGAAATTGCAGATTACCGGTTGAAAGATGATCAGGTTCCGGAATTGCAGGTTCAGGGTTCAATTCCCCATGCAGCGTCTTCATCTCTGCATGAAATGCTGATGGAACAACTCGCATTGCTCAACCTTACAGCTGATGAGGAAAAAATTGCCGAGCAGGTGATTGGCAGTATTGATGATGACGGGTATTTGCGTCGTGATTCGCTTTCCATAGCAGATGATCTGGCATTCAAACAAAATGTTTTGGTAGAGGCGCAGTTGGTGGAAGAAGTGATAGGCAAGATCCAGCAATTTGACCCGCCGGGCATTGCCGCTAGGGATGTGAGGGAATGTTTGCTGATCCAGCTGCGTAAAAAATTGCTCGCACATACATCCCTTGCCGTTAAAACTGCCTGGCGCATCATCGATTTTCATTTTGACGAGTTTACCCGCAGGCATTATGATAAGATTATCAAGTCGCTTGAAATCGATGAACCCCTCTTGAAAGATGCCTTACAGGAAATCAGGAAACTCGATCCCAGGCCCGGTGGATTGGCTGCCAGCTTGAACAAGGCAGAGCAATACATCATTCCTGACTTTTTTGTTTACAACAACAATGGTGAACCAGAACTCACCCTCAACCAGCGCAATGCGCCTGACTTGCGCATCAGCTCCGATTACAAGGATATGCTCCGGGATTATGAGAAAGGAAGTAAGACTGATAAGCGGCAGAAGGAAGCGGTTACCTTTATCAGACAAAAAATCGATGCAGCCAAATGGTTTATCGATGCCATACGGCAGAGGCAGGAAACGCTGACCTTGACCATGGAGGCCATCATCCGCCATCAGCATCCTTTTTTCATTTCCGGTGATGAATCCTCCTTACGTCCGATGATTCTGAAAGACATTGCAGAAAAAACAGGTTTGGATATCTCCACCATCAGCAGGGTTGCCAACAGCAAGTTTGTGCAAACGGAATTTGGCAGTTTCAGGTTGAAGTATTTTTTCAGCGAGTCATTGAGCACCGATAGTGGAGAGGAAGTTTCCACAAGGGAAGTCAAAAGCATTTTGCAGGATTTCATTCTGTCGGAGGACAAGCGCAATCCCCTCAGTGATGACGTGCTTACAGATATGCTGGTTGCCAAAGGATACAATATTGCCCGGAGAACGGTTGCCAAGTACCGGGAAATGTTGAATATACCCGTTGCCAGATTAAGAAAGGAACTTTGAATATGAACATGGAAGAGAATATCGATAATATCAGCTATCCTGCTTGGGTTAGGCATGCAGCTCAATTCGTTTCTGTGCTGTTTCATCCACTTTTTGTGGGCGTCATGATGGCTGCCTATCTCATCTACGGGCATCCGGATTATTTTACCGGGTTTTATGCGCAGGAAAAAATGATGAAAATATTGGCTGTAATCAACAACAATGTATTCTTCCCGCTATTGGTAGTGGCATTGCTCAAAGCACTTGGGTTTTCGAAGTCAGTGTTGCTCAAAACACAAAAAGAGCGTATTGTTCCCTACATTGCCAGCATCACTTTTTTCTTTTGGACTTACCATGTTTTCAAAAACCAACCCGAGACACCCCGTGTTTTGGTGAACATGTGCAGGGGTATGTTTTTCACTTCAGCGGTTGCACTCTTGCTCAACAACTATTTCAAAATCAGTATGCATGCCATGGGTGTTGGCGGTGCGCTCGGACTGATGCTCCTGATCCTGATTGACGGAACACTGCAGACGGGATTGCCCCTGCTGGTTACTGTGCTCATGACCGGGGCGGTCATAACCGCCAGAAAGGTTGTATCAGATCACAACTGGTTTGATTTGTTGGCTGGATTGATTTTAGGGATGCTGTCACAACTCATCGCTCTTTGGGTTTAAAAAAAGAGACCCAGCCTGGAAAGGCCGGGTCGGATTAACCATTCTAAGATCCCATTTAACCATTAATCAATTTCGAATTGATCAAATATTGCTGATCAGGGTAGAAGATGAAGAGGCAATTTCCACCCTTGATTTTTTCGATTACTTTTTTATTCAAATGTTCAGGTACCGCAGGGCATCCATAACTCCTGCCTAGCCTGTTCCCGCTTTGCAAAACATTTTCGTTGGCATAAGCAGCCCCGTGCATCACAATAGCCCTTTCTTTGGCTTTGTCGTTAAAACCTTTTTCAACACCATCAAGTACCAAAGAATAGCCATTGGATCCATTATACGTACTGCCGGTTACATAAAACCCAAGGCTACTTTTGTGTGAATTGGGTTGGTTAGAGAAGGATTTCGCAAATTCATCTCCCGTATTCCGCCCATGTGCCACAACGTTATTGAATACAAGTTTTCCTGATTTCAGGTCAACAACATGCATTCTTTTTTCCCTTGAAGATTTGGAGAAGTCTATGATTGTGAGGATACTGTCTTGATTCAATCGGCCTTGGGCTTGCAGTTTTTCAAAGCCGGCAAATGCCATTTCAAAAACCTGTTGGGACAATTGTGCGCCTGATGCGGTGATGTTGGCGTAGATATTGCTGATGAAATTGCTTTTGGAGTAGTCAGGTTTCGCGAATGAAAATCCTGCTGCTGACATCCGGTTTTCCGGATGGCTTCCTTTGAAAGAAAGGGAAAGAAAAGCTAAGGCTATCAGGATCACTCCTGTTGCAGACATTTTCATTGGATAGGATTTGGACATCATTAAAACGGATTTGGGTTGAAAATATTGTTACGGACACAGGAATTAGGTAAAACCACCTATTTCCAATTGCGCGAAGTTCCAACCTTTTGATGGCTATTATGTTAAACGTTTTGTGAAACATTTTACCATATCCGAATTGCAGGCTTGGGATCGGTTCAAAAGAGCCAATTTTGTGAATTCATTAAGTGGTTTCAGGCCAGTGAGTCTCATTGCAACCATCAATCATCAGGGTGTCAGCAACCTGGGTGTTTTCAGCAATATTGTGCACTTGGGTGCTGATCCGGCCCTCATAGCCTTTGTAAACAGACCCCGTGAAGCTGCACCCCATACCATCCGGAATATCGAAGCCCTTGGCATGTACACTATCAACCATATCCATCCGGCATTTGTAGAAAAGGCGCACCAATGCAGTGCCAAATATCCCGATGGCGTGAATGAATTTGAAGCAGTGGGACTGACACCTGACTACAAGGAAGAATTCAGGATTCCCTATGTTGCCGAGAGCATGGTGCAATTGGGCATGGAGCTATCAGAAATCATCCCCATGCGCAATGGCACTTTTCTGGTTATTGGCAGTTTGATTCATGCATATGTTGCTGAAGCAGCCATTGGGGCAGACGGGTTTATCAATCTTGCTCAAACGGATTCCTTGGTAAGTCTGGGTTTGGATGCCTATTATCAGGCCAGTCCATTGCAAAGATATACCTATGCAAAGCCCGACAAGTCTCCTGATATCATCCCATTCTAGCGTTCTGCCTTGTAGTCTACAACAAATACCTTCTCCATGTGAGGACCTAGGATTTTTTGAAAATCAAGATGGGCAGGGTGCTTTTGGTAAATGACATCCCGGTCATGTTTGTTGTCGAAAGTCAGGATAAAACAATGGGTGAAACCCTGATGCCAGTTTTCAGGACTATCGTTCAAGCCCCACTCCAGTTTCTTTATCGCAGGAATTTTGTTTTTCAGTCCTGTAAAGGCATTGACGACAGAATCGATGGAGTTTTTTGAACTGGTCTCTTTGAACTTGAAGATGACCACGTGTTGCAATGGTCCCTCATTGTTTTTAGCTTGACCGAGTGCAAATTGAAAACCGAAAGCAAGGATTATAAGTAATGTTTTTTTCATGATTGTTCGTTTAGTTATTCATATTCAATCAAAGCATGTCAATCGGATTATCTACAATCCTGTAATGCCCATTGATGTTGTTTAAAATTTCCAAATCAGGGGCTGTGATTTCAAAATTGAAAATGTTGAAGTTCTCCCGAATCCTTTCAGGGTTTTCAGATTTGGGGATGGTGGACAATCCCTGTTGAACGGCCCATCGAAGGATGATTTGTGCAGGTGTTCTGCTATATCGATGTGCGAGTTGGATTATCCTTGGATCGTCATGTTTATTGCCCCGCATCAATGGGGTGTAACATTGTAAACAGATTTGATTTCTTTGGCAGTAATCCAACTCTTCTTTGAGGTTTAAGAAGGGACTGAATTCAATTTGATTGACAGCTGGGGTAATGCTGGCATATTCAGAGAGTTCATGTAGGAAGGGAAGAAGGTAGTTTCCTGTTCCTATGGCGCCAACCTGATCATCAGCATACAATTTTTCCAAGGCTTTCCAGGTGGCTTCCCTCTTTCCTTTGATTGGCCAATGGATCAGCAGCAGATCAACCTTGTCTACACGTAAATCTTTCAGACTTTGTGCATAAGATTGAAGCGTTTCGTCATATCCCTGATTGCAATTGTCGATTTTGGTGGTGATGAAAATCTCCTCCCGGGGGATGCCGCTTCTGCGGATGCCTTCTCCCACTTCCTTTTCATTGCCATACATCTGTGCGCCGTCGATCAGGCGATAGCCTGTTTCCAGCGCAGTGCTTACGGCATTTACCGCCACTGCTCCTAACATGTTGTATGTGCCCAATCCGAGTAACGGCATCCTTTTGCCATTGTTGAGCGTGGTATAAAGTTGGTTCTCCATTTGATTACCAGGATTTGAGTCCGAGCAGTTTTTCACCAAGTTCACTCAATGTTGCAGTGGTGTATTTTGTCTTTTCCCAATTTCTGGGGTCTCCTGGAAAGGCATATCCTTCCGGAGCGATGCGGTCGCGCCAGGAATTGATGCGCCACTGGCGTTGGGCTTCATCGTTTTCCTGTACAGGCATCATCGAGATGTATTGTGCTATCCTCACTTTATCAGCGGAAAGGTTTGGTCTGATGCCGTGTGGCAAGAGGCTGTTGAAAATCAACAAGTCACCTGCTTCCAGCTTCACTTTTACCAATTTGTCTTCATACCCTGCAATGTCTGGTTGGTAACGGTTACGGTCTTCCGGCTGGGTAAGCTTCCAGGTGTCGTAATCCCGCATCAATTGGGGGATGCATTGAAATCCACCCATGTTTTCATCGGTCTGGTCAGCCAAAGCCAATACCCCTTGTACATTCTGCGGTTTGGTCTCCGGGTCATAATCCCAATGGATGAATCCTTTGAATTCAAAGCCTTCCCGCATCGGAAAATTCAAATTAGCCCGGTCTATGGTGACCCATAATTTTTCCGTTCCCCAAACATCGGTGAAGGCATCGTGTACCCGTGGGGTCTGCCTGTTGTCCCACTGCAGTTGGTGGTTGTACACTTCAACCATGCCACTGTTGGTAAGTTCCTTCATCCGCATTTCCGCACGGGGAGGGGCGTACCAGGTGGCCATATCATTGGGGTCTTTTTCTTCAAATTCCCAGAGGAATGCAGCCGTTTTCAGTGCCTGCTCACGCGGAACTGCCTCTTTGATCACCACATAGCCGTTGTGGATCCAGAATTGCCAATCGGCTTCACTCAGCACCCGCAGGGGTTGGCCATTCGACCGGTCATTCAGTTTAACCTGGCTGCTGGTGGCCGTGGAAGGGTTCCCGGGAATGTCTTTGTGGTTTTGGTTGGCCATGGTTGGCTGCATGGTAGGCTGCATCGTTGGTTGCATAATCGAAAGTTTATTGATTTAGTCAGGTAAAAGTAGCAGACCTGAGCACCTGTTTTTCCTCCAAAATTGACCAATATTTGTACAATATTGATATTTTTAGTATATTCTGCTATGATTGGTGTCAATAAAGGGCAATATGTTCAGGCGTTGGAGCAAATCCTGCCGGATGAAAACAGTTCCTTCCACCTGATGGTCAATCCCCGGCTACATGATTTCTTTTTCTGGCATTTTCATCCTGAATTGGAAATTGTTTTCATCTCCGGAGCGGATGGTACGCGTCATGTTGGGGACCACATTGCCTCTTTTCAGGGCAGTGATCTGGTGATGATTGGGTCATACATCCCCCATCTCAATTTTGATTATGGGATTCAAACCGACTATGAGAAAACGGTGCTCCATCTGCAGGAAGATTTTCTGACTGATATGTTGGAGCGAACTCCTGAAATGCATGAAATCAAGCAGTTGTTTAAAATGGCAGCCCATGGTCTTGCATTTGGAGAGGGCATCAAACAGGAGTTGGGGCCTCGTTTGAAAAAGCTCAATCAGCTTTCAGGATTTGCCCAGTTTTTGGAGGTACTGCATATCTTACATTTGCTTGCTGTTACGGACGACAAAGTCATTCTGCACAGTATTCCTTATGAAAACCGATTGCACAGAAAGGAGCAAGACAGGTTGAGGCGGATTTACGACCTGATCGATAGCCGGTACCGGGAGCATGTTAGTGTGGAAGATGTTGCTGCCGCTGCCAATATGGGCAGGGAGGCATTTTGCCGGTATTTCAAAAAGATGACCCGTTTGACATTTGTTGAATTCCTCAACCATTATCGGGTTAATCAATCCAAACGCCTGTTGAGGCAGGGTAAAACAATAACCGCCGCCTGTTATGGCAGCGGTTTTGAGAGTCTTTCTTATTTCAACAGGGTGTTTAAAAAGTATAGCGGTGAATCACCTTCCGCATTCAGAAAGCGGTTGGTGTTGGATTGATCATTTGGCGTTTTTAACAAAGCGATTCAACCAGTCATTTTGTTCCCACAGGAGGTGCAGGAGATTTTCCTTTCCCCGGTAGCCATGTGCTTCATAGGGCAGGTAGACCAGTCTGACCGTCCCGCCATGACCTTTGATGGCGTTGTAGAGTCTTTCACTGTTGATAGGGAAAGTTCCGGGGTTGTCATCAGCTTCACCATGAACCAGCAAAATGGGTGTTTTGATTTTATTGGCATAGCTGAAGGGGCTCATCGTATAATACAGATCGGGTGCTTCCCAATAAGTTCTTTCTTCGGCCTGGAATCCAAATGGCGTAAGCGTTCTGTTGTATGCGCCACTGCGTGCAAGTCCTGCTTTAAACAAATTGGTGTGCGACAGCAAGTGGGCAGTCATGAAAGCTCCATAACTATGTCCGCCCACTGCCACTCTTTTGGGATCTGCAATCCCCATATCCGACAGGGCCTTTATCGCAGCCTCAGCATTCAATTTGAGTTGTTCAATGAAACTGTCATTGGGTTTGCTTTCCGGATTGGCAGCTACGATTGGCATTTCTGCATTGTCAAGTACTGCGTAGCCCTGTGTTACATAGAAAATGGGAGAGCCCCAGCTCAGGGTTGTGAAACGGTCCTTGCTTCCCCTCACCTGTGCGGCATCTGCTGCACTGTTGTATTCGCGGGGGTATGCCCACATCAGGAGCGGCAAGGGGCCGTCTTTCGTTTTGTCATATCCTTTTGGCAAATAGAGATCGCCTGTAAGGTCAACGCCGTCGGCTCTTTTGTATTTGATTTTTTCTTTGCTTACACCCATCAATGCAGGGTATGGGTTTGCAAATGCAGTGATTTGTTGATCTGTTGTATTGGATTTCAGGGATTTGATGAAGTAGTTGGGTACTTCGGTTTGGCTTTCCCGTCGGGTGATCAATTGCAGGTTTTCAGCATTCAAAACCGTTACAACAGTTTCATAGGTGCCTGGTTGTGCACGCCATAGGATGGTTTGTTTTTTGGACTGCAAATCGAATTCGGCAAGGTAGGGACGGTCTCCATTGGGCGATGATCCAACGGGGTTGTTCATCAGTATCCGCTTATTATCCATCAAATCAATTACGGGTCTTCCGAAGACTGATTTTGTCAGTACGGGAGAGCCAGGGTTATTATAGGCATCGGTGGTATTTCTTTCGAACAGCATTTCCACTGCGCCGGTTGAAGGGTCCAACCTGCTGGCTTTCTGGATTTGTTTGCCTGAAAGCCCTTCATTCACCCAGGCAAAATGTTCATCACCCCAAATGATTCCGCGAAAGCGTAAATTGGTTTTTACCACAATCGATGGCTTTGAGGTGAAAGGCGCTGTTAATGCATAAACCGCATCGTGGAATTCCACATTTTTTTTGATCATGCCACTGTCCAATGGCTCACACCAGGTGATGGTGGCAGCAGCATCGTTTCTCCAGGCAAATGCACGGGGTACTGGTTGAACATTGTCGTATCCACTGGGGGTGGTTTCACCTGAGGGCAGGTTGGCCAATATTTTCACTGTTTTACCATTCATGTCTTGTAAAGAAACCCTGCTGGCAAATGCATATGCCGTAACCAGGTAGGAGAATGGTTTTTGGATTGTTTCGGTGAGTAGGTATTTTTTGTCGGGACTGACTTCAAATGAGGTGTAAATGGCAGGAGTTCCCATTTTTGTTTCTAAACCTCTGCTATTCTTTATCAACTGGGAGGTGGTCAGAAAGGCAAATGCTTCCTCATCATAGGGGGAACGGATGAGGTCTTGGTATGTGCGGCTCGGTGCGGCTTTGCCAACGCTCTCTTGGATGGAGGGTCCCAAAGGAGTGATGGGCTTTTTGGGCATCAATGAGGCAGGTTTGGTGATGGCGGTGTAGAGGATAGTTTCCTCGTCGACCCAAGTGAAAACAGGTCCGAGTGTGGCATTTAAAGCCGTTTTGTTGATTTTGGCAGCAATTGCTTTTTCAACTGAAATCACATAGAGGTCAACGCGGCCTCTTGTGGTATGGGTGAAGGCAATTTGTTTTTCATCCGGACTCCAGCTGATGTTGCTGGCTAAAAGATTGACCGGCAAGCCAGTGAGTGGAATTTCTTTTCCTGTCTTGATGTTTTTCAAACGCAGACCATTGACAAAATTTTGGCGGCTGGGGGAGAAGTTATTCGGATTCAGTCGCAAGCCCGCCACCCTTGTTTCGGGTTGGCCCAATTCTTCCACTGTGGGATAGGAGTTGCGATCAATGATCAGCATCCAAGTAGCTTTTTTATCGATGGATACGGATGGTGTAGGCTTGGCCAACAACAGATCTGCCATGGCTTTGGGTGGTGTTTGGTAACCATTGGTGTTTTGTGCCTCAACGGCTGTTAACAGAGCCAGTGATGCGATCAATAAAATATTTCTCATGACATTGATTTTGCTAAAGTTAGTTCAGAATGTTTATTTGTTACCTTCGCAGCCAAATTCAAGCATATGTCTGTACTGGTAGTTGGCACCATGGCTTTTGACGCCATAGAAACACCTTTTGGGAAAAGCGATCGCATCATCGGTGGTGCTGCAACTTATATTGCATTGAGTGCCTCCAATTTTGTGACTCCTATCAAGCAAATTTCAGTTGTTGGTGGAGACTTTCCACAGGAAGAGCTTGATCATCTCCAAAGCCTGGGTGTAGACCTGGAAGGGGTGCAAATCAAGAAAGATCAGAAGTCTTTTTTCTGGTCTGGCCGCTATCACATGGATATGAATGAGCGGGATACTTTGGATACGCAGTTGAATGTATTGGCCGATTTTCAGCCGATTGTGCCAGACAGCTACCAGGATTGTGAGTTTGTGATGCTGGGCAATGGCGTCCCTGCCGTTCAGCACAGCGTGCTGAAGCAAATGAAGCACAAACCTAAGCTTGTTGTGATGGATACCATGAATTTTTGGATGGAAACCGCCATGGCTGATTTGGAAACATTGTTGAAAGATGTGGATGTTTTGCTGGTAAACGACAGTGAAGCTCGTCAGCTCAGTGCCCAATATTCACTGGTCAGGGCAGCCAAAGAAATCCTGGCCATGGGCCCGAAATATCTTGTTGTTAAAAAAGGGGAGCATGGTGCATTGCTCTTCCACGGAGATAAAGTTTTTGTGGCTCCTGCACTTCCGCTTGAAGAGGTTTTTGACCCCACCGGGGCAGGCGATACTTTTGCTGGTGGATTCATTGGTCATCTGGCCAAGACAAAAGACATATCTTTCGAAAACATGAAATCTGCCATCATTGTGGGTTCCGCGATGGCTTCATTCTGTGTGGAGAAATTCGGTACTACCCGGATGCGTGAGATCAGCAAGGAAGACATTAACAGCCGTATCCAACAGTTTGTTGATCTGGTTAACTTTGATATCAACCTGATCTGATTTGTTCATTTCAGTCCGATCATCATTTTGGTTTTGGTTATCCTGCCTCTCAAGGAGAGTGTTTCAACCAGCAAGATATAGGCCCCCTTTTGCAGCACTTGGTTGCCAATACTTCCACTCCAGTGAAAGCTCCCTGAAGTGCCACAGAGTTGATTGTTGATAACCCTTCCCATAAGTATGCCCTGCTGATTGAAAAGTATGGCCGAAAGGAGATTGCCGGGTTCGTAGAATTGGTATTGTATCGTTATAAAATCATCATTCCCATCATTGTTTGGAGAGATTATTGTTGGGGAAATCCTGAAATGGCTTTCAGGTACTTTGTTGGAACTGTATTGGCTATTCTGTTTTGTTGGTGTGCCATATTGCGATGATGATGAAGCAGAATGCCAGTTTGATGCCATGTTTGTTGGAGATTTCGGGTCTATCCGTTCCAAAGACACTCCTTCTTTGTTGGCCAGTAACGGAAAGTGCATGTTGTCGTTGTAATCAAAAGCATCCAGTTCTTCTCCTTGCCTGTTCAGGATGCTGATATTTCCTTTGTCATCTGGAAGGGATGGCATAGCATCCATCTTGACAAACAGTTTGCTGTTCAATGGGCTCCATTTTTTCGACAAATACGCGGTGTCTGTGGTAAATACAAGCCGGTCTCCCGGGAAAATGATTCTTTCACTTGAGCCTGCTGGAAAGGCAGCTGTTATGGAACCCAAATTGTTTTTTGTTGCCAGCAGGATATCTTTGCTGTTGAAGACTTTTCGGGAGGTATTCATGATTTCCAGGAAGTCAGCACCATCAGCTGTGGGGTTGAACAACAACTCATTGATAACTAGTTCGCCCTTGGCAGGCAGCGATGATATTCCGGTCACAGCCTTTATGCTATCCTGCCCCAAGCCTTTGCAATAGCGGATTCCTTTTCCAGCTATTGTATACAAGCCTGTATCCCGTAGCGGTAATTTCAAGGTAAGTTTGATTTCCCTGAAAAACGGTGGGAGTGGCTGTGCAGTCACAACTTGGGAATGTGCGGGAGAAATGCTGAAATTTAACGGATTGGTCATGGATAGGCTGTCGCCTCCCTGGTTCATTTGCAGGAGCAGGGTGGTGGGATTGTTGGCCACGCATTGTAGCGCTTCTAGCCGGTTGATTGTCAGCCGCGCAGATGGGTTGCTGTTGGGTTTACCAGGTGTACCCCCTTTCGGGTGTCTGCTCGATTGCCAGTTGTCTGACCGGCAGGGTTCGAGGTAGTCCATTATTTCAATGCTCCAACCTCCATCGGCTTTGACGGCGTTTTCATGCATGGATGCCCGGTATGCCATGGCATGGATTGTTTTGCCGTCAGGTGCCAGGAGGATGACCGTGCCCGATTCGTTGATGAGTGTGGGGAAGCTGGTGATGCCCAGAATCCTCAAAGTGGTGTCGAATAAACCAACCTGTGTCCTAGAGCAGATGAGCACCAAGCTGTCTGGTGGCAAGATCAGTGAGCTATTGATGACCGCAGTAGCGGTGCCATTGCTGATTTTCCATTTGTTGAGGTCAATAATTTTTCCGGATACATTTTTCAATTCAATGTATTCTGCATTGGGCAGCCCCACGATCGGTGAAGGGTCTGCCATTACCTCACTGATCAACACATCATACCGTTCATTTTGTCCCTTGGCAACAGTTGCCACCATCATCCACACAATCCCAATCCACTTTCCCATGAGTCAAAACTATACTTGCTGCGGGTGGCGTCAATGGGAAAAACAACAATTATTTGGCAGAAAAATACTGGATCATTAGCTTTGCAACGCAATGATGAATAATAAACACACAAAAAAGAGCAAGAAACAGTCCCTCCGGGAAGGTTAGTTCATTTGTGTGTACCAAATATGTAACAAGCCTTCCGAAAACCGGGAGGTTTTTTTTTAACCAAAACCCGAGAGGGTAAAATTAAGTTTATGAAAGTTGCCGTAGTCGGTGCCACTGGTTTGGTAGGTACCAAAATGTTACAGGTTCTTGCGGAAAGGAATTTCCCTGTTACTGAGCTGATCCCTGTTGCTTCCGAAAAATCCGTTGGTAAACAGGTGACTTTCAAAGATAAACAGTACACCATCGTAGGAATGCAAACCGCAATCGATATGCGTCCGGATGTGGCTTTGTTCTCTGCCGGTGGGAGCACTTCCACCGAATGGGCTCCTACCTTTGCTGCAGCGGGTATAACCGTAATCGACAACTCTTCCGCCTGGAGGATGGACCCCACCAAAAAGCTGGTGGTACCTGAAATCAATGCTGATGCGTTAACTGCTGACGACAAGATCATTGCAAACCCCAACTGTTCCACTATTCAGATGGTGGTGGCACTCGCCCCATTGCATCATCGCTACAAAAGCAAGCGGATAGTTGTCAGCACCTACCAAAGTGTTACTGGCACGGGTGTAAAGGCTGTCAACCAATTGATGAATGAGCGCCAGGGTATTTCTGGTGAGATGGCCTACAAGTATCCCATCGATCTCAATGTCATTCCGCAGATTGATGTCTTTCTCGACAATGGCTATACCAAAGAAGAGATGAAGATGGTGTTGGAGACCAAGAAAATCATGCGAGACGACACCATTCGCGTAACCTCAACAACTGTGCGTATCCCGGTCATGGGTGGGCATAGTGAAAGCGTAAATATAGAGTTTGAAGAGGAGTTTGAGCTCGATGAAGTAAAAGCGCTGTTGGCATCAGCACCTGGTGTGGTATTGGTCGACGATCCTGCAACCCAGCAGTACCCCATGCCCAAGGATGCCCATGAACGCGATGAAGTTTTTGTAGGCCGTATCCGCCGTGATGAAACCCAGCCCAAGACCTTGAACATGTGGATAGTAAGTGACAACCTCCGGAAAGGCGCTGCTACCAATGCTGTCCAAATAGCAGAATACCTGGCTGGCAAGGGGATGATTGGATAAATAGTGAACAGTGAATAGTGGAATAGGTAAGCAAAGAGACTTTTACTATTCCACTATTCACTATTCACTATTCACTATTCACTATTCCACTCCCACCATTCTCAAAAATCCGTCTTCATCCATGATGTGAATGGAAGCGATTTTTTTAGCTTTTTCCAATTTTGATCCGGCATCTTCGCCTACAATGAGGTAATCGAGTTTGGAGCTGACACCCGAGAGGAGTTTGCCACCCTGTGCTTCAACGAGTGCTTCAGCAGCAGACCTTTTCATTTTAAGCAATGTTCCGGTGAAAAGGAATGTTTTTCCTGCCAGGGAACCGCCTGCATTTTGTTTTTTTACACTTTCCAGCTGAAGACCTGCTGCTTCCAGTTTTCTCAGCATGTCGATGTGTGCAGGGTTGCTGAAATACTGTTGGATGCTGATGGCCACTTTTATGCCCACGTCCTCAATTTGTTGCAATCTCTCTTGATCCATTGTACTCAGGTCAAGAAGGTGGTTAACGGATTGCGCAATGGTTTTGGCAGTGGTTTCTCCTACATACCGGATGCCCAAGGCGTTGATAAGTCGGTAAAGCGGTTGGGATTTTGATTTTTCTATGGATTCCTGCAGGTTGTTGACTGATTTGGCGCCAAAGCCTTCCAGTGTGCGGATCTCATCCCAGGGGAGGGAATAGATTGAAGGAACGTCTTGAAGCCATCCCATTTCATGGAATTTACGGATCAGCGCATCACCCATCCCTCTGATATCCATTGCGTCTTTACTGGCAAAATGGATCATGCGCTCCACCACCTGGGCAGGACATTGGTTGTTTGGGCAGCGCCAGACAGCTTCTTCCTCAGGCTTGATGAGGCGCGTATTGCAGGCCGGACAATTTTCCGGGAAACTGATTTCCTGTTCCTGACCTGTTCGCAGTTCCGGAAAGGATTTGACAATATAGGGAATTACATCACCGGCTCTTTCCACCAACAGCTGGTCGCCGATGCGGATATTTTTTTCTCTTATGAATTCCTGGTTGTGGAGGGAAATGGATGCAACTGTTACACCGCCGATGGGTACCGGTTGGATTTTGGCAACTGGCGTCACACTTCCGGTTCTGCCCACCTGATATTCCACTTGCAATAGCCTGCTGGTGGCTTGTCTCGCCTTGAATTTGTAGGCTATTGCCCACCTCGGATGGTGGGTAGTCATCCCCAATTTCTCCTGTAGCTGCAGCTCATTGACCTTGATGACCAGTCCGTCAATTTCATAAGGCAGTTCATCCCTCCGGGCTTCAAAATCCGCACAGAAATCAATGACCGCTTGGATTCCCTTAAGCACTTTTTTTTCTCTGACAGGACTTCTGAAGCCCAGGTCCCAAAGTATTTCCAGGCTTCTCCCATGTGTGGGGATGGGTTCATGTTTGGGGTCCGTTTGCAGGTAGGCAATGTGGTAGATGAATGCTTCCAGGTTTCGTTTGCCCACTTGTCTGGCGTCTTTGATTCTCAGCGAGCCTGATGCTGCATTGCGCGGGTTGGCTAGTGGCGGCAAGTTTTGCTCTGCAAGCTGTTCGTTGTATTGGGAGAAGTTTTCTTTGTTCATCAGCACTTCACCCCTGATTTCCATTTGTTGGATGCCGTATCGGGAGAGAGGTGCGGTGAGGGGTATGGATTTGATTTGTTTCAGGTTGAGTGTGATGTCTTCCCCGGCGATGCCATCACCCCTGGTGGCGCCTCTGGTGAAGCGGTCGTTTTCATATACCAGAGAGATGCTAGCCCCATCGAATTTCGGTTCAACGCAGTAGCTCAGTTCCTCCAACCCCGACAATTCCCTTGCTTTGCGGTCCCAGTCGAGCAAATCAGCCGCATTGTAGGAGTTTTCGAGGGAGAGCATGGGTACCAGGTGTTGAACCGTGTTGAATTGTTTGGTGATCCCGGGCCCCACCCGTTGTGTTGGAGAGTCAGCTGTTATCAGCTCCGGTGCTGAAGCTTCAGTCTGTTCGAGGGCTTTGTAAAACCGGTCGAATTCGAAGTCGGCGATGAGCGGGTCGTCCATTACATAATAGCGGTGTTCGTGAAAGCGGATGACTTCCCTTAGTTCATCGATGTGTTGTTGCAGGAAATGGGTGTCGTTGAGCTGGCCTGCCAATTTGTTGCCCAGCTCCAAGATGTGATTGCGTTGATCCATAGTTCAATTCCTCAGCATGCGAAGGTATTGTTAAGTGACCAACTACTCAACTGCTACCGGCATTTGAACTAAAATTTTGTGATCCCGCAAATCCCCCTATTTTTGTCCTGTTTCAATATGTATCAAGTACACAATTAGAGATGCAAGAGCTTGCCAAACCCAATATCAATACTACGCCGGTAGAACTGATGCCTGATTTCCAGTTTGCTTTGTCTGTCGATTGCGTCATTTTCGGGTATGATGAAGGCGTGCTGAAGGTATTGCTCATTGAAAGTGATTTGCCTGCATATAAGGGGCAGTGGTCGTTGTTAGGTGATTTGCTTCGTCCCGATGAAGATCTTGAAGAGGCATCTTACCGTGTTTTGCTGGAAAGAACAGGGTTGACAGATATGTTTTTGGAGCAGGTCAAGACTTTCGGTTCCGTTCATCGCCATCCGGCAGGCAGGGTTATCACTACTGCCTATTTGGCTTTGGTTAATGTCAAAGATTATCAGCTTAAGAAAAAAGACAATGCCCTTCAGTGGAAGCCCGTATCGGAGATACAGACAATGGCTTTTGACCACAGGTTGATTCTGGATACATGCCTGGCGGTATTGCAACGCAAGATCCAAGAAGAGCCGATTATATTCAGTTTATTGGAGAAGAAGTTTTCTCTTCGCGATTTGCAGCATGTTTTTGAGCAGATTCTCGGCATGGAATTCGACAGGCGGAACTTCAGGAAAAAACTTTTTACCACTGGTTTGCTTACTGATGAGAACGAAATGGAGCAGCAGGTCCGACACAGACCGGGGCGATTGTATTCCTTCAACCGCAAAGCTTATGAGCAGATCAAGCGAAAGACTTTTGTAGGCTTACAATTTTAAATGCTCAAATTGAGCCTCCTTCCACCAGCTTGGAGCTGATGACGTCCAATTTTTTTTCCAATCCCTTTTCAATGATTTCACTGAAAGTCTGCATCGCCTTTTTCCCGAGGATGGCACCGCTGGTTTCAATGTAGGTTATTTCCGGGTTTGTCAGTTTGGGTATGAATCCGTTGCTGATGGCCAGAACGGCAATGTCTTGCGGTATCCGGAGACCGAGTTTGTTGATGCCCATGATTACTCCGGTAAGGATTTCATCGCTCATGCAAAAAACCGTATCTGGTTTGTCCTTTTTTTGACAAGCTTCCATCAGGATGGATTTTGATTCTTCGGGATTATTGGCTGTTACCGTGGCTATTTCAACAAACGGGGAAAGCTTTTTGACCTCATCTGTCAGCCCCTGTTTTCGTTTTCTGGAGATGGAGAGGTTTGGGTTTCCGAACATGGCCAGTACATTTTTTTTCCCTTTGGCTACAATGGTTCTGGCTGCCAGCCTTCCAATATCCCTATCGGCCAGGCAAACTTTGATGCAGTTGTTGTCTTCCGGCACCTTGTCGAAGAAAATAATGGGGATACCGGAAGCGTTGATTCTGTTGAAGGTGGCCAGATCCCTGGTTTCGGAGGACAGTGCTACGAAGATGCAGGCCACCCTGTTTAATTTACAAAGTTTCAGGTTTGCTTCTTCGATGGCAGGGTCATTGCCCGATTGCAGAATCAGGAGCGTGTATCCTTTTCTTCTTGCCTCTTCTTCCACGGCGGCAACAAAGGAGTGATAAAAGTAGTTGGATATTTCCGGCACGATCAGACCAATGACCTTGCTCTCGTTTGTTCTCAGGTAAACGGCAAAAGCGTTCGGTTCGTAGTCCATCAGATCAGCCAGCTCCCTTACCTTCCTTTTGGTTTCCTGAGCGATATCCGGATGGTCTTTCAATGCCCTGGATACCGTGGAGATGCTGATTTGCAGTATTCCTGCAATGTTTTTAAGCGTTGCTTTTGAACCCATGAGTTTTTATTTTTCCACCGAAAACATTATCGCAAACCTTTGCAATTTTAAACAATTTATTTTTTCGCACAAATCTTT
>JACCDV010478895.1_pt1 | contig 20208 bp, 20 predicted proteins | sample 7446131 | NCBI WGS metagenome assembly JACCDV01 (sample SAMN15323448, study PRJNA562643) | freshwater metagenome | isolation source: river surface water | place: USA:Blue River Watershed | collected 2017-08-17 | reverse complement strand
GACAGCACCATTGCCGACATCGCGGTGGGCTTAAACGCAGGTCAAATCAAAACCGGCTCCATGAGCCGTTCTGACCGCATGGCCAAGTACAACCAACTCTTGCGTATCGAAGAAGACCTGGGTGATGTGGCTGTGTACCCAGGCCGTTCTGCCTTCTACAACTTGCGTTAATCACGCGTGATGCTGCGACCACTCCACCTCGTGCTGATTGCCCTGCTGCTCGTGCTGCAGGGCCAGCTGTGGTTTGGTCGCGGCAGCATCCCTGACGTGATGCGCCTGCGTCAGACCCTGAACGATCAAAAGCAGCAAAACGCTGCCGCGCAACTGGCCAACGATCGGCTCAGCGCTGAACTTCACGACCTCAAAGATGGTCTGGAAATGGTCGAAGAGCGTGCTCGCTCTGAAATCGGTATGGTCAAGCCGAATGAAGTCTTCGTGCAAATCGCGAAGTGACCGAACTCCTTTTCTCGACCGCATTCACCCTCTGGGGCCTTGACACTTCTTGGCTTGAACTCATCGCTGTGCTGTTGGCCTTCGCGATGATTGTGTGCAACATCGCCGAACTACATTGGGGTTGGCCTTTGGCCGCCATCAGCTCAGTGTTGTATTTCTTTTTGTTTTGGAGCCAACGCCTGTATGGTGATGCGCTGCTGCAAGTGTTGTTTGTCGGTTTAGCCCTGTGGGGCTGGTCGGTGTGGTTGCGCGGCGTTGAAGGTGCCCCCCTACCCGTCACACGCCTTCACACACGGCAACGCTTGACCTTGATGGGGATGGGCATCTTGCTATGGCTTGTCACGGGCAGCATGCTGCTGAACTACACCGATACCGATGTCCCTTGGTGGGATGCCTTCCCCACCGCGTTCAGTTTGCTTGGTCAATACTTGCTGGCTCACAAACGCCTCGAAAACTGGGGTGTTTGGATACTCGTCAACGTCGTGGCGGCAGGATTGTTTGCATGGAAAACCTTGTGGCTAACCAGCCTTCTCTATCTCGTGTTCATTGTGTTGAGTGCTTTCGGGTGGCGCAGATGGGCTAAACAGCTTGAGGTACCCACCTCATGAAAATCGCCATCCTCGGCGCAGAAAGCACGGGCAAATCACAACTAGCACAGGCCTTGCATCTACGCTTGGAACAAGCAGGTTTGCCCATTCACCGAGTGGACGAGTACTTGCGTGAATGGTGCGAGACGCATCAACGCACGCCACGCCAAGACGAACAGCGACACATTCTTGAAACTCAAATTGCACGCGTGCTGGCTGCGCCAGCAAGTGCGGTGGTCATTGCAGACACCACACCGCTGATGACGGCGGTTTATAGCCAAATACTGTTTAAAGATGACGGTTTGAACGCGCAGGCATTGGCGCATCAAGCCATCTATGACGTCACGCTGCTCACCGGCTTAGATGTACCTTGGGTCAGCGATGGTCTGCAACGCGATGGCCCACACGTACGTGAGCCCGTTGACCAACGCGTGCGTCACATGCTGGGAGCAGCAGGGCTACCATATCAAGTGGTCTACGGTCTCGGGGAACAGCGCTTGGAGAACGCTTTGTTTGGTATTGGCCGCCAAGCGCCCAATTGGGGTACAAATTGGGCCAAGCAGCTAGAGCGCCCAGAGTCACCCACACGCTGGAGTGGCCCCTGTGAGACCTGCGGTGACGGCGACTGTGAACACCGCTTGTTCACCAGCCTCGTTAAAAACTAAGCCGCTCAGTGCAGCGAGGAAGGTGCAGGCGGCTGCGCCCCGGCACTGGTGAAGATGTGCGCGGCATCCACCGCGTCATAACGATATTGCTGACCACAAAAATCGCAGCCTACTTCTACATTGCCGCGTTCGGCCAAGATGCTTTCCACCTCTTCGGTACCTAAACTGCGAATCATGTTGCTCACGCGCTCGCGGCTGCATGAACAAGCAAAACTCGGCGTGAGTGGCTCAAAGTGCACCAGTTTTTCTTCCCAGAACAAGCGACGCAAAATAGTTTCGGCATCGAGGCTCAGCAACTCATCGGCTGTCAAACTCGCGGCCAAAATCGAAATACGGTTGTAGTCTTCGCTCAAACCAATGCCATCTTCGTCACCCATACTGGCTTGGGCTGCCAAATTGGCTTCACCTTTGACGGGCAAGCGTTGAATCAACAAACCTGCGGCCGTGGTGTCATTCGCCGCCAAGACCAAGGTGGTGTCAAGTTGCTCGCTTTGCAGCATGTAGTGTTGCAACACATCACTGAACTTGTCCAACTTGTTGCGCTGGTCGTCAAACAAAGGCACCACCCCTTGATACGGCTGCTGACCTGGCATTTTGTTGAGTGGATCAAGCGTGATGGCGCATTTGCCTTCGTTGTTGACATTGACCATCTCAGGCAAAGTACTGGCATCGCCCAACCCGCCCACTACTTTGGCGGTAGCACGCAGACTGAGGTCGGGCTGCACCTCGACCACGGCCAACTTCAACGGGCCATCCCCAAAAATCTGCATCACCAAAGCACCATTGAATTTGATGTTCGATTGCATCAACACCGAAGCAGCGGTCATCTCACCCAAGAGACGGCGAACTGCTTCGGGATAAGCACCGGTTTCGGCATTGGCTGCACGGCGTTTGAGCACCTCTTGCCAGACATCGGTGAGCTGCACCAACATGCCGCGCACAGGCAAACCATCGAACAAAAATTTATGCAATTGAGACATCAAGCAATTTTCTTTAAACCCGCTTTGAAGCGATTTTTGTTGTTTACATAGTGCTGCGCACTGCGGCGCAACCCTTCAATTTGCTCAGGGCTCAGTTCGCGCACCACTTTGGCAGGGCTACCCAAAATCATGGAGCCATCTGGAAACTCTTTGCCTTCAGTCACGAGTGACCCCGCGCCCACCAAACAGTTTTTTCCAATTTTGGCACCATTCAACACAACAGCACCGATGCCAATGAGCGACTCATCACCAATCGTGCAGCCATGCAGTTGCACCATATGGCCGACTGTGACGTGCTTACCAATGGTGAGGGGAATGCCCACATCGGCATGCAACACACTGCCGTCTTGGATGTTGGTGCCTTCACCAATACGAATCGTGGCCGTGTCCCCGCGCACCACTGAACTGAACCACACACTGCTGTCGGACGCCATGTGCACATCACCCACCACTTGTGCGTTATCAGCCACCCAGGCGGAATCCGCGATATTTGGGTTCAAGTCATCGAGTTGATAAACAGCCATGTTCGTCTCCTTGCAAATGTGTTTTCCTACAATTGTAGGGATGTCGCTTCGCCAACACGCCCTTGATGCCCTGAGCATTTGCCATCCACGAGACAAAGTGGCAGCCGTCCAAACGTTATGGGCGAATCAGCACCATTTGTCCCTCTCGCCCAGCGAGGCCTTGAACCCCACGGCGCGACTGCCGGGGCGCCCCGAACGCCCACGGTTGTTGCCTCCCAAAGACGTGCCCACACGCACACCCTTTACCCCCGAAGGCCTAGCGGCACTGATTCATGCGGTATGCCACATCGAATTCAATGCCATCAATTTAGGGCTTGATGCGGTGTGGCGTTTTACGGGAATGCCCGAGACGTTTTACCAAGACTGGTTACGCGTAGCGCACGAGGAGGCTTATCACTTTTCAATCCTGCACGACTTGCTCAACGAGCTCGGCTATCAATATGGGGATTTTGATGCCCATGACGGCTTATGGCACATGTGCCAAAAAACGGCAGATGATGTACTGGCCCGTATGGCATTGGTGCCTCGTACCCTCGAAGCGCGCGGACTGGACGCAACACCTTTGATTCAGACTAAGCTGCGCAAAGCCGCTACACCTGGCGCACTCAAAGCTGTTAGCTTGCTCGACATCATCTTGCGCGACGAAGTCGGCCATGTGGCGATTGGTAACCATTGGTACCGCTGGTTGTGCGAGCAACGCGGACTCGACCCCGTGTCGCTGTATGGTGAATTGGTACAACGTTACGAGGCCCCAAAACTTCGCCCACCTTTCAACGAAGAAGCCCGTAAACGGGCGGGCTTCACAGAGACTGAATTGAGCTATTTACTTGGCAGCTAAATCATCACGCACGCGGGTGGTGCTGGCCGTGCAAACTCTTCAAACGTTCACGTGCAATGTGTGTGTAAATGGTGGTGGTTGAAATATCGGCGTGCCCGAGCAGCATTTGAACCGCACGCAAGTCGGCTCCGTGATTGAGCAAATGTGTGGCAAATGCATGACGCAGGGTGTGCGGCGAAATCGGTACATGTATTTGCGCTTGCAAAGCGTAGCGTTTGATGAGTTGCCAAAACATAGCGCGGGTCATCCCCTCGCCTGCATGTTTGCCACGTACGGTGACAAACAAAGCCTCCGTTTGATGACCCGCCAGCAACACCGGTCGTGCTTCATTTAAGTAGCGCTGCAACCATTCACGCGCCACCTCGCCAAAAGGAACCAACCGCTCTTTGCTGCCTTTGCCCATGACACGTAACACGCCATCGTTCAAGCTCACATGCAAGGTTTTCAAATCAACCAACTCGCTGACACGCAAGCCACTGGCATACATCAGCTCAAACATAGCGCGATCACGCATCCCCAAGCCCGTCGACACATCTGGCGAATTGAGCAGGCTCTCCACCTGGGCCTCGGTCAAGCTTTTGGGGGCACGCACGGGTTGCTTGGCCGTCAACAACTTGAGCGTGGGGTCGGCCGTCACCAAGCGCTCACGCAAGGCCCAGCGATAAAAGCGTTTGAACACGGTCAGACGACGATTGGCACTCGTCGCTTTGGTTTGTGCATGGCGGTGCGCAAAATACTGCTGCAAATCTGACTCTTGCACCGCCAACAAATGCGTCCCCTGCGCGTTTAGCCAGGCCGACAACAAATTCAAATCACGCCGATAGGCTGCCAAGCTATTAGGTGCTAAACCATGCTCGAGCCACAAGGCATCGATGAAGATGTCGATGTTGGCATCAGGCGCTGCGACTTGAAGAGGAATAGAGGGTGTCATGCGAGCGTCAATCCTAAACGCTGCAGACGTGCTCAGGCCTTCGCTTGCGGTTATTCTCTGTCGGTGAATTACGCCCAACTCCTTTTCCCCGACTTCTCGCTCATCCTGTGTGGCTATTTGGTCTGCAGATACACCGCGCTAGACCGCAGTGTGTGGGAACCTGTCGAGCGTTTGGTGTATTACTTTTTATTTCCAGTCTTGCTGTTTTATTCGATCGTGCGTACGCCTTTGGATTTGGTAGCCGCCTCGCACCTGATCATGGCGGGTTTGTTGTTGGGATTCAGCAGCATCGCGATGGCGTATGCACTGCCCAGACTGCCTTTATTGCGCTCGCATATCGACCGGCGTCTGCACGCGGCCAGCGCACAGGTAGGCTTTCGCTTCAACTCCTTCATCGCGTTGGCCTTGGCCGATCGTATTGCCGGAGCACAGGGCCTATTGTTGATTGCCGTGCTGATTGGTGTGTGCGTACCCATGTTCAATGTGGCGGCGGTTTGGCCCATGGCCAAGCATGCGCAAAGCCACTTTGGGCGCGAACTGATGCGCAACCCGCTCATCTTGGCCACGGCCTCAGGCTTGCTGGCCAATATGGCAGGCCTACACATTCCCAGCTGGACCGAACCGACACTGCAACGCATTGGATCAGCATCGTTAGCTTTGGGCTTGTTAGCCGCAGGTGCCGGTATGGAATTAGGCCATTTGATGAAGGCGAGGGTCTTAGCGGTTTCGCTTTTGAGCATTCGACACCTCATCACGCCCTTGCTGGCATGTGGGTTGGCATCCGTCTTCGAATTGAGCGCCACACAAACCACCGTGTTGCTGGCCTTCTCGGCGCTACCCACAGCCTCTAGCTGCTATGTGCTGGCCGCTCGTATGGGCTACAACGGGGCGTTTGTGGCGGGGTTGGTGACCTTGTCGACCTTGCTGGGCATGCTGAGCCTGCCCTTTGCCTTAGCGGTTTTGCGATGAAAGTGCGCACTTTCATGGCATAATGACGCGTTTTGCGGAAAGTGTGTCGAAATAGGTCGGCGTGGCTACCGCAGCTGCTCAAGGAAAAAAGCGATGAAAGAAGGCATTCACCCCAATTACCGTGAAATCTGTTTCATGGATATGTCTAACGGTTTCAAATTTGTGACACGCTCTTGCGCCAACACAAAAGAAATGATCACGATGGAAGACGGCCGTGAATTGCCGTTGTACAAGCTGGATACCACCAGCGAGTCACACCCCTTCTACACCGGTACACAAAAGTCTGTTGACAACATGGGTGGCCGCGTCGAGCGCTTCCGCAACAAGTACGGCAAAACGATTGCCAAGTAAGCCACGCGCTCACTTCAAACAAGGCAGCCCGGCCCACCGCGCTGCCTTTTTTATTTAAATCGCCGTGAACCACCCCACTCCCGCCATCGTTCCTCAAAGTGCTGTGCGTCGTTTACCACGCGTGGCTCTGTGGCTGTTCTGTGCAGCCTATGTGCTGCCCGGCTTATTTGGTCGCGAACCTTGGAAGGGCAATGAGTTCACCGCCTTCGGTCATATGCTGGCCTTGGCGGAGGGCACGAGCGATTGGTTCCATCCCATGGTATGGGGTCAAGCGCCCGCCCTAGATGCTCTGCTGCCGTATTGGCTGGGTGCGTGGGCAATTCTGCTAGCCCCTGAATGGATGTCTGCAGGGCTTGCCGCCCGTATTCCTTTTGCAATTCTGCTGGGCCTGACCTTGGCGACCACTTGGCATGGCGTGTACTACCTCGCCTTGAGCCCCCAAGCGCAACCTGTCCCGTTTGCATTTGGCGGCGAAGCCAAGCCGAAAGACTATGCCCGCACCATCGCTGATGGAGGGGTCTTGGCACTGATTGCATGCTTAGGCCTCACGCTGCTGTCACACGAAGCCAGCCCTATCTTGACGCAATTGACTTTTGTGAGCTGTGCTTTTTATGGCGTGGCCGCTCTGCCCTATCACCCCCGCTTTAGCCTCACAGCCCTGAGCATTGCTTTGCTCGGGCTTTGCCTTAGCGGCGCCCCGAGTTTCGCAGTGCTGATGGCACTCGGCAGCGGTCTGTTGTGCTTGCTAGACCGTCAAAGCACCTCCGCTCAAACGGGGCGTCAACATGCCCTTTGGTTACTCGTGATGAGCGCTGCAGTGGCGATGCTGGCCACAACACTGGATGCTTGGCATTGGCGCCTACTCCCCGTTCATAGCGATTGGGCAACATGGCGCGACTTGCTGCGCCTATTGGCATGGTTCACTTGGCCCGCATGGCCTTTGGCACTGTGGACACTGTGGCGTTGGCGTCGCCAATGGGCCTCCTTACATGGAAGCCGTCACTTGGTGTTGCCATTGTGGTTTGCAGGCTTGACGGTCTCGACAACACTGCTGACCAACGCGTCTAGCCAGCAAACGCTTTTGCTGGCTTTACCGGCATTCGCCACATTAGCGGCATTCGCACTACCAACACTCAGACGCAGCGTTGCTGCTTTGATTGACTGGTTCACGTTGATCTTCTTTACAACCTGTGCTTTGGTGATCTGGGTGGTTTGGATCGCGATGCAAACAGGCTGGCCCGCCAAACCTGCGGCCAATGTGGCACGCTTGTTACCCGGCTTTGAACCCAGCTTTGGATGGTTGGCATTCGTTGTAGCACTTGCTGCAACTGCCGTGTGGGGCTGGTTGGTGGTTTGGCGAACCGCCAAACATCGCCATGCCTTGTGGAAAAGTTTGGTGCTACCCGCTGGGGGCGCGGCCTTGTGCTGGTTGTTGCTACTCACGCTTTGGTTGCCGTTGCTAGATTTTGCGCGTAGCTACAAACCTTGGGTACAACAAATTCAAGGCGTCATGGCCAAACAAAGTGCCCAAGAAGCACAAGACGTGTGCCTGCTCAGCTATGGCTTAGGCGTCGGTCAAATGACCGCTTTCCACTACCACGGTGGCTTTGATGTGAAAGCTTTGAAAATGACGCCGATTGAGCAGCAACGCACTTGCCCATGGCTGCTAGTCGACAATGATTTGCGTCCAGATTTAGCACAGGTCGTGAACCTGCAAGATTGGGTTCGTGTACGCACCATTCGCCGCCCCTCGGACAACAACGAAGACGTGACGCTTTACCACCGCCGTCAACCTTGATCTCCCGATGAGAAGCGAACGCGCCACCATCATGCGGCACGCCAGCACGGTGATGGTCGGCCAACTCGCTGTGATGGCATTTAGCATCACCGACACATTGGTAGCAGGACATTTTGCCGATACAGCCCTCGCTGCGTTGGCGATTGCTTCGGCCACCTATGTCACGGTTCATATTTCACTGATGGGCATGCTGCAAGCCCTACTGCCTGTTTGGGCTGAGCTGCATGGCGCGCAACGTCATGTCGAGGTGGGGCGCTCTGTGCGGCAAGCCTTGTACTTGTGTGCCATCACTGCCAGCCTTGGCATGTGGGCACTACTTTGCCCAGACTGGTTGCTGAACTGGACACAAGTTCCCACTGATTTGCAAGCTGAAGTTCGCGGCTATCTGAACATCGTGGCATTTGGCTTGCCGGCTTCTTTGCTGTTTCGCATATACAGCACGTTGAATCAAAGTTTGGGCAAACCCAAACTCGTGACTTGGGTGCAAGTCTTCGCCTTGTTGATCAAGATTCCGCTGTCCATTATTTTGGTGTTGGGCATTCCCAATGTACTTGCGCCAATGGGTTTGGCGGGTTGTGCATGGGCGACCTTGGTTGTGATGCTTCTCATGCTGGGACTAGCGGCATGGCTTGTGCGCACACAAGACCTTTACAAGCCGTATCGCATTTGGGCCGCGATGGAGAAACCACATGCGCCCACTTTGTTGCGCTTCCTGCGCTTGGGTCTACCCAGTGGTTTGGCCATTGGTGTGGAGGTGACCTCCTTCACGCTGATGTCATTGTTCATTGCACGTTTGGGCGTGGTGGCCACCGCAAGTCATCAAATCGTGGCCAACATGACGGCGGTGCTCTACATGATCCCTTTATCGCTGTCCATCGCCAGCAGCGCTCGGGTCAGCTATTGGATAGGTGCTGGACAATTACAGCATGCACGTCTGGCGCTGCGAACAGGCCTGAGCTTGGTGCTTTTGCTCAGCCTAAGTTTGGCAGGTTTGATGGGTTGGCAACATCAGAGCATTGCGCAGTTTTATACCCAGTCGCCCGAAGTCGCAGCACTGGCCGCCACCTTGTTAGTGTGGTTGATGGTCTATCACGTGGCTGATGCAGTGCAAGTTTTTTGTGTGTTCACATTGCGTTGCTACGGCATCACGGTGCTGCCGCTCATCACCTACACCCTCCTGCTATGGGGCTTGGGCTTGGCTGGCGGCTATGTGGTGGCGTACGGCGCAGGCTTTGATCTATCGCGCTTGACATGGCTCACGCCTCAGTCACCTATTGCATTTTGGCAAACCGGTAGCTTGGCTTTGTACATCACCACAGCTGTTTTATTACCAGTATTGTGGCGTGCAGCTTGCCGCCGGACACAACACGCTGGCATGACGAGCTAATGTCAACCGTCTTAGGCGGACAAGGTATCGGCAATGCGCTTGGCGCATGCGTTAGCTTGTGCCTCATCACGCGCCTCGACCATCACGCGCACCAACGGCTCTGTGCCGCTGGCGCGAATCAACACACGACCCGTGTTGCCTAACTCAGCCTCAACGTTTGCCACTTGGTCTTTCATGGCTTGGTTGCTTTGCCAATCTTGACCAGGTCTCAGACGCACATTGATGAGTGTTTGCGGATACAAGGTGACATCTTTGAGCAGTTCAGCCATAGTCTTACCGCTACGCACACAGGTTTGCAAGACTTGCAAGGCACTGACCAAACCATCGCCAGTCGTGTGCTTATCGAGTGCCAACAAGTGACCAGAGCCCTCGCCACCCAGCAGCCATTGGCGTTTGGCCAACTCTTCCAACACGTAGCGGTCACCCACTTTGGCACGCACAAATGCTACGCCACGTTTTTTCAGCGCTACTTCAACGGCCATATTGGTCATCAAAGTACCCACCACACCAGGGACAACTTCATCGCTGGCCAATCGATCATCTGCCATCACATACAGCAGCTGATCGCCGTTATACAAACGACCTTGTGCATCAACCATTTGCAAGCGATCAGCATCCCCATCCAAGGCAATACCAAAGTCGGCATGGTTGGCTTTGACAGCTCGCACCAAAGCGTCAGGATGCGTAGCCCCCACCTCGTGGTTGATGTTCAAGCCATCAGGACTGCAACCAATTGAAATGACATCGGCACCCAACTCGTGGAACACCTTGGGCGCAATGTGATACGCCGCACCATGGGCGGCGTCGACCACAATCTTCAAGCCCTTCAAGGTCAGGTCATTGGAGAAAGTGCTTTTGCAAAATTCAATGTAGCGGCCTGCGGCATCATCCAAACGCTTAGTCTTGCCCAAGTTGGCGGAGTCCACCCAAACCGGCGCCTCGTCTAATGCGGACTCCACCGCCTTTTCCCAAGCATCACTAAGTTTGTTACCGTTGGCACTGAAAAATTTAATGCCGTTGTCAGCAAACGGGTTATGACTGGCACTGATGACCACCCCTAGACTCGCGCGCTGTGCTCGGGTGAGGTAGGCCACACCGGGCGTAGGCAAAGGCCCCAACAACACCACATTCACGCCAGCCGAGTTGAAACCAGACTCCAGCGCAGACTCCAACATATAGCCTGAGATACGGGTGTCTTTGCCAATTAAGACGGTAGGGTGTTCTTCGGCTTGTTTGAGCACACGACCCACAGCATGCGCCAAGCGCAAGACAAAGTCAGGGGTGATAGGCGCTTGTCCAACCGTTCCACGGATGCCGTCTGTGCCAAAGTACTTTCGTGTCATTCAGAATGCCTTGTGTTTATTGTTTTGATCTTGTTAGATTGTCTCAAACTTGCGCTGCCTGCCAGACTTTCAACGCCTGAACGGTTTGCGCCACATCATGCACACGCACAATGCGTGCGCCACGCTCCACCGCCAGCAATGCTGCTGCCACGCTGGGAACCATGCGCTCATGAACAGCGCAGCCGCTCACCGCACCGATAGAAGACTTGCGCGACCAGCCCACCAGGAGCGGATAGCCCATGGCCTGTAGCACCTTTTGATGCGTCAAAAATTCAAAATTTTGAGCCACCGTTTTGCCAAATCCCACGCCTGGGTCCAGCGTGATACGCGACGCATCCACTCCCAAGTTTTGCAAACGCTGCGCTCGCTCACTCAAGAAGCCGCACACTGCCTCCATCGCCTGCCCGGCCATAGGCATGACTTGCATGGTTTTCGGCTCACCATGCATGTGCATCAGGCACACACCGCAATTGGGATGATCAGCAACAACAGCCTCAGCTTGCGGCTGACGTAAAGCCCATACATCGTTGATGATGTCTGCGCCTGCATTGAGCACGGCCTGCATCACCTCAGCTTTGTATGTGTCGACAGAAATCGGCACCCCCAACAACGCCGCTGCTTTGACCACTGGCAACACACGACGCAGCTCTTCCTCCAAAGACACCGCTGGTGCACCTGGACGCGTTGATTCGCCACCAATATCCAAGATGGCGGCCCCCTCTTTGAGCAACTGTTCGCAATGCACCAGCGCCGCGCGGGTGGTGTCGTGTTGGCCGCCATCTGAAAAAGAATCGGGCGTGACATTCACAATCCCCATCACCTGCGGCTGTGTCAAATCAATGCGAAAACGTGAGGTCTGCCAAAACATACACACTCCATGAAAAACGGGGCTTACGCCCCGTCTTCGGTTCTTCGCCGCGCTTTAAGCGGCGCTGGGTGAAGGATCGGCTTGCACCGCAGGCGTGCCACCACCACCGTCGCCACCCGAGGGTGTGCGAGGCGTCCAGTCTTTCGGAGGACGCGGTGCACGACCTTCCATGATGTCGTCAATTTGCTCTTTGTCGATGGTTTCCCACTCCAACAAGGCCTTGGCCATGGCGTGCATTTTGTCGCTGTTGAACTCAATCAAGCGGCGCGCCAAGTTGTATTGCTCGTCGATGATGCGACGTACCTCGTTGTCCACCTTTTGCATGGTGGCCTCCGACATATTGGTGGTTTTAGTGACCGAGCGGCCCAAGAACACTTCGCCTTCATTTTCAGCATAGACCATAGGCCCCAAGGCATCTGTCATGCCGTAGCGCATCACCATGTCGCGGGCAATCGAGGTGGCGCGTTCAAAGTCGTTGCTTGCGCCCGTGGTCATTTGGTTCATGAACACTTCTTCGGCGATACGACCACCAAACAGCATGCTGATTTGGTTGAGCATGTACTCGCGGTCGTAGCTGTAGCGATCTTTTTCGGGCAGACTCATAGTCACGCCCAAGGCGCGACCGCGAGGAATGATGGTGACCTTGTGCACAGGGTCACACTTAGGCAACAACTTACCAATGAGGGCATGACCCGATTCGTGATAAGCCGTGTTCTTACGCTCTTCTTCGGGCATGACCATGCTCTTGCGCTCAGGGCCCATCAAGATTTTGTCTTTGGCCTTTTCAAAGTCCTGCATTTCCACCACGCGGGCGTTGCGACGTGCAGCCATCAAAGCAGCTTCGTTACACAAGTTGGCCAGATCAGCACCGCTCATGCCGGGGGTGCCACGGGCAATCACATCGGCACGGACGTCTTGACCGACCGGCACTTTGCGCATGTGAACGTTCAAAATTTGTTCACGGCCGCGGATGTCTGGCAAGGTCACGTACACCTGACGGTCAAATCGACCGGGGCGCAACAAGGCGGCATCCAAGATGTCAGGACGGTTGGTCGCTGCCACCACAATCACACCGAGGTTGGTCTCAAAGCCATCCATCTCGACCAGCATTTGGTTCAAGGTTTGTTCGCGCTCGTCGTTACCACCGCCCAAACCAGCGCCACGCTGGCGACCCACGGCGTCGATTTCGTCAATGAAGATGATGCAAGGTGCATTCTTCTTGGCGTTTTCAAACATGTCGCGTACACGTGCTGCGCCCACGCCCACAAACATCTCAACAAAGTCAGAACCCGAGATGCTGAAGAACGGTACTTTGGCTTCGCCAGCAATACCTTTGGCCAACAAAGTTTTGCCTGTGCCAGGTGGGCCTACGAGCAACAAGCCACGTGGGATACGACCGCCAAGCTTCTGAAATTTTTGAGGGTCTTTCAGGAAGTCAACCACTTCTTTGACTTCTTCTTTGGCCTCGTCGCAACCAGCCACATCGGCAAAAGTCACTTGGTTGTTGTTTTCATCTAGCATGCGGGCTTTGCTTTTACCAAAGCTGAATGCCCCCCCCTTGCCACCACCCTGCATTTGACGCATGAAGTACACCCACACACCGATGAGCAACAACATGGGGCCCCAGCTGACGAGCAAGGTCATAAGGAGCGATCCTTCCTCGCGGGGCTTTACATCAAACTTCACGCCGTTGGCAATAAGATCACCTACCAGGCCACGGTCAAGGTAAGTGGCAGTTGTGCGAATCTTGCGATCATCATTGGTGACCGCCGTAATTTCTGTACCGCCCTGGCCTTCTTGGATGGTGGCGCTCTTGATGCGCTTACCCCGGACTTCTTCAAGAAAGTCCGAGTAGCCCATATAACCAGAGCCAACGCCTGGACGTGTTTCGAACTGTTTGAACACCGTAAACATCACCAAAGCGATGACCAACCAAACAGCGACTTTTGAGAACCATTGATTATTCAATGCAGGCTCCGAGATAAATTGAGTACGAGATGTACTGAGATGAGTTTGATTTTAGGCGTTTCAAGCGTCAGAGGCAGCTTTATTCACCACAAGCAGCCTTAGAAACATCAAGGATTTAGCGAATTTCTGCTTTTCACTCCCAGACCAACCAAAAAGGTTTCACTTGATTTGTCACGACTGGCCTTTGGTTTGATGGACTTGACCACACGAAAAGTAGCTTTGAAAAGATTCACCAAATCGCTGTAGCCGCTGCCATGAAACAACTTCACCACCAAAGCGCCGTCATCTTTGAGATGCCCTTGAGCGAAGTCCACAGCCAGCTCAATCAAATGCGCGATACGTGTGGCATCGGTTGACTCAATGCCTGTTAAGTTGGGTGCCATGTCGGAGACCACCACATCCACAATGCGGCCTTGTAAAGCGGCTTCCAATTGCGCCAACACCTCTTCTTCACGAAAGTCGCCTTGGATGTACGTCACATCTTCAATCGGCTCCATGGGCAAGATGTCTAGGCCGATGATGGTGCCATTGAGCGCCCCCGCCGCCGCACCGCTGGGTGACATACGGCGGCGCAAATATTGGCACCATGCACCAGGCGTACAGCCCAAATCCACCACCACATCACCTGGCCTGATAAGCTGAAACTGCTCATCGATTTCTTTGAGTTTGTAGGCTGCACGTGCACGGTAGCCCTCTTTTTGGGCTAGCTTGACGTAGGTGTCATTCACATGGTCGTTCAACCATGTTTTATTCACCTTTTTACTTTTAGTTTTAGCTTTCACTTCATACCTCTGAACGAGCGGGGATAATACTCGCATGCCCGCAATACAACTCACACCTGCTCAACGCAAAATTCACCGTGCCGAAGCGCACCACTTAGACCCTGTTGTCATGATCGGCAACGATGGTTTGACACCAGCCGTCCTCAAAGAAGCAGAGATGGCGCTCAACGCGCACGGCCTCATCAAAATCCGTGTGTTGGGCGACGACCGCCATGCACGCGAGGCCATGTTTGTGGCGTTGGCCGACCAACTCAACGCTGCCCCTATTCAACACATCGGCAAATTGTTTGTGCTCTGGCGCCCCCGCGCTGAAAGAGAACGCACGGTGGACGAAGACCGCATGGCCGGCCCTCGTGACGTGAAAGTGCTCAAGTACAGCAGCCGTGGTGGCCAACGTCCCGAAGTCAAAACTTTACGCGTACTGGGTAACCAACGCCTGACCTCAGGCGGTCAAGTCAAACGCGCCAAACCGAAAAAGATTTCGGTCAAAAAACGCAGCTTAGGTTAATCCGGCGCGGCTGGGCTGGTTGCATCGGCAAGCTCATGTGAGACCGGGCACGCAGCCCACAGCGTTTTTCCTGCACATACCCACTGCAAGACATACAAAGCTGTACCGAGGTTGTGCCACAAGGCCATGTTGTCACGGGCCACGATGTGGGGTTTTACAGCGACCTCAATCAACAAAGCGCACAACATACCCCCAAGCACCCAAGGTGACGGGGTGTGAGAGTGATCTGAATTTGAACGCTTCGCAGCGAGCAACAGCAGCAAACCACACGCCAGCGACAACCACGATTGTGCTGTGAACAGCTTGGCAGCCATCTGCCCCGCGATGGCTGGTGTTTCCAAATGCATAAAAAGCATGGGTACCACCATGAAACCTACCGCACACAAGCTACCCCACCACAACGCAGCGAGAAAAACTTGTAGCCGCATCATGTGCGTCACTCAGAGGTACGAGACCTTGACCACTTCGTAGTGCTTGATACCACCAGGCGCTTGGACCTCAGCCACATCGCCCTCTTCCTTGCCAATCAAAGCACGTGCAATCGGGCTGCTGATGTTGATGAGGCCGAGTTTCAAATCGGCTTCATCTTCGCCAACGATTTGATAGGTCACTTTGTCACCGGTGTCTTCGTCTTCCAAAGCAACCGTGGCACCAAACACCACACGCCCCCCGGCATCGAGTGCGGCGGGATCAATGATTTGAGCCACCGACAACTTGCCTTCAATTTCTTGAATGCGCCCTTCGATGAACCCTTGGCGGTCTTTAGCCGCGTCGTACTCGGCGTTTTCGCTCAAGTCGCCTTGTGCGCGTGCCTCGGCAATCGCCGCAATGACGTTAGGACGCTCAACGGTTTTGAGTTTGTGCAACTCGTCCTTGAGCTTCTCTGCGCCACGCTTGGTGATAGGAACTGTACTCATTGTGTTTCCTTAGGCCGTCAATTGCGCATGCATCTCTTGAACCGAGATGACATCCAACTTGTCCATGTACTTCATGCCTTCCACAGCTGCCTCTGCACCTGCAATGGTCGTGAAGGTGGTCACACGATTGAGCAATGCCGAGGTACGAATGTGACGTGAATCCGCGATGGCGTTGCGGCGTTCTTCCACCGTGTTGATAACCAACACGACTTCGTTGTTTTTGATGCTGTCCACAATGTGTGGGCGTCCTTCTGTGACTTTGTTGACCACGTCGCATGGGACACCAGACTCCACAATCGCAGACGCTGTTCCCTTGGTCGCGATGAGCTCAAAACCCAAAGCAGCCAACTGACGTGCCACTTCAATTGCACGCGGCTTGTCGTTGTTCTTCACGGAGATGAACACCTTGCCTGTCGGGCGACCATCGGCATCGCGGGGGCGTGGCAACTTGGTACCAGCACCCAGCTGGCTCTTCACGAAAGCTTCGCCAAATGTTTTACCTACCCCCATGACTTCACCGGTGGACTTCATCTCTGGGCCGAGAATGGTGTCTACGCCTGGAAACTTCACAAAGGGGAACACCGCTTCTTTCACGCTGAAATAAGGCGGTGTGACTTCTCGGGTAATGCCTTGCGATGCGAGTGTTTGGCCTGCCATGCAACGCGCTGCCACTTTGGCCAACTGGATGCCTGTGGCTTTAGAAACATAGGGCACGGTGCGTGATGCACGCGGATTGACTTCCAACACATAAATCACGTCTTTGCCATCCACGTGCTGAATCGCGAACTGCACGTTCATCAAACCCACCACATTCAAAGCACCGGCCATGGCGGCAGATTGGCGCTTGAGCTCAGTGACCGTGGCTTCTGAAAGCGAGTAAGGCGGTAGCGAACAAGCAGAGTCACCGCTGTGTACACCCGCTTGTTCAATGTGTTCCATCACGCCACCAATGAAGGTCTTGCCTTCTGGGTCACGCAAACAGTCCACATCGCACTCGATGGCATCGTTCAAGAAACGGTCTAAGAGCACGGGAGAATCGTTCGATACTTTGACGGCTTCGCGCATGTAGCGCTCAAGGTCACGTTGTTCGTGCACGATTTCCATCGCACGACCACCCAACACATAGCTAGGGCGCACCACCAAGGGGTAGCCCAACTCGGCGGCTTTTTCAAGCGCCTCAGTTTCGGTGCGCGCGGTGGCGTTCGGTGGTTGGCGCAGACCGAGGTCTTGCAGCAATTTTTGGAAACGCTCACGGTCTTCGGCCGCGTCAATCATGTCTGGACTGGTGCCGATGATCGGCACGCCTGCCGCTTCCAAACCGAGGGCCAATTTCAAAGGTGTTTGACCACCGTATTGGACGATCACGCCAGTTGGCTTCTCTTTGTCAACGATCTCAAGCACGTCTTCCAACGTCAATGGCTCGAAATACAAACGGTCAGAGGTATCGTAGTCGGTGGACACAGTTTCAGGGTTGCAGTTGACCATGATGGTTTCGTACCCATCTTCACGCATGGCGAGCGCTGCGTGCACGCAACAGTAGTCAAACTCAATACCCTGACCAATGCGGTTAGGACCGCCGCCAAGCACCATGATTTTTTTGTTATTGGTGGGTTCAGCTTCGCACTCGGCAGCACCGACGCCAAAGGCTTCACCATTGCCTTCGTAGCACGAGTACATGTAAGCAGTGTCGGTCGAGAACTCAGCAGCACACGTATCCACTCGCTTGTAGACAGGTCGGATGTTGAGTTCATGGCGACGTACACGCACCACGTGTTCAGTAGTTTTGAGCAACTTGGCCAAACGGCGGTCAGAAAAGCCCTTCTTCTTTAAGGCACGCAACTCTTGGGCGGTGATGGCTTCGAGTGATGTGGTTTCGAGCTCCAACTCAATCTTCACGATCTCTTCGATCTGCACCAAGAACCAGCGGTCGATCTTGGTCAGGTTGAAAACCTCATCCACCGACAAACCCATGGCGAAGGCATCGCCCACGTACCAAATGCGCTCTGGACCGGGCTCGCCCAGCTCTTTTTCGAGCACTTCGCGGTCCTGGGTCTTCTCGTTCATGCCATCCACGCCGACTTCCAAACCGCGCAGGGCTTTTTGGAAGGACTCTTGGAAAGTACGACCCATAGCCATCACCTCACCCACCGATTTCATTTGGGTGGTCAAGCGACTGTCAGCCGTTGGGAATTTCTCAAACGCAAAACGTGGGATCTTGGTGACCACATAGTCAATTGAAGGCTCGAACGACGCTGGCGTTGCACCGCCCGTGATTTCGTTGCGCAACTCATCAAGCGTGTAACCCACCGCCAACTTGGCAGCGACTTTGGCAATCGGGAAACCCGTGGCTTTAGAAGCCAATGCAGATGAACGCGACACACGTGGGTTCATCTCAATGACGACCATGCGGCCGTCTTTGGGGTTGATCGAGAACTGCACGTTCGAGCCACCCGTATCCACACCAATCTCACGCAACACAGCCAAAGAGGCGTTACGCAAAATTTGGTATTCCTTGTCGGTCAAGGTTTGTGCAGGGGCCACCGTGATGGAGTCGCCAGTGTGCACGCCCATGGGGTCTAAGTTTTCGATCGAGCAAATGATGATGCAGTTGTCCGCTTTGTCGCGCACCACTTCCATCTCGTACTCTTTCCAACCGAGCAAGGATTCTTCAATCAACAACTCGTTGGTGGGCGATGCTTCCAAGCCGCGCTTACAGATGATCTCGAATTCTTCTGGGTTGTAGGCAATACCGCCGCCTGTGCCACCCAGCGTGAAGCTGGGACGAATGACGGTGGGGAAACCCACACGCTTTTGCACATCCCACGCTTCTTCCATGCTGTGGGCAATGCCTGAACGCGCAGAGCCCAAACCAATTTTGGTCATGGCGTCTTTGAACTTCAAACGGTCTTCCGCTTTGTCGATGGCCTCAGGCGTCGCGCCAATCAGCTCCACCTTGTACTTAGCCAACACGCCGTGGTGCCACAGGTCCAAAGCGCAGTTGAGCGCCGTTTGCCCCCCCATGGTGGGCAAGATGGCGTCTGGACGCTCTTTGGCAATGATCTTCTCGACTGTTTGCCAAGTAATGGGCTCGATATAGGTCACGTCTGCTGTGGCAGGGTCGGTCATGATCGTGGCAGGGTTGCTGTTGATCAAGATGACTTTGTAGCCCTCTTCACGCAAAGCTTTACACGCTTGCACGCCAGAGTAATCGAACTCACAGGCTTGACCAATGATGATCGGGCCTGCGCCAATGATGAGGATGCTTTTTATATCGGTACGCTTAGGCATGTTTGCTCTCGCAGGACAGCTCCAAGGGAGCAATGGCCCCCTCGGGGGGCAGAGAAACGGCGAAGCCGTGAACGTGGGGGCTCATTACTTTGCCTCCATCAGTTTGATGAAACGGTCAAAAAGGTAAGCAATGTCGTGCGGGCCGGGCGATGCTTCAGGGTGACCTTGGAAGCAAAACGCGGGCTTGTCAGTGCGGGCCAAGCCCTGCAAGGTGCCGTCAAACAAAGACACGTGCGTGGCACGCAAGTTGGCGGGCAATGTTTTTTCATCTACAGCGAAACCGTGGTTCTGGCTGGTGATGGAGACGCGACCTGAGTCGAGGTCCTTCACAGGATGGTTGGCGCCGTGGTGGCCAAACTTCATCTTGAAAGTTTTGGCGCCACTGGCCAAGGCCATGATTTGATGACCCAAACAAATGCCAAATGTAGGGATGCCGGTTTCGATCAACTCAGCAGCGGCTGTAATCGCGTAGTCACAAGGCTGAGGGTCGCCGGGGCCGTTGGACAAGAAGATGCCGTCTGGGTTGTGCTTGAGCACGTCAGCAGCAGGTGTCTTCGCAGGTACCACGGTCACTTTGCAGCCGCGCTGGGCCAACATGCGCAAGATGTTTTTCTTCACGCCGAAGTCATAAGCGACCACATGGAACTTAGGCGCAGTCAAGTTGCCGTAGCCTTCACCCAAGGTCCACTCTGTTTGTGTCCACTCATACGACTTGGACACGGTGACTTTTTGAGCCAAATCGAGGCCGGCCATATTGGGCGCGCCTTTGGCGGCTGCCACCGCTTGGTCGATCACCGCTTGTGTGACTGCTTGACCTTGGGCCAAGCCCACAATCGCGCCGTTTTGCGCGCCCTTGGTGCGCAAAATGCGAGTGAGTTGACGGGTGTCGATGTTGGCAATCGCCACCGTGCCTGCATCCGCCAAATAGGCCGACAAGGTTTGACTTGAGCGGAAATTGCTTGCAACCAAAGGCAAGTCTTTGATGATCAAGCCAGCAGCATGGACTTTGTCAGCTTCGATGTCTTCCACGTTGACGCCGTAGTTACCGATG
>JACCDV010235781.1_pt1 | contig 20219 bp, 25 predicted proteins | sample 7446131 | NCBI WGS metagenome assembly JACCDV01 (sample SAMN15323448, study PRJNA562643) | freshwater metagenome | isolation source: river surface water | place: USA:Blue River Watershed | collected 2017-08-17 | reverse complement strand
TTTTTCTTGAAGCACAGGGACATTTCGCATGAGGGCGACTCATAATGTCGAACAAAGCTTAAATAATTGAGCAATAAAAATGTGACCGTTGAACAATAATTATCAGCTGACGATCAATCCTCAAGCCTCATGTAAAGAGACACTGAAATATCCTATTTACAAATTCACCTGTAAGTTATCCCTAAATTAGTAATCGATTCAAGCCAAGAACACAGCAAAGTTCATCAGAAAGTGAACTCTTAAACTTTTGGAATAACTATATTGACATGCCAACAAAAGCTATACGCAAGGCCTCAGTTGATTCCGTAGCTTTATAAAGCAGCTAAAATACACATCTATAAGCTGCTGTCAAGACCTGCTCTTTTGTTCCCTTCATGCCGACCAGCACATTAATAGAGAGGATGCAGGGTTTGAAGAAGTTGAACTGACTATAATTTGATTTTCTTTATATGATCAACTAAAAGTATATATAGAATCAGTCATTGTATTAATTAATCAATAATAACATGCGTATGCCTTATATTCATGCAAAATTTGCAAGAAGCGTCCTATACAAAATAGGAGGCTTTACTATTTGATAATTGCAAGAAACCAATAAAAAGCGAAGCTGCGGTTTACAACGTTCGCAAACAAAGCTAACCATCTGAAGAATGTGCACATCAATAAAATAAACCCGACAAGAGAAAGAAAGGTAAAATTATTAATAATTTTATCAGCAAGCATCAAGATCAAAATTAAAACTACAACAAGAAGAAAGCCATCAGTAAACTAAAATCCATAATCACCAATCACGATGTTTATTTCAAATAGACTCATACTAAAGTATAGTTACTAAAGAACATTTTTACTTTGATAGATAGAAATTTAAAGCTCATCAACTTAGAATCATAAAAAGGTGATTTCAAGAAATATTACCCAGTTAAAATGCCTAAGAAGTATTAGTTTTTGAGTAAAGAGTAAGAGATCAGGTTTAGGCAGAGGAATATTGTTGCTGAGTCATTTTGCCTTCTCAACCATGGCCACAAACCCCTTCTCAATTTGATGTAATCGAAAGGAGTAAAAGTCTAAATGTAATAGATGAGTTATTATAGAAGCGAATCTCGTTATAAGTCATCTGCTTAGGCTGTTGCAATTGATGGATACCGCTAGCTCTAAAAGTTTATCTTTGGCTAATGCAAGATAAAGATTATAGCGATTCCTCGAAACTAGATAAAGAAAATAAGAGGGGTTATTTTGAATTGCAGAATGACGCTCACTGAGGAAGAGTGGGTAACATTCCTCAATTTCATTAGAATCCTCTATGGGCTTAGCGATGCTTGCATCGTCAAAAGCATAGCGATAAAACTGTATGTAAGCATTTTAACAATACTAAAGGAAAGGCTAAAGCAGTTTCCAATTCAGTAGAAAGAAGTGGGTCAACGGAAAGGGCTATCAAAAGATTATTTTCAACAGCATTCTTCATAAAAGCTACGCCAAATATGGAATATTTAGTATTAGAAATAATTGTTGTAAATCTATAAGGAGTATCAGAGTTTTTAAAGCATTAAAGAACACTTTCAAGACCTGTTTCCCGAAAATAAATAGTACTTTACGAGGCTTGCCCTTCAAGCCAGGTTACACCATATCATTCGCGCCACACTCAAAAAATTGAGGAACATTGTTGATTAGAAATATAAAGATCGACTGAGGTTGAGAAGATTGGATGACAAAGTCGTGAAAAAAATATTGGCTGCTGCCCAGGCCAAATAAATCAGGATAAAGCTTATTGACTTTTATTATTTATAAGAAGTACCTTTCGAAGAATTGGTATATATTATAAATACAATAAATGCCTTCATTATAAATTACGACTGTAAAGTAAAATAAAAGATAAAATAAGGCAATAGGGCGGATGAGGACTGTTCTTAGATATCCTCTTACTAGGACATATAACTGAATTAATACTTATAGGAAGATTGTGTAGTGAGCCAATGCAAAGTCTTCAATTCAAAGTGATATCAGTATTATTATTCCAAAACAAAAAACTTATCAATTCTACTCTTATCGCCTTAGATGTAGTTTCTTAAATCTATTATCAATTTGTAAATCTCTCTCCTTCAGAATTGACAACTCCCGAAGACATTTGTTCAAATTCACTAAGCTCTTCTCGTGAGGAATCAATATCTATGCCTATTGATTATTCTCTTTATTATCTTGGAGGGGGGCTTACTTCTGTGGGGATAACTAAAACGAACCATTACTATTTTAGATGCTTCCTTCTGCCTAGATAGATTATTATTCAAATTAAATGATTTCTTGGGACTCCTTTTTGAGGATGTTATTAATTTTGTTGCTCAAGTTACTATTAAACTTCTCAATGCTCTCATTCCTATCGCTAATCTCACACATAAAATATTCGCAAATGATGGCTGAGTTGAATCTACCTCCAATAAAACATCAAATACTTTGCATTGTTCACGTATCTTATATTCTTAGTTATGAAGTATTCGTTTATCTTCTTCGTCAATATCCGCTTTTGGTCAGCAGAAATAATACTCATGGTGTGAACGATAGTGACTGCGTCCTCTTTGTTAATAATGAGATACAATGAGTTAGGTTGATTTCTTGTAGAATTTTTTGATTGATAGATTTTAACAAAATCTTTCTTAGCTTAAGGAATAATCTGACGTGCTTCTTCTCATTCCTTCCATTGCCCAAGAATGTGAGAAACAACTTAACTTCATCGTGCTCTAAATATTTCTTAAAACTATTGATATAGCCAATGAATCGACGGTACAATTAAGAATGATTTGTATACTTTCTTAGCTAAATATGGTGTGAGATACATGGTGGTCGACAATAAAGATGTTGAAAGTGGTGTTGTAAGGGTACTTGACGAACTCATTGAATAGATCTATGGTATAGCATACAAAGTTATAGAAGGGCAGCTCTAGGGGAGCAATCTTATGCTCAAAAGAAGGCATTTCTTACATAAATATTTTTTATATTTAGAGCAGCTGGTTGGGAGTGTGAAGCACTGCTTGAGATCGGAGCATAACGAGTATTTTAATAATAAAATTATATCTTATCTCCCAAAACAATATTATCAACTTATTTATCCAACCTGTGAGGAATAATCACTTTGATTTTCATTAAGCTATTTTATTAGATTGTAAGTGATGCTGAGTAACTATATTTTTTAAAGTTAATATATCGTTAAATATGAATAATAACTTCATGCTGCAAAACCTCATTGAAAACGGGGCTTCTAATAGCATCAACTAGCCTAAACTGAAGAAAGGAAGTAAAGTTGGTGTTCAATAGCTTGAGTTGCTTATTGGAATTGTCTTCAACGAAGTATGCCAAATACTAGATTAACACAATATTAATTTATAAATTCCTGAGGAAATCACAAAGACAACTGATAAGATCAATCTCTTCAAGCATTTCATTGAGAGCTTGCTCAATAATCAAGACAATAATCGGGGTAATGTAAATGAAAGCGGCATCATTACATGCAGAGACTGTCAAAACTACGAAGCAAGCCTGCAAAAGCTTTAAGGATAAGTAAGGCAACATATAAGGGTAAACTTTTAGTTATTTAGCTGGAGCAGCAATTGAAGATTTTTCAAGATAACCAGGATGAAAAACTTGAGGAGTATAAAAAAGAAAAGAGGGATTTCGAAAAAAAGGTTGAAAGCAGTAAGAGACAGTTAGAAGTAACTATAATTTGATATAGGATATGAAGAGTTTAAATAACACTTTGAATGAAAAACTATCCAAAATGTAAGGAGAAATTGACCTGCTTAAGAGATAAAACAGGGAGTTAAAAAGAAGCACAAGCATCAATTAAATACCTTCCACCAAAAGGGAAGCACATAAGCAGAGTGGATACGCCTACGAGAGCAAATAAAACAAAAATGACAATAAGATTGAGTGGGTGCATCGTAACATTAGTGTCAAAAAAGATGAGAAAGATCGGCCTGCATAAAGAAAATCTATTTAAAAGAGACAATAAAGCACTGAGAAAGGATGGAGGCAGTCCAACACTAAGTCTAGCAAAATGATCTCAATTATGAACGAAAAGCTCGTCCACTAGAAAACCAAAGACGAAAGAAAGAAAGCCATTCAATCCAAGTTCTAGTACAGAAGATGATAGATAATATTGCTTTTTATCACATTCAAATATGACAATAATGGTGGCGAACTAATCATAGACTTGAATAGTAAGACTCGATGAGGACTTACTTTTATTCGTTTGAGTATTTATTTATCCCACTCTTTTCAAATACGGCTTAAAATTATTTGTCCAGCACCTCATTTACTCCTCGCAACTTGTTGCAAACCAACTGAGACCAAATAAAGTATCCTTGAATTCGTTAAGGAGACCAATCGGGAGGGGCTTCCACCAATAGACCTCGATTATTACTTATCTTATCTGCGATTTTGATTAACTTGGCATCTGGTGATGCTTTTTCTGCTTTTTTTATTTGCACCTTCTTACGTTATGCCTTCCCTAATGATTTGTCATCTGAACATTACAAAACTAAGTCTCTAACTCGAGCTCCAAACTCTTTCTCCAGTTCCTAAGGGGTGGTTTATGTGTCCTCAACAGTATCATGGAGAACTCCGGCAGCTAAGATCTAATAGTCTGTAACTCCAGCCAAAGAGAGTATGTGCACGACTTCAAGGGGGTGGTTAATGTATGGAACATCAGCTGCATTTTTTCTTCTCTGGCTTTGGTGTTTCTGGGAAGCAAAGACCAAGGCTTTAGTGAATATGTTCATTGGGGAATATATCTTAATATTAATCAATCTACTTATCATCTATTATTACTAGTCTATAACCCAACTCCATGTGATTATCTTTATTATGCTCCCCCAACTTGCAAAAAATTAGACCCGATTTTACTGGATTTATTAGTGCAATTTTATCCCTCCTCAGATATGGGCTAAATCGTCTCTTTTCGCTTGTCCTGCATTTTTTTGACATCGAAGTTTTTGTTCCTTCGCTTTTTGTAAGAGCTGTTTTGCTTCTTATCAATATCATAAGAAATTGATCTATTGGCCTCAGGGTTGGTCTTGGCTAAGTCTTCATTGTCTTCTTACAAAATATCACTATTGATTAAGAGGGTGTCCTTTTCTAAGTCATACTTTAATTTGGGTATCAGTGCCTCCAATTTGCCGTTGCATTATTAATGGATAAAGATAATTGCCTCTTCCTTAGGAATCTATATTGTCTTTAGTTCAGTATTATTGAGGGTATCTGCGATGATTTTAAAGCTTTATTGATCAAACTCCATCTTAATCATCATTCTTTGGCCATCAATTGTTTATATTTTGCTAAGCTTACGAGATTATATAGCGTCTCTCATTACATTTTGGCTTATTGCTTTAGGCCTTTGCCAAATATCTTTGGACTTATGGGTTGTGAGATAGAATTAGAAGTGTTCCATTCTCTTCATTACGCTTTTGTTATCTTACCATTATTTGTTTAGTTTCTATACGTCCAAAGTGGCCTTTCTATTCTGCAGCCTTGACAGCATTTTCTTATTCTATTCAATAATTTGCTACTCTTGCTTCTTCCTGAAGATATAGTTTAGGCTTGAGTTGGTCTTTGATTTAATCCTCTTGTTGTTGGGAGTAAAGCATATTGCCTTTTTGTTCATAGCTGAGGCTATCTTGTCCAAAAGTATCTTGTTTTACCGCCCTATCTACAACTCCCTGATCTCTTTTATCTTATCCCTCTTGCTGTTATTTATGACGATGGTATCTGCGTGCTTCATCAGCTTAGATATAATTGGCTTTATTTATCGCATGTTGAGACTATGTGAGCATTGACTAATCTATAGTTCTTTCTGCTTAATAGACTTATTAAGAAAGGGTCTCGTCCTATTCATACGATAATAAAATAACTAAAATTAATATTAATGAATGAGATCAATTTATTGAAACATTTTGAAGCTATTCTATGAAGGAATATGAAGTGTTATGCACAAATGACTCCTAGCCACTCACACCTTCCAATTACTATTATTATTATACATCGTCGATGTTCGCAGTAATACTCACATTTTCTATCTTTTACTCATCCTCATATTATTAATCATTATCCTATCCATACTATTAATCTTCTTATTACTACTGCTCCTCATCTTCATATTATTGGATTTCCAATAATTGTTAGTATCTTTAAGCGGCATTAAAATGGACAAGAAAGTCAAGAGGCATGCTTTGCCTATAAAATTCAAAGCATCCATATCTGTTAATTTTCGGTTTGCAAAATAATTTGCTGTTCTATGGCGTTCCATACCTTAAGAAAAGCTTTCTCTACAGTCCATATACATAATAAGGCTCGAGTTAAATCCAGTTTGAGAAAGACAGTGCTCCTTTTTACATTAACTATTCATCTTAGGGTCTAATCAAATGAGATAGAGCTAATTTTCCCTCATAGTAAGGAAAGATTAGACAAGATGAGTCGTCAATCCATTTGATCGTTATTTTATTGGGTTAAAAAATGTCCACTATCATTTTAGTCGATAATAAATCCACCCCATATAAGATAAAATACGGATTGGTAGCATTAGGCTTTGAAGTAACTATCGTTTAAGGTCTAGAGCAAAAGTACTCAAATTCAATATCGATTCCGATGTTACTTTTGTAATAGGTGATTATTAGTTTCTTCAATATTTAATTTTTGGTGCTGGAATCAGCCATTTGTTCATGTATTGCCTGAAGCCAAAGATCGAAATCATATTCCAAGTATTTAAAGCCAAATTACGGCTAATTGTCTGTGCTCAAAAACATTGATACATATGAAAGAAGCCTTCTTTATATAAATTCTTTTCTTATAAAAAAGTATAATTGACTATTTTCTCTACTTTGTTGTTGTCTATTCTTTTTGAATTGAGCAAAAGTTAATAAGTAAATGGAGTAATCTTCGAAAGTGAAAATAATTTCTCTTATGAAGGTATATTTAGGAGGGTTATCTTGCCGAATATTGACACACTCCCGATCAACATGAAGTGTGTCACCCGATTCAGCATTTTTATTGTGGGTACAACTTGACATAGAAGGACATCAATGAACTTCTATGCTTCGAAAGTACCATAAGCCTTATCACATCGACCATCTTAATGCCTCAGTACTTGCCTAAGTGACTAAGGTGGCCCTTCAACTTTATGTTATAATTATTAGATTAGATTAGATTGAAATATTGACTTCATAATACGTCATTTAATCGATCACTGTTTTCCGTCTACGGTGGAGTATCTATATTTAAGCTATTCATCTTGTTGATCTTAGATAGGTATGCATAGTGCATGATTTCCCTCTACCCTCTGAAATCACTTAGGGACTTTTACTAATTGAGGATGGTGATAATTTCAGCTAAGAATTTAGCGACAGATATAGTCCTAATCTTTTTACTCTATATTAGGTATGATTTACTTCGACTGTATGTTGAATGGAGTTCGTCATGATAAGCTCTTTTATTGGGAGTTCCTCGATAAGCTTCTAAAGCTGCTCGTTCGTGCATAGCCCATGAAAGCCGAAACAAAAAATATTACGCGCTCCTCTTTTTTTCAAATCCCTTGACTGTTCTCTTATAGTCTTGCCAGTCCGAATCATATTTGTGAATAGGATAACATCCCTCCCTTCAACCTCCTCTCCCAAATAGTTTGAGTTATTATAGAAGCCCATCCCGCATCGATAATTGAACAGACCAAAAGTCTTCCAAAGTTGCGTTACTGACTTTATGTGCAGTCTATTCGACCGTGCTCCCACAATTATAGGATCTTTGATGCCTGAATGTATAAGATAAGGGCAAACCAGCTCAGTTGCTTCCACATTCAAAAAAGTAGAGTTGTGAGCAAACCCTTTAGGAGAACTCATAAATGTATTCAATGTTATTACTTCATCGCAGCCAAGTGCCTCCAGCATTTTCACAAAATCAGACCCAAAGCAAGTATAGAAGTCTATTCCCTCAGTTATATCTGCTTAGTTTGTTGGCGAAGAAGGCAGCGAGTAAGGGAAAAAAGGAATGATGGCTGTTACAGACTCCGCGCCCTCTTTTTTCATGGTGGAGACGGCGAGGAAAAGTTCCATGAGCCCGTCATTAATGTTTTTGGGCTCAAAGGACTTGATAATGAAGACCTTGTGCCCTCTGACTGAGTCGAGTATCTGAAGGTTGATTTAACCGTCATTGAACTTGCCGCAAATATGCCTCCCAAGGCCTATATCCAGGTGACTAGCTATTTATCTGGCCAGCATCTCTGCGTCAAACGCGAATATCTTGAGGTGCGAGAATTAGGATTGCAGGGATGTGAGGAAGATCTTATTGATTGTCGTCTCAATCTACGATGTCGTATCCTACTCCTCGCTGGTCTCAGATCGCACCCTCCAAGTGGTCGCCAAGGGAGCAATAAAACCAGCTAAGATTTTAGTGAAAGTCCGACGCATGGTCACTCCAATATATGAATGCAGACATATCCAATAACATCCCACCCATTAATATCGAAATTCTACGTAGCTAATGCTAACAATTTTTAATATGAGTAATCTTAAACTAGGATTTACTCTGCAAATAATGTTATTAATAATAAAAAGACCTCAATTATCACCCACTCTCCTCTTCAAACAAATCTCTCAGCAACAATCTGAAATCGCTTATTGTAATTTCGCTATTTTTGTAGTTGCTGAGAAGTTGGGAGCAGTGGATCCCTTGGATTGCCCGCTCCAACTAGTCTATTGTGATTTTGCCATCTTTGTTTTAATCGAGTTCGCTGAAGAGCTTATCAAGCTTGTGCTAATAGAAGTCCTTGCTGGCGAGAGTGGTGGCTGCAACAAACTCATGGAACTACAAGTAATGCTCCTGGGATTTGTTGCACTGCTTGAATATCTTGCTCACCTTCTAAGACGCCGTCTGTCTGTCTATTTCAAAGGCGTTGGACAGCCCTTCCACCAGCTATTAGAAGTCAATCTTGCCGTCCTTGTTCTTGTCCAAATTGTAGAATTCCAGGAGATACTGTGACTTTTCCTCCACGCTGAGGATGTTCAAGGAGACGTACATGTGAAAGAGAGACTTCAGATTATTTTACACCTACATTACTCAATGCTTACTCTGAACTGCACAAGCCTGTTGATGACTTACAAGTTTTTCTGACGAATGTAAATTGTCTTTGGGTAGTTCATTGAGAAAATGCCGTGCTTCAGGGCTTCATCCACTGAAATTCGCTTCTCGGGAGACACCTCCAAAATCTTAGACAAAAAGTCCATTATCAGCTCCTTATGATCTTCAGGCATGCTCTGTTTCTTCAGCAGGTCCTTCACAATTATTTCTTTTGTCTCTAGGAAATTTGCAAATTTCCTTTAGCCGCTGAAAAGCTCAAGAAAGATGACTCCACAGCCCCAAATGTCCTGTTTGTCGGCATAGCGCTCGTTGTCCAGCTCTGGAGGAGTGAAGATGGGGTCTTCTTGAGAGAATTTCTTTCTGAGTTTGTGAGCTCCTGCGCGAAGGGCACGCCCAAAGCCAACTAGTTTGACCAGATAAGACTTGCTCTTTTCTAGTTTGACCACCATGACATGCTCAGGGTTGATGCTCTTATGATAGTATCCTTGATCGTGGCAGAATTTGAGGGCAATCAGTATTTGCTTTACGATCTCTACTATAATCTAGAGGTTCCTCATCTCCTACAGGTAGTACATTTCGTGGAGGGAGAGGCCAGGCACGTGCTCCATGACGATGTATAAGAACTTGGGCTGGCTGAAGTACTCGATTATTTGGACGATGTTGGGGTGGTTGAGCTTTTTGAGGATTTCAACTTACTGGAAAGAACTAAATAAGTTCACCTGCTTGTTTGCACTCAAAATCTTACAGGCTCGCTCGATTCTACTGTTTCTCTAGAGGACTTTGCGCACCGTTGCTCGCCCTCGCCAAATCACTTTCGAAAAGTGATAGAGCTAGTGGGGATCGCCTCTCTGCCGGTTTATTATCTTCTCCACTCCTAGCTCCACCTCTTATTATGTGCTCAGAGTCTAAGCTCTCCTAACTATGTTCTAATGCTGTAACGCCGAATGCTAGCATCCCATTCTTACTTTTTAGAATATCGAATAAATATCAAATTCAATATTTGGAAGGTAATATTAAGGTAGCCCAAGGGACCATTACATTTAAAACTTGGAAGCCGAAATTATGGGATCCCAATTTGCTTTTGTTTACTAAGCCAAATCGGAGATGATTGATGGAAGAATCTTATATTTTCAAATAATATCTGTTAATATAAAGAATGAGGCTCAAACTTAATGGCACTTCAAATCCCAAGGGAAGCACCCTCCACCATTCTTCATCCAAGTCACCATTCAAGTACTAGACAGTAAACCATAATATGCAAACTATCCGCAGCAAGTTAGACAATGGCTTAGCATCAACATTTTTTAAATTAAACAATGAAAAATGTTCCAGCAATAATCTAAGCAAACCTAACAAAGAGATAATGATAAATTTAAAACGTAAAACAAATGTAAGTGCAAACTCTCAATACAATAAACCCCCATTAGTTTGTCATTAAGAGTAGCTTTCTTTGATTAATAATGCAGATGTGATGGAGTATATAAAGCTCATATACGAGCATTACAATATCAAAGACCCTTTAGGAAAGTAAAGAGTTGAGCACATGCAAATAAGCTAGTCGACAATATAAAAAGATAAAGCAAAAATAGGCCACCGTCTCGACTAACTTTAGACTGCTCGAACAGCTAAAGCTTATGCATAAAGCCAAATATAAGTGAGTTAGTTTGATGCTAGCTAGCAATCTTCAAGGAACACAATCAAGCGAAATAATAAACTTGTTATTACCCTTCGTTCCAAAACAGCAAAAAAGTAGTATAAGGATAAAGCTAATCCCCTTTTGCATCCAAAAGACTGCAATAAAAAGACTAAGCAAGCAAATGAAGAGTAATAAGATGACCAATTTGCTTTGTTCAGATATTGTTTCGCTTGTGAAGAACCAATTTATGAGAAGGGTATATTAATACATGAGAAGAAGTGCTCCAAATTGAAATAAGCGTACAAATTGAGCACATAAAAGGTTCTGAGTGCGGTTGAAGAAAAGATTGAGAGACTTAAAGGGGATATAAAAAGATAAATACTATAAGTAGATGTGAAGCAGATTGGGTAAAGATATAGATAACTCCAGAGAAGTATACACAAATGGATAGGCTCGGTCCCATCAAAATTAAGTGTAGATAAAAAGGAATATAAAAAAAAGTATTTGAAGGTCCAACAAACCATACATTTGCATGATAACCTATAGCTCATCAATCGCCTAAACTGGTTTATAAGGCTCCGGGAAAATCTAATTAGTCATTATCATCTTTGAAAGTTTGATTATTCCTAGTTTTTATTGCTAAACTTATTTTTTACATATGCATCTCTATGTTAAATTGAACAAATGTGTAAATCCAATATAATAAAAATGCAATCTAAGTATTTTGTTGGGATACGGAGAGAAGATAAAAGCGTTTGGTAGAGAAGGGCCCCTCTCTCGCCAGCTCACCTCAAGGAAATCCTGGAAAAGCATAGCTAGATCTGCTTTATTGTGCAGCCTTCCAAGAAAAGAGTTTACTCCGACCATGAGTATGAAAAGGCAGGTGCTATACTCGACTAAGATTTATCCAAGTGCTCAGTTATTTTGGGAATTAAAGAAGTTCCCGTGGAAAAACTCATTCCCGATAAAACCTTTGTCTATTTCTCACACACCATCAAGGTAAATTTATTGTGATTTAGGCACAACTACAAAATATGCCTGCCCTTGACACTATTCTCAAGAGCAACATCAGGCTCATAGACTATGAAAAGATATCAGACAAAGATGGCAACCGACTAATTGCTTTCGGTAAATATGCAGGGATGGCTGGCGCAATTGATTTCTTAAAGGGACTAGGATAGTACATCATGCAGATGGGAATTAGTACTCCTTTCCTCCACTGCAACTGCTCGTACAAGTACTTCGATGTTGCTGACTGCTACAGCCACCTCAAACTCATCGGCCAAAAAATAAAATAAAAACTAGTCCCAAAGGAGCTATCGCCTATGATCTTTGCTGTTACTGGGAGAGGGCGTACTGCCCAAGGTTGCTTGTAAGTTCTTTAAAACCTGCCAATAACTTATATTAACACTAAGCAAATGAATTAGATCATGGCCACCAAAGATGACCCAACCCATCAAAACACCATCTATGTCATCACTATCAATACTGAAGACTGTATAGAACCAAGAGATCCCACTGCCAAGTTTGATAAGAATGACTTCTACAAAAACCCAGAAAAATATAAATGCAATTTCAATGAAAAATATCTGCCTTATGTTTCAGCAATCTTCCATTGCATATTCTGGGAGCCAAGGTTTCCAAAGTACATATAAAACAAGCATCTATATAACTTGGCTAGCACATAAAGCTTAAGACTGATTGGGATTTGTGATGTGACATGTGACTTGGATGGGTCTATTGAATGCTTGACAGAGTACACCCAGCCTGATCGACCTTTCTTCTATTACGACGCCATTGAAGATAAGACCTCCTTTAACCAGAGCTACTCCCCTAGTAAGATTCTTTATTTGGCTATTGATTTCTTGCCTTGTTAACTAGCCATGGACGCATGTACCTTATCTGTAACGCAGCTAACCACTTTAGTATCCTCCTGAAGGATTGGATCATCAACATTGCCAAAAGTGATAAAGAGAAGCCACTAGAAGAGCAAGGGCTCCTTCCTGAGATCGAAAGGGCAGTGATCGCATGTGGAGGGAAACTGATGCCCAGCTTTGAGTACATAAGCAAGTTGAAGGAGGAGAACCTAAACAAGTCTTTGGCTACAAGGAAGAAATAGCATGGGAGCATGGAGTTCGATAAAACGAATTCCGTTCAACAGAACAACGTGGCCTTCATTTAAAATATCCAAGGATAAGCTCTAGATTTTACAAAATGATCCAATCAATCAAATATTCGTACCCTTTTCTGCTTCCATTATCTTTCGACTCTCTGACTCCGCAATACATCTAAGTATTGGGGTGGGCATGAAGGATGTGAGATAAGACATAAACCTGTGCATGTAGTATCCGTTTGTTTAGTAATCGAGGCCTAGGTATTTGATGGAAGCTTGGGCACACTCTCTTGCAGATGCCACTGTGCATGATTTCTACATCTTGGAAAGTCCAGTAGCCACATACATAGGCCTTACAGAAAGTATATCTATTTTGTGGGAGTACTCCATTTGGATTGATTGGCTGAAAAAATCGTTATAGACCTTTGTAGCACAATAGGTCGATATAAAGGGAATGGGGTTTTCAGCTGCCACTGAGGATAAGTTTATTATATCACTTCTTTTTTCTCGCTTTAAGAATTGAGGTAAGAGGTAATGAGTAAGGAAGGTCATGGGAAAGATATTGACTATAACCTAATTTTTTAGTCTTTTCTCAGCTATTTCGTGGAAATAGCCGATGTTTGAAATGCCAACGTTGTTTACTAGTATTGAAACATCCAATCCCTGGAGCTCGTTCATGATTCTTTCGAAGAAATGGTCTTTGTCACACTCAGAAAAATCTGCAACGATGTGCTTTGTTTAAATTTAGGAATTTTCTTATTTAGCTCTAATCTTTTTCAATGCTTCCTCCATCTTGCCTCTATTACGGGCAACCATGCAAATATTAAAGCCAAGAGAGGCCAGCTCTTCACAGAATCCAAGACCAATTCCATCGCTTCCTCCAGTTACCACTGCCCACGTCTTGGCCCCATATCTCTATTTGTAATTTTTGTTGGGTAGAACCATCTTGATTAAAGCCCAGAGTATTTTAGCGATCCAAAGGATGAAGACGATGCCTCCTATTGCTGCTAGGAAGTAGATGAAGTTGTAAGTGGATTGCTCCATCTTGCTTAATAATTAATTTAAATACGAACTGCCACTATTGGAATCAAATCTACCAACCTTCATTTAGTCAATATAATTATAGGCCAATGGGCAGGTATTGTCCTCCATTATAGGCTTCTAATTATTAATAATAGTTTATTCATTGGCTATAATCACATATAATAAATGTAGTATTATCACTCATCGCCTAAGATTCACCTTGCCCCCAGTCTACTTGATGATTAAGAAGTTTGAAGTATCTATAGTTTACGTGCACTTTTTCAATAGATGGCTTTTTTTAACTCGATTCTACTTAAACCCACTATAATTAATAATCTTTTTCTTTTAACTGCTTCCTTTCCTTGAACTTAGTGTATTGAACGCAGATTGAAATTTATAAGGAATGGTCTAAGAAAAATCCTATTTGCACTGATGCTTATTGTAGCTATTCACTATATTGTTCGCTTATTTGTCTATCCTTATTGGGCTCTATAAATTCTTTAGAATGTTCTTTAGTTTAGGGATTTATCCCTTGTCCACATCTATTGAATTCTGCATTGTGATGAGCGTCTTTTAATATTTCCTTGCATTCTTAGAATATATTTTAGTCCTGAAATATTTGCTTCCCTTGTCCTAGCTACAATGAGGGCTGGCCCAACTATTTGCGTTAAAATTCCCTATTTTAAGACTGGGATACGTTATCGAAGAGGATGGAATCCAGAGTGTGATGGCTCACAGCTTATATTTTTTTCTTGAGTAGTTAGTGATTTGAGGGGTTGAGTAACCATTTAAAAGCTAGATTCTTGGACATTTAGTAAGGAAAAGCGGTTTGCTTTCTTTCTCATCAACAACAAATTTTAAGCATTTCCAAACAGCTAGGGGGGACTTGGCTCTATATTATCCTCTCTCATTTATTATAAATATAAAAATTATTACAAAACACTAGTCATCAAATAGTCTCTTTCCTCAAAGGACCTAGTTCCCTCAAGATTATTGGGTGGAAGCCTATTGTTTTCTGATCAATAGTTTGAGTGATAATGTATGTGTATGATTAAATTGATAAGACAGTTTAATCGTATATTAATTAATCACTATTTAATATTCAACAAGGATATGAAACTGGCGAATTATGTGGACCCAGTCAGATGCTGGCAGCTGCTCTCAGGAGTGCTAGGCATTTACATCAGCTATCTCGTCACTGGCATCATACACGAGGCAATGTACTTACTTTTTAAATCAGGCTCAAATCCAAATACGAGAACTACTACACTGGAGAGGAGGAGAACTTTACCTGGCCATCTGGATTCTTGATGTTCCCTTGCGGGGCAACCTGGATCATCGGAACCATCGTCAACCACTTCCAAATCAAACCTGAAGATCGAGTTCATATTCCCGCTAAAAAGTCAGCTATCTGCGCAGTCACAGTCTCCATCTCGACTCTCACCTATACATATGCTATCTACTTGACCAACTTCCCTGTAGTCATGATGTTCAAGTCCTGCAACTTGATCTCAGTTATCTTGGTGGGAGTGCTCTGCTCTCGAGTCAAAGATAAAAAACTCAAACTAGCCACTAAGAAGATTGTGGTGGGTGTCATCATTACACTGGGCATCATTATGTTCAAAGTATTTGATCCTGAGTCTTCCAAAAAATCATAAAAGCAAACTGAAGTCATAGGAATAGTATTGTTGATAATTTCCTTATTGGCCGACGGATTCCTTCCTGACTTCCAAGCTGAGATCAAATCTGACTATAAGCCCCAGCCAATGTAGATGATGACCTAAATCAACAAATGGGTCGCCATCGTCTCCATTATCTATTCCTGCGCCCTTCTCTAGATCGTCGACATAATTACCTTCTTGTTCTAGCACAATAAATTTGTGCTGCACATGGCGATTATGGGAGTGCTTAGTACATTTGGGCAGATGTTTGTCTATCGCATGATCAAACAGTTTAAACAACACTTCCCACCTTTCGTCATTACTACTCGTAAGATCTTTACTGTAGGTCTAAGTATCTTTTACTACCACCACGAGACCAATGCCCTGCAACTCATAGGATTATTCTTGGTCTTCGCCCTTGTCACCTATTAATTCGTCTCCGAACTCGTGGACGAAAAGCAAAAAGAGAATGTACCAGTTGAGGTAAACGTAAAGACTGGAACTTCTCTTAGCCAAGCTGAACTTTAAGTGGAACCCGTCCCTAAATAATTATCTCCCCGTGAGTAGCTATCTGAAGAGCAGATAAAGGAAAGTGAAAAGCACTTATATGAACAAAGAATCAGCGTTGAGGGAACAACAAGTTCTCCTGTCCAAAAAGATATCTTAGACATCCACTAAGATCCTCGACGCATTTGATGGCTCTGTAATCTATAATTTATAATGGTTCAACTTATAATATTTATAATTCTTGATAGTTCACCTGAATGAGGTAAAGCCGACAAAGTTCCGCCATCTCTCAAAATGACAAAATCAAATATCCCAAGTGCGAGAGGAAGAAAGAACATAACAAGGAATCCCTTAATTTCATATGCTTGACCCCCAATTGCAAATTTCGAGGACTCATCTGCATACAGTGCAAAGGCTCCAATGATCACACCGCCCATAATATACAGCCACTCAAAGCTTTCCTCATCAAAATGGACTAGACTCTCAAGAAAATATAATCGCAGAAATCCATCAAGATGGTGGATAATTAAAAGACGAAGGATCATCGAGCATTACTGTAAAAGCTTTAGTAAACTCATATTTAGATCCTCTCGACCTTGAGGATCCAGCTTTAGTAGGTTTCATCCAAAATTCAAGTATGCGAGGAGTAAATTTTGATAGAATACGGGAGAGCCCGTGAAAAGATATTATCTGAGGTAATTATAAGTAAAAATATAGTTTTAAAAATAAACGCTGGTATGCAAGTCTTTGGAAGAAATTCAGCTGTCTTTGTATGAAGAGAAGGAAAAAGAAGGAGGAGTGGATTTGAGGCTAAGCATCTTAAAGCTACTTCACTTGTTGAAAATATAAAAAAGTACTCTTTCTTATAGCCACAGACGACATCATCATCCAAAACGAAGCAGAAATATAATTTAATTCATATACACTTGCAGCAAATGCCTTCAAAACTAACATGCTCATTTGGGAAAAGGAAACCAATGCCATTATCGGGGAAGTATTCAAGCTCAAGCCCGAGTATCAGCTCAAGGAAACCAAAATTAGGCCAACCACAGCCCTCGAAGCAACTATTAAGTCACCACCCATATTCTTTGCCCCTCAGCTCAAAACGTATATTTTTAAGGATAAAGCGATTCAATACAGTTGTCGAGTGAGAATAAAGTGGCTAAAGTGAAGGACGATAAGGGCGGCAAAGTGGTTTTATTAAGCGAGAAAGCTATGGATTGGAAAAGCACTCCAGTAAAATTTAAAATAGCTACTTTATCATCTACAGGCTCAATACAAATAGGAGCATGCCTTAAAGCACAGGTGAGTCAAAAGCTGTACAAATTTTAAAGTAAATATTTGGTGACTCAGAAAATAATCTTCAACATGGCTACTATGTGTGCTCTTCAAATGGAATCATCTATTCCAGTAGCGACTAGGGAAGCAACAACACAAAGAATGGCTTGAGTTTCAAGAGTGGGGATTAAATAACCATATAGATAGACCATAAGGATACAAAGATGAATATAAAGAAGAAGAATGACGCAAAGAATTACTCAATAAGTTTGAAGCACTTAAGCTAAAATGATTGGAAAGACCTACATTTCTGCGTTAGTCTCAATGCAAAGGATGATAAGGTACAGATCTTAGCTTGATTACCACGTTTTATATCACTAATATTAGTATAAAATCAATTATTAATCCTACCAATTAAGACAGAAACGCTCCGGTGCTGATCCATCACCTTAAGCAGTTCCTTAAACTCTTTAATAGCCCACCGGCTTCTTTCCTTCACATTCACCACCCTCTCTTCAATCATCTTGGTTTAGAAAACATAGCTTTTTAATAAATCTCTGGAAGAATCCTGCCTTAATGGATGGGAAGCAAAGCTTGCAGTTGATATTTTTGTTGATTGTTTCGCCCTCCTCTTATGCATTTACGAAAACTAAGATAGCTACTTGCTTAGATGAGAAAGCTTTCTCATCTGCCGGCTCAAAGGATTTATCGATAGTTTGCGATTGAACTGAAGGCCGGGTGGCTGGCTCTCTTTCCTCATCTTTCGATTCTCCCCCACGTAAATGTTGCTCTTGTTGTGAAAGGAAGACCTGGAAGAGCTTTAATGAGTATGGCTGATTGCACTTTGAGAAAGCGTATCGAGGTAGTGCATGGACTGTAGATTGAATAGCTGTACTGAGCGTTAGAGCATGCTGATATTATCAGTAACGACGATCTCATTGAGAGGCAGGTAGTATTTGATGAGGGTGGTCCTTTCACTGACAATTACTCCACAGCGAGCAGGGTTAAAAGACGTCAGAATATATTGTTTGGCCAAGTAGATGGCCAACTCTATGAACTGCTTATGCAGCTATTTAACCGTCTGGAAGGAGTTTATAGAGAAGGAATCCTCAAGAGGGATGGGGACGTATGGATAGAACAGATCAATAAAGCCTTTTCCGTTGTCCTACGTGCTCCTTAGATTTATTGTATTTTTATGAGATATCTATTTCAACTTATCAATTTATTGCTTCAGCTTCAAGTACTCAACCTAATTCTTATAATAGATTCTTTTTCTCACCAACAACTTTTTAGTGTCCGCTTGCGAATGGCTCAACCCTCCAAAAGGGAACTGATTTGCCTTCATTTAGTAGATCAAGGAACTCATGATTAGCCTTGAATATTTATTATATATTTTATCATAATAAGAAAGGTGTTACGGCCAATTCAAATAATTACAGGTAAGCCATATCATCTATAGATTTATGTATAAATATCACCATTAGTCTGCAACTGGTGGGCCTAACTATTTTTCATCGATAAGCTTTTTCACTCTCAACTAAGGGCAAAACTTAGGATCCAACATCAAACTGCTCTATATTTAATCACTCAATTAGTTGTATTCAGCTAAAGCTTCAACAGCGTACGCCAGCTCATTTTCTCTAGGACCTATCATCACTATTTCCTCCTCCTTGAAGTATATCATACTATAAGGCATAACCATTTGTCCCCTGCTCGATAGGGATTTCGTCGATAAAATATTTGGCAAAGTAATGTCATGAAATTCAGAAATCTAACAATGTTATTATTTTAGGACCTTTTTTATATGCTTTCTTCTGTGAGATAGCGTTGACCTCATCTTCTTATAGAGGGATTTCTCTTACAAAACATTTTGAATACTTTTGGAGGATTGAAGCTGAGTCTACTTTTTCTACATTATACTGAAAAGTGCAAGGTATCGTTAATGTATAGATTTTTTCATATTTGCCACATAATTATTTTCAGTTATTGATTTCTGACTGCCAACTTGCTCCATCTTACTGATCCTCATAGCGAGTAGGACGTGGAAGACGTGCCTTGTATTGTAGGACCAGCTGAAGAAAAATCTAAAGAAAGGCTTGCTGAGAAGATAGAAAGCAAGCTCGAGAGCAAACTAGTTAGAAAAGGTATTGAGGTGATTGTAGATAAGGATTAATACTTGGCATATAGAGTCCGATAGGTCACTACTCAGCACCATCTTCATGCCTGATAGCAAGTATTTGTAATCAAATGTGCCAGGAATAGGACGCAAATTCTTCTGGATTCTTGATAGAAAGCTGTCGATGAGTTCAAAGGTTGCTTGAACAGTTTATGGGTCGTTGATATTGGTCTTGTTGAACAAGATGACTACGAATATGTTGAGTAATTTTTAATTGGAAATTAGTTTAATGCAGCATTTCTTGAATCTTTAAGTGTAACTTTTTATTTTGCCTTTCTTCATTTCTACGAGGAAAGCGTGGAGGAGCCTGTTGTATCCAGGCATTTAGTGCCACTGTATATACTTGCTAACAACGCACACATACTCTATTTCCTACACCAGGTTATATACAAATGTAAAGAATGCCCCACTCCTCTTCCCCAGCCTATTCTTCCATTGGTTCTCAACTAAAATTATCTGAAGCTGGCTATTGTTTATTTTAAATTTTTACTCACCCATCAAGGGCTTGTAGAAATTATTTTACCAATCGAAAAGCAAGTCAAAAAATTCATCTCTTTTGTAGCTATCTTCAAGCTACTGGTAAAGATTCACCTCGGTACCTCTCCATTAGCGGATTTATGGATCATCTTTCCTGCTTATGACTGAGAGAATGTTTTCTCTGAAAGAAGGAATCCTAAAATATGCATAGGAGCAAAATGATTAGGCAAAAATTCGCTA
>JACCDV011070993.1_pt1 | contig 20220 bp, 13 predicted proteins | sample 7446131 | NCBI WGS metagenome assembly JACCDV01 (sample SAMN15323448, study PRJNA562643) | freshwater metagenome | isolation source: river surface water | place: USA:Blue River Watershed | collected 2017-08-17 | reverse complement strand
GGCACATGGGAAAAATTGGAAGATGATCTAAAATGCAGTTTAATCTAGGACTACATCTCAAGTAAGATCCCATGCTCAGAAGTTCTTTCTTAAACTTCTTAAAATTGAAAAATAGCGAAAGAAAAACCTCAAAAAAGGCATAACATTAGTCTCAAGAGCCGAAGAGTAATTAATAAAAGTTTTGAGTCAGTAATCCATATCTACTAACACTCCTATTGAAATCCTTCATTTTTTAAAGAAAAATCTGAGTGAGAAGGTTGAAATCACATCAAAAGACAAAGATTTAGCTTGTTAGAAGTAGCTTATAAAATCTCGAACACATCTGGTTTTATAAGAAATGATAGGAACGAATGAATAGGATTCCTTTTTAGTCTCACTCATGTACCATATGAATAAATATAGCAAGCACAGCGTCAATTTATTTCATAGGGAGTAGGGAATTGCAGATTTAATTGATTTTCCAGAAATACATAAAGAGGAGAAATAGGATGAAGAAACATCAAATAAACGTAAAAGATCATTCTTTCTTTATGAGGAGGACTAGTGTCCAACTAAATATAATGAAATGATTAAGAAAATGAAAGGATAGACTAAGATATGAATGGTAATTTTTATGATCACAATTTTTCTTTCATTAAATAATTCTTTTATAATCTATTTATTCCAAGTCTAAACTATAATCCTTAAATCTTTAAGAAACCATATAGTTCTCTTTCATAAACCATCGCTATAAAGAAATGATGGGGTTGAACTTTTTATCTTATTTCCAAATATACTATTTCTATCTTACAAATACCTTTTCAAAATTATGAACTTCTAAACTACATAAAGCACTCTAAGAGTCCTAGATGTCTCAACTAACTTATATAACGTCTCTCCTCTTCTTAAAACCTCAACCTTTCTTAATTTTTCCCTAATAACCCTCAATTTATTTCATTTATTGACCCTTCAAGTAAAATATTTTCCTGCAATAAAAATAAAGTCAAAAATGATAGGTAACATCCAACCATAATTTCTCGATATCTTAATCTTATAATCATATAAGCAGATGAGTTGGAATAATAAGATGTTTATTAGTGTTCAACAGTAGGAGAGATAAAACTAGAAGAAAATGAAACGAAGTAAGAATAACTAAATTGAAGAGGGCAAGCAAGAGATGTCATTTTCACCCATAAGAACCAATAAATCAATTAACCATCTCAATCGTCCCAAAACTAATTTATCCAATTTCAAAAAGAACTAATCTAAATTCATCGTTAGTCCATCTGTTTCTGGAGTAACATCAAATTAGTAATACTTTAAGGAAATGTCGGCTGCAATGCTTTCATAAAATAAAAATCTTCGACAGCATAATGAATTCTTAAAGAAGCAAATCTAAGTAATGTTTGAACGATAGAAAAGATACAAAAGCCACTTAATATTGAGCAAGTAAAAAATTCAAAGACTTGAAGAAATTAATACTTTTTTGAGCTAACAATTCGATATACTTATCAATAATACTATAGGTTAAATCGACAGGATTCAGAAAATTATATAAGAATAAAATAGATACAGTAATATATTGTCCAGCTCCAGCCCCATCAGCTCCAAGAAGTTTAGCTAAGGATAAGCCTCATAAACCTAAACCACCATCCAACGAGATCTTTAAGAATTTAAAGGCAAGGTAAGATAGATTTATAGTCATAAAAAGTCCGCTGAAGAAAAGCAGAATGCTTGCTTTAGAAAGTAAACAAGAGAAAATAAATATATGAGTAAACATGGACTGAAGGCAGAGATTCCAATACCTTAGGCATAAGAGAAAAACAGTCCGGATAATGAATAGCCTAGGATTGTAATAAACAGAAGAAAAAGGTCTTCAGAAAGGAAGATAGCTTAATGAATGATTTTTAATATATTTTTTTAGTATAGAGTAAAATATTTCTTACACTAAATAAAGTCTATGAATATTTCTGTTAATGATGATCATGTTCATTGATTTCTGTTGTAGTAGGCCACAGGGTCGAGACCATCAACATTTGAAACATAGCTCGTTTGTTTTTTCCTGAATGTAATTGCTGGAAACTATGGAGGTGACTCGTCTGGAAGCAAGGAGTTTATGGGAAGATGTTAGTTCATATGATTGATATTGTTCAATTCAAATTAACGATTGGCTTATACTTATTCCTCAACCTTTCTCTTCTTTCTTCCTCGCTTTTATTTGTCTGCATTGTAGGCGGGAGATATCTCAAGGATTTCCTCAACGATCAAATTATAGTTTTAGAAATACTCCTTTTCCTTCTCTTGGAATGATGTCAGCTTCTTATAGATGAGGTTAAGTAGTTTAGGATTAATTCTGATTTTGGTAACGCCTGAATTTTCAGCCCATTCTTGATATTTTTCTTTAAATTTATCGTTGATATTCTTGAGGAAGATGTTGTAAACTCCATCATTCACCATATCATTCAGTGACTTTTTAGAATAATACGAGCAGAAAAGGAGATATATTTGCAAATTTTTAATAAGGCTATGAGGACTTTAGCTCTCATAGATATGGACAAAAGACTTGAATTAATCAGCAAAAGACGATATAAGTTAAATATCGTACCTCCATTTAGACTCTTAAAAAACATACTCTAAAAAGAATAGTTCAAATTTGTTGAGAAGTAGTTTTTTAGCTAGCACACAAAGCATTCTCTCAACAAAGAAGGTTAGGAAGGTATGATCGTTTCGTTCCTTGAATGCGTTGTAAGCCAGGATGGACATGCGGTGAATTATAAATCTAACCTTATCATCAAATACATATTTTTAGTATTCAAGGCATTCATGAGCATATTTCTGAGATTCATCCATTGTCTAATGTCTGCGCAAATGTTCGTTTCTTTGTTTTGTCTATCTTTATCTGTCTCGCTAGACTTCCTGGAAGCTTTTGAAAAGATTTGAGTTTGTACTTATTAAGTCAGGTTGATTTCTGGAGCTGGTCCTGCTGAATAAATTGCCAGGTATTTAAGAGAATAACTAGGAGTTATTGGATATCAAGATATTGTTTTTTGATCGGCTTTCTCCTGATTTTTTTGGATTGAATGCCATCTGTGTATTTATGATCAAAAATGAAAAGAATTATAATTGGATGGAGCTTACGCATTCAATTTAATACATATATACCGATAAAAAATAGAGTTAAAAATGGACTCACTCTTCTTAGGTTAGTTGGATGCATCAAGTGGGGTTGTAGGGGAATGCTTTGCTTAAGATTTTTATATTTTATTGCTGTATTGAATGTTGAGAGTATAAAGAAATGGGAGGAAAATGGAGGGATATTGTTTGCAGATAGAGTACTATTCTGTTGAATTGACTATTATTTGATAGTTCAAACCATTTATGAATAAATAGAGTTTAAAGGACAAAATATAGTCTTAGAGCTTTCATAAATCCTTTATTTTGCAATTGGCATATGCATAAAACTTCCAATTTTTTGTGAGAACAAATTGCGGGCAACTCTTTAATAGTTTTGAACTGAGCATACAAATATAAATGTATGACTCCATTTATAATAATTCTTTTCAATACTTAAATTAATTAAATAAGTAATGAACAATCAGGCTTAGAAGCGACTCATAAAAGATCTCCAAAAGATGACCTCTGAACAGGATGAAAGCATCAACGCTTCTCCAGTTGAGGGTGATCTTTTTAAGTGGACTGCTTTTATTGAGGGACCTGAGAAGACCTCATGGGAAGGAGGGCTCTTTGAGCTATAATTAGAATTTAGCTCTGAGTATCCTTCAAAACCACCAAAGGTCCGTTTCTTAACAAAAATGTTCCATCCTAACATCTACAACGATGGCAAAATTTGCCTCGATAGTACATTCTTATCTAACATAGTTCTTCAAAATCAATGGAGCCCCATCTACGACGTATGGGCTATCTTGACCTCGATCAGGTCTCTATTAGCAGACCCCAATCCTAACTCTCCAGCTAACCGGGAAGCAGCAATTGCATACAGCTCAAACAAAACAGACTACGAGAGGAGAGTCAAGGAAGTTGTTGATTTAAGCCTTTAATGATATTTATACTTGTTGATGTAACAAATTCATAGAACTAAATACTAAATCAGATTGAAAATGAGTTTTATTCATCTTCTTGGATGATGTTAATTTTGTTGGATTTTGTATTTAGTTTGGGACCAATAACCTTCGCTACTTAGCCTGTCTTGTAATGCTCAATCATAAAAACTTCATTTGCTTGGAATTGATTCTATATAGTTAAGTTTTCCTTAAAGACTATTTTCTTGGATATTTCTAATACTTTGTCAATCAATACTGCTTTGTTCATATTGTCATAGTCTTATTAGAATACCTATTTGTGACTAATGATTTTTTATAAATGCTAGCTGTATTTATTGGTCTAAATTTTGAGAAGATTGACAAATAAGTGATTAATACAATTTCCAATGAAAGGTGCCGACCATTCGAATAAATTTTTGAAATTGGGAAGAGTAATCGGATGTTCTACTTCCTAGAAAACTTTTATTTGAAGTGAATTTTCCTAAATCAACCTAGTATTACAGATATATCTGCTATAGTTCCTTTGTTTTTATAGACATCTGCATAGTTTGGAGCAGAAAATATTGTGAGAGTCAAAGGAACATTCATTAGAAGCTGATACTTATATCCTTCAGGATGGACTTCATGGGCTCTGATTATCATTTTTAAATTGTTTTTAGTTAAAAATGATTTGGCTTGGTTCAATCCAAAGTAGAAGGAGCATTGCCTCCCACTATTTGCGACCCATTTTTCTGATATATCTTCGTTTGGATCACTCCACAATAGATCGCAAATTCCTCCTCTCTGAGGGACTTCTTTAAACCTGTCCAAATGTTGAATTTATTCTATGCGATTACATACAGGGGAAATACCGCCATGGACTGCAAAATATTTATTGTCAATGACAGCACATAGAGGAAGTTGATCAAAGAGAGTCATTATTTACTCGTAAACCCATTGATTGTATTTTGATAGACCTGAAGTAAAAACACAAGGTACATTCTTATCGAAAATTGAACATTGATGTCATTATTCGTGACTCATGATTTCCCCTTAGAAGATGAATGAATCGAGGATATTTTGCTTTGTATGCAAGCAACAGTGTAATGACTTCAATGCTAAAAGTCCCTCGATCAACATAATCTCCCAGGAAAAGAAACTGTTTATTAGAAGGATTTCCATATTTTTTGAAAATATTAAGAAGGTCATAAAATTGCCTGAATTAACAAATAAATACCCATGAATATCTCCAACAACGAGAATAGGCGACCTTAGTTTTATTAAATTTGGTTCGGCTTCTAAATAGTTTGATTTGATACTCATAAGGGCTGACACCATTTTTATAAGAGAAATCATGCAGTCTAGAGGTATCTGAGCTTTTTCAGTCAGTTCTTATATTAAATAGTTGATATTTGTTGATATTTCACTTTTTCTTCTTAACTTTTGCATCAATTAATATTATAATACTATTAATATTTAACCAAAAGCGTAAATATTCTTCTGGAAAGAAACTATTCGCTAAGCGAAGTTAGAATATTGGAAGACTAGAGAGAAAATATTATTTGGAAAAGATAAAAAGTAAAAATTAATAAGAAACCTATACTTCTTTTTAGACTATGATTTCTTTCAAAATATATTAATGATAATATACAATTGACTAACTATTTTTATTTATGAATCGCGCTTCAAAGTCTATTGAATATGTATTATTATTTTACTATTTCGTCAATCGTTTTAGCATTAACCATCATTGACAAAGGAGAGTAGATAGGCTAAAAAACAAAAACTAACTATTCATCCATAGGTAGTATAATTCTTATATTTCTTCTCTTTTAAATTCTATATATATAACTTTAAAATTACAATTAAATGAAGGCAATTTCTTTAGGTCAAAATTTACACGAATTTCATTAAAAGTGTGTCTGCCAAATATGTTCATGTGAAAAGCATAGATGCCCACATAGTCAAGTAACTTGATTAATAAAGTTAGCTCCATATTCCTCATACATAGATAACATCTTATCAGAACTAATTCGTGAAGCATCCAATAAACACATGGAAAAAACCACCTCCTTAGAGTATAAAGTTTATAATTAAGAAGCGCCATCGTACAGACCTTATGATTATATTAACTCAGCATATCGAGAACACTATCCTTGCCCAAAGCCACAAATGAGATAAAAAATAGTGCCGAGAGTAAAGGATTAGAAAAAGAATATTCGATTTGATGCAACTTCTGAGTATAAATCTACATTTGGCCCTAAGAAAGTAGAAAAGGATAAGGTTTAAATAAAAGATATGAAATATATACCCGATAATCAGTCATTTAACTCAAACACTACCTACAAATCATTTTTTGACAAAAAAACGCCACATCCGAAACAACCTGTTGGGAATCCTCCTGTTACATTTCCAGAAGGGTATAAATTCAATCCAAGTACGACTTACAATAACGATTTTAACTAAAAGAAGTTAAATCCAAATAAAAGCTTTAAGCCAATTGAAACAATACCTGAAAAAGGATAGCATGATTTGAATACAATATATCGGCAAGATTTCAAGGAAAAGCCCCAACCACAAATATGTCCTGTATTAAAGCTTCCAACCCTCCCAAGTAATCTCAATCATCCGCACCAGCACCTAATATATAACAAATTTACAGGGAAATGGGATTAAAAATGATTTCATTCATCTATATATCTCAATACATGTATTAATGATAACTATAAGTCAATCATGAGGATTTCAATAACAATTTGAAAGTTTATTGCACATTTATAAGAATTAAGGCTAGCTTTTGTAAAGGATGGAGAGTGAGCGCATGAGCTTTGTTGTGGCATTCAACCTTCTTTAATTACTATTCAACTTTATTACTGCTTTCAAAAGGTTAAGATTATTTCTATACTATTTTTCTTAGAGCCTGTCGATTTGGGCATAGATCTCTTTCTTTAACTCATCATAATCCTGGAAATAGTCTTAGGCTTCAAAGCGATTGAGGATATAGAGTATAACTTGAGAAGGAAGTCTATTTAGTTTGCGATATTTAAGGATAAACTACGCAGCTTGAGAAAAGTTCAAATCAAGCATATGTTAGTACAGTTCTGTTAAGGCTAGAGGATTTAAACATTTCTTTTTGATGAGTCCTTCAGCAACCTTGAAATTAATATTATTTGTACTACCAATCGCAAGATTATCGAATTAACTTGCTTCTTAAACATATTATTCTTATTATAGTTTTTATTCAACTTGAATATCGTTTTAAACTTTTATCTACCATTATTACGCTGAAAGATAGTTCTTCAAACGATTTTGAGTTTTATTCAGAATATCCTTTATCTCTTCATTATTGTTATTGTTTTCGAGCTATCTCAGTAGTGCTGTAATACTCTGTTTGATATTGTTGAACTTTAAGGATTGTATTTGTTAATTTTGATTTTTCCTGAAAATCTCCTAGATAACAATCCATAGCATTTAATCGTACTTGGTGAGGTCAATATTATCCATAGCCTATTTACCCTCCTTATCTTATTTATCTTCCCTCTCAGATTATTCTTAATTTTCACCTATAAATTTCATTGCCTCTTATCCTTTGGTAATGATTTGTCTTCTTTGGAGGAGGGCTTTGAGGAAATCAATTTAAAATCTGATCATATATTCACCTAACTCAACATTTTTAACCCCTGCTGTCACTATCTTCATAGCTTTTATCAAAATTTTTCTTGCCTTCCATAAGTTATGCCCAAACTATTTCTCATACTCCACTCCAATCTTCCATAGATCCGTTTCAAAAGGTAGAAATCTAAGAGCTTTGGTCAAGGTTTTATAGAAATGTTTCTTACTTGAAATGGTAATACAGAATTTCAAATATTGTTTCCAAAGATGGAGTTTAAACTTATATTTATGCATTGTTCTATCCCACAGTCTAATTATTCTTTTGACGACTACATTAACACAATTTTACTGACAAAGTCTGAAGTTGACTCTTTTCGAAATGCTGTATTACTATGCCCATCCTCTAATTTTGCAAGCTGATCCATGCGAGATCTTCTTTATCGCTATAAATCATATTCATATTCGATTGCTCCTAAGTAATCTGTGACTTTGTATGTTTTCTTTAGCATTGCATTTTCGCATTTTTCGCGTCTATGCATCATTTCTCTGAGCTCGATTTGAGTAAAAATGCCTCTTTTGACCAAAGGGATAGATTATTAGAGGAGAGTTTAGAGGATATATTGCACTTTATCTGCAGATGCTGCCATTGTTGAATTTTTATAATATTAGTAGTATTAAATAGACTAGCATCAAATCTGTTCAAAAGGACCAATATTTAGCCAAATTTATAAAAATACCTTTGAGGTAGGTATGCTGGAGACTACCATAAAGAAAGACTTACTCTTTTGAGTTGTGATAAATAGAAAATAATCAATATTTTTTTTAATTCCTTTTGGTATTTACATATTTTTCCTTAGATCAATTTGCAATCAATATATAATGAACCCGAGAGACCATGGCAAAAATATTGATGTAAATATTTTATGCTAAACTTATACCATTCCCGCAAACAACTAAGCTAAGTAAGCAATGGCTAGTTTTACTTACCTCAGAACTAAAAATTTCATCAAAAAATGTCTAAATTTCGCTCCTTCCAATCGCAAACTAACAAAAGAAGATATCACGTAAATCTATAACTCTGAGAAGGGAGTAAAGTGTGTCCTGCTTGAAACTGAATAGATCGATAGAAAGAGAAAAACTATTCAAGCAATTAATAAAACGTACATCAAAAACTATGAGCCAAATAGTGATCGTCCAGAAACATAGGTATCAAATTTTATCGATCTTCAAACAGTAAGAATTATGAACGAAGACTTTACTCATATACAAACATTTAATAATCTTCAGTTGTCTTTCAGTTGCCAAAAGTGATTCTATATTGACTAGTCTATTTATACATATACTAAACTATTTTGCCTCTCATTAATTATTCACAATTAAATATACTATGAAAGAGTCAATTAATCATTAAAATGGAATGTTTCGTTATAGTGATAGCGAAACATCAATTCAATGCTAAACATGAATTAATAGAATTAAAATTTGCGGATATTATGAAATGTTGATTGTTTCAAATTTTTTGGCACTATAAATTCTTATGAAATTTTGGGTTTTTGTCGTCCGAACGAGGGATGATCAACTAATTCTTGATAATTTCACATGAAATTTAAATAATAGTAATATATCGCCCATCATGAACTTTAAATATAATTAGGCTGGAAAAGGATATTTTTTGATCGGAATTTTAGAAATCCTATAAGTCTCATTTTGCTTCGAGAAAAGCTTTATTTGATGAGATTTCAATTTCGTTGTAAAATTGATATTTATAAATTAAAAATAATGCCACAAAGTAACTGATATTCTGATAAAGGCGAAACTACAATATACATAGTCCTTGGAATTCTAATCGTTGGCTTTCTTTTCTTCGTCGGGAATACTATCCGCTGCTATCTCAATAAACCCAAATATATAGACGAGGAGGATGAGCATTAAATGAATGATAATCTACCGGGTAGAATATGATATCATTGCTAATAGTATATTTGCATAATTATCTTTGAAGGAGTAATGTACCATGTTCATGGAAGAAAATGTCCAAATTAATGGGTTCTTATCTTTATTAAATTATCATTGATCGCCTTGAAATATATAAATGCTATAGAATCTCAGTTACTGAACAATAGGGTTAATTGCCAAAGGCTATCGACAATAAAATCTGGAGCAATTATTATAAAGTTTAATCGATGAAAGATTAATTTATAAATGTACCTTTATTAGTTCGCAAGCAAACCCTATCCTTCGATTAAAAGAATTAGACTATCAAAGCCTTAGAATTAAAGAATTTGAAACTCAGAACCTAACTCTTAAAAATCCAAAGGGCGATTGATTAGAACTAAGAGGAAGGATTATAAAGGGAAAGTCCTAAGAAAAGATTGAGTGTTTTTGAATGGGAATAAAGCGAATAAGTACTAACCAAATAGCTAATGAATTCTTATAAGAAGATCAAGATGTTCGAATACTAAATAAACAAGTTGTAGAAAGATCAATAGAGCAAGGCAGCAATGAAGCAGAAAATAAAATAAATTGAGGCAGTGGTCAAAGAGAAGAAATTCATGAATGAAAGACTGAAGCAGCAATTAATGCAATAGAAGAGAGCAAGTCAATAAACTATCAAAAGGCTTTAAAATAACAACCAACACGAATAAAATTAAATTTACCTGAAAAGATTGGATGAGGAGATTATGTTTTATCGAGAAAAAACAGCTATTGTGGAGAGGAAAGAGTCAATAAAGATACAAAATATGAGGAAACAATACAAAGCATTAAAATAGTTATAAAATCATCTACTATAAATAGGATTAGCAGTTGGATAGCTTTAGTAAATCAAACGTCGTGTGCTCAAGTTTTCCAATAAAAATAAAAAGTCACTCAGTTAGAATTTGATAAGGAAGTAAGACTCAAATTTTGTAAGCTTAGAGGACAATAATTAGTCATAAGATAGAAGTCAAGAATATTTCTAAACTATCCTAGCAGAGATAACTCTTCTAAAGAAGATCCAAAAAGACCATGAGAAGCAAATAATCCAAGCATAGCTCGAAAAGGAGGAGGCGCTACATAAAAGTGTAGACATACTTTCTAAGCTTTCATAATGCTAAAAAGTAACCAATACACTATAATTTAGTAAATTTAACAAGCTGAAAAGGAAATATAATCAGCTAAGGCTAGAGTCATTCCAGCTAATCTAAAGCCCATCATCGCCAGTATTAAACGTTCTGTTTCGAATTATTAGGGTGAAAATATCAATAAAATTAATTATTCTAAATAGGAAGCACAAAATAAGAGCAGTAAAAGAATATAACATTTACTTAAATTTGAATCTTTTGGGCTGCAATCAGCAAAATGCCAAAAATTTTCGGATAGAAATTTATTAGGCAAGTAAAATCTCTACGCTAAAATAACAGGAATAAAAGTGTTTATATAAAGAGGAAGTGGTGTATTAGGAGGTATCCAAGTTGCATACGACGGCAAGAAAGGAGGATAATACGTCCGAAAAGATAAATAGTCCAAAGTTAAGCAATATATATAGTAATAGTATATATGCAAGTCAAATTAATTCATAAAGACACTAACAGGAACTCTCAACATTTACTCACAAATATAGTCGATACTAGTTACTAGTTCTGATGGGACCAAGTATAAATTGGGGACATCAAAAAATAATCAAAAACAGTTTCATTTCGCTATCAATACGGAGTAGTATCCAACCTGCCTCTTTGGATCTTTGAAGATTGTCAAAGAGACAGGAAAACGAGAAATAAGTTATATATAGCACTTGGGTTTTTAGATTCAGAATATGAAATTTTCCTCATAATAATCAACAAATTTACCACATGATTAAATATCTTTATGATTATGAGTAATTAGAGTATAGTCATCATTCAACATGCTATTGATTCTTCTAGATTTTTACTAAACTCTAAGGATTTAGCTTAGATTTTTCGGCAGAGACTAAAAGCTAAAAATGTAGTTATGAGTCATCTGATTCGCTTTATTTCTATCTTGAATCGATTCTTAGAGAATTATGTTGTTCTTATGCCTGCTTTTCGTTATTCATATGTCCTTCCTGCTAGAAATTTAGCTAATCTTACTAGTATTATTCTTAATGAGTCTCAATAAGTTCTTTTTGCAGCTTGCTTGACTCATCCTCTTCTTCGTTTAGTATATTCCTTAACTCCAAAATTTGATTTTTCAGTTCCCATAACGTCAGCTTACTATTATAATTGTTAGATTTTATCTAGGAAATCTCTTGCTTCAACTTACTCTTACTCTAACATAGAGAAATTCTTACTTAGTTGAGCTAGTTTATTTAATTTGTAAACATTGCCTACTTTATTTGCATCTTTTATCGTAGCAGGCGAAACTGCCTTGAATTTCGAACTAACTCATCTGAAATCACCATCTCATGATGATCTTTTTGTTTCATTTTGAAGAGATTTTCCTGAACGTATTTGCGTCCAAAATTTGTTTTGACGATATTTGGGACCAATTTATGAAGCTCTTCCTTTAATCGGAAAGGATTCGTCATATCTTTACGGGTTTTTTATGATATAGATAGCTTCCGAAAATCAACTAAATATTTTCTATTTGGTTTTTCAGAATCTTTCATCAATGAGTTTAATTATTATTGCATGATCAATCTTATCAATATTAAAACTATAAATACTCTACAATTTATTAATAACCAAGGCAGCTGCCTTAATGTATACACAAACGAAATCTTAAGCATCATTTTGATAGTATATATGCCTAGGGGATCATTTTATTGATAGTATATCATGAACGCAAAGTGGCCATAAAACTATCGTGTAGATTATAGCTAATAAGTCTTTCCTTTTCAGCTTTGGCAGTGGTCAAATTAATGAGGCTTTCATGGTGCTTATGAATTATCCTGTTCAATCTTTTGTCAGCTTCCTACTGAAGAAAATAACTATTCTATAAAAATTGCCTTTCTTTTTGTTTTCTATATATCATTGAATGTACCTTTTGGATTATATCAATAGGACAGATTGCTATAAATTTTATTCCTTCTTTAAGTTAGCCTTATCAATTTTGAATTAGTCCTTTTTTACATCTTCCTCGATTCTACGTACTTTTTATTCTTCAAATGCAGTGCGCCTTTGTCGATGTCTTTAGAATAATTTTTACTACTATTTCCTTTTTTCTTATATTTCTTTTTCAATTCTTTCGCCAATCATAAACAATTTTTTATTCGCAGAGTCATATTTTTGGATAAGTCTTGATATTTCATGGCTTTTTTTAGAGTTTTACTTTTCCTTACAGCTTTCAACCGCACTTGATAATATTGATTGGTTTTTTATTTTAAATGCTGCCTTCACATCTTATAAAATTTCTGCTTTTTTATCATTTGCCACTTTTATTTTGTATTGAGTCTTTTCAAATAAAAGTATGCTTTGCTGTACTTCGTTTTATTATCTCATTTTTATCTTATTTCTTTTATCTTGGCTATAATGGAAAGTGGAGGCGAGGTGTGATAAATACTGTTCTCTTCTTGCAGCTGATTCCTCCATTAATAATCTTTCTTTCTTTGTCATTTTGTTTCTTTTTTCGTGATATTCAAATTATATCTTTGAAAGGTTAGTTTGGTTGCGTCTTTTGAATTATCTTTGTTTTGCCTATAAAGATTTCTTTTTCTCGTTTTATAATTCTTCCAAAGCTTTAAATTTGATATCATATCTCTTTTGTGTGACCTTCTCGTATTGATCTTTCTTATCACGGTATGCTTGAATCATCGATTGGGCAGTATTGAATGATACTTGGGCGACGTTTTTATTGTGGCGATGAAGCTGGTCGACTGATTAAGCGAAAGGTAGTTTTTTCATGAGAGGATATTCTCTAGGACTTTGATTTGGGTCCATTTTCTTCCCTAGTAAGATTAATTTTGTTAGAAGAATTATAAAATAGATCTATTTTAAATTATAGAAACACGAACAAAAAAAGATAATTCTCTAATAAGCATTTTTTCATCATATAATCTATCAAATCAATCAAATTCCTTTCTTAATATTTTTTTTCCTCCCTATTTTACATTTTCATTTCATCTATCTGAAGGAAAACTCATAATCAAAAGTATGGCATATATTATAATCCTATTAAATTATATAACCTCACTCCTTTTATTGATTTTATAATAAATTATTAGTGCATGAAGAAAGCATTCAATATAAACAGTTATCTCAATGAAAAATCAAATTCTATGTCAAGTCGTATGCCATAGAACAACCAAGCATCAAATAACAAATCCAAACATTTAGATTATTATGATTATTATCTCTAAAAAAATCAATCAAACGCTTCAAATATCCCTTTGAATGAGGAGCAACAATCCCCCTATAAAAGGGCAATTACAACTGAAACTGTAGATTACTCAAATAAAAGAAATTAGGTATACTCAGCCAGAAATGACGAATCTTCCCCTGTGCGTAAAAACAATCCTGATTCAAAATAAATAAAAAGTCAATCCGGACAGAGATATTTCAATTAGAAAAATCAATCTGATGCAACTAAGAGCAAATCCTCAATAAGATCTGATAAGCAGTGGTAATTCGAATTATAAATGAATATAAATAAGCTTAAAGATATAAAATCCAATCTCTAATATGAAATTAACATGTTGCAAAAGCTACTCGATGAGACTTCTAGCCATTTGGATAATATTGATATTGAATTTTAGAAAATAAAGGAGAGAGTGTTGATGTATACCTCGAGAAGTTTGGATGCTGCCTTTAAAAAATATAAAAAATACATGACTCGTTGGTCAAAATATGAAGAAGTTGAGAAGAAAAGTCTAGAAGTCGTAGTCTAAATGAAAAATAGCATTAAGGAAGGAGAAGGAATGCTACTCGATATGAAAGAAGGTATCATTTTGCCAGAAGTAAGTAATAAAGTACGTGAATTCAGTAATAGAGTTTAACACTATAAATTTACGACAAATTAAATTAAAAAAACTCGTGAATAGTGTCTTAGCAAGCATCCAACATTAAGATAAGATAAAGTATTAGATTTTGAAAAAGCACTTGAGGAGTTGTGCTGTTTCTGATCAAACAGTTTGATTTTCTATACAATAAATATATTAGAATATATCGAATAACTAAAAATAGATTAAAATCATTCCTTTTCATTGGCATTCTGTTGAGGTTTTCTTAGGAAATAGTATATCTTTGAAAATTTCATAAAGATAAAAGTATATTCCTTTTTGGCTAACACCCTTCATTAAATTTGCAGTCAATCCCTTATACAATCCAAAAAATCCTTCGCTTTTCCAAGTTTTATATGCTAAATCACTTACATTTTTATATTTTTAGTTCTAAGCCGAATTAATAAACTGGTTCTGCTGTATCCTTGTCCTCAATGTGGTAATCGGATAAGATAAAAAAACAGAAAAAATCTTACTTATTCCTCCACATATGAAATGTTTTTCTTCTAAGGGCGACTAAGGAATTTGTAATCTATCATATAGCATCTTTGATCCTTAATACACATACATCTGGATAACTCCAGAAAAAGATAAGATTAGGCTTAACTCCAACCCTTTCAAAGCACCCCTCAACCCATAATGAGAATAGATCTCTCTCACTTGAGCTTTGAAATTTTGAAATTCCGTTAATTTTTTTGTATTCAAAAGCATTCTAGTCTTTACAACCCAAATTGGTTGTGTTATAAATGTCGTTAAAACGCTCGCTTAGACACTGGCTCTAGTCACTGCATTCATCTTTTAATATCCATTTTGCTGATAGAGGTCCTTCCTTGTTTCATATCTAAATAAATGATGCATTACTGCCAGAAAAAGAAGGACATAGATGTCGCTTGGCATAATAAAGAAATATAAAAACCTTTGTAAAGACCTTTAAATCCTTCATCTTTGTATATCTTATTGAGGGCATTTTTGATTCCATGATATTTGGGCACTAAGTTGTCATTTGAAGTCTTCCCATCATGGCCTATGTTATGTAAGGTTTACTTTGGAACCTCGTCTTGATGAGATCGAGTGGGTGAACTATCCCCGCAAAATATGTTGCAAAAAATGAAGCAGCAACGTACTTTATTGAGAATATATCATAATCAAGGCTTTTATTCATTACCAAACAGCTTTCAAATAATTTTAATATAATCAATTACTAAATTATTGTGTTTTTAAACCTAGGCTCTCTACGTGGGGAATTTTCATGAAACAAGCTTTTTAAATAACCATCATGAGTATTTTTTCTTTGTGCAATTTCCTCATATTTTGAGTTATCGCGTTGGCTAAACATTGAATGTTAATATAATTCTTTTTACACAATCCATAAAATGCTTTATTTCAATCAAAAGGCCTATGTTTTGAATGGCAAAGACCACGAGCCTTTAAAAGTGGCTCTAAGACATTCTTTTATTAATGGATAATAAGAAAAAGTTATCTTATCACTTTTTTGCAGCTTTTCGTTTGATTTGAGGCAGTTTATTCTCCTTTATCTTGAATATTGACATCTGATTTTTCTTAAAATAGTTTCCAGCATTTTCTTTATCAATATCCTCATGTACATGAAGACTATTACCTTTTTTAATTTTACCCCTCTTTTCCCTCAACATCTAATTCTTAACTCCCAAGTTAATTGTCAACGATGCGATACTAGAATTGAGGTCGTTGAGCTAATCAATAGATTGATCTCGAGAATATGATGGGGAGGGTAGATGGCTGTTGGCATAGATTTCGTTATTCCTTCTACTCATCCTTGGAGGGAAAACTATGGTTCTTAGCAATTAAAATGAAGTAGCATGGTAATTCTATGATTTAAAGAATAGTCCCTTAATTTTTTGAATTATTGATAAATTCTTATAAACCTAAGGAATTATCCTTTAAATATTACGTAAGATGTACTCTAAATCGATGGGTAGTTACATGCAGAAGGTCTTTTCTTTGCCTGCTTTTAAAGCATCTTCCCTATAATCTTATGAAGCTATTTGGAATAGTATAAGGGCATAGGAGGAAAGGATCCCTACACGATCTAATTGAACATAGCTTATAGATCTTCACCAGCGAAAGGAGGAGAAAAAGTTGCCATTTAGTACATGGTGCATCCTAAAGACCAAATATCTGATTTTTTATCATATGGTTAGTCCTTCCAAATTTAAGGACTAGCATAATATGGCGTTCCTGTCTGGGTCTGACAAAACTTATTGACAATTTTGGAAACATTCAAGTCTCCCAATTTAGCAATGCCTTGCTTGGTAAGGAATATATTAGCAGGTTTTATATCTCTATGCATTATTTTTTGACTGTGAAGTGTATGGAGGGCCAGTGAAATCTATCTATAAAATAAAGTACTTGCAAAAGTGCTTGCCATATCTATATTTCGGAAAAATGTTGTTTTTCTCGTTTTTTTAGATTTATCTCGTGTGAAAGGTCACCGTTCTCTGCGAATTACAGAACAAGGAAAAGGCAGCCTTTTTCATAAAAAGTTTATCGATACGCAATGATATTTTAATGGTTAATAGAGGCGAGAATTCTAACTTCATTTAAAGCGCTCTACTGCTCTTTTTTCGACATATTATCGAGCTTTATTTTTTTTAAAGCATATATTTGATCATCAGCAAGTCTTCTCACTTTGAAAACTGTCGAATAAGTTCCTTCCCCGATTTTCTTCAAGACTTGGAAATCATTAATTGAGGAGTAACTCTTATTGTCATTTAGCCTTGAGGCATTTTCACCAATCTAGCTATCATAATTTTTATTTTCTTCATTCATCTATTTATGAATTCTATAGAAATAGTGAAAAATCTATACAAATAAAACTTTTTAATAAGTACTTAGCTTTTCTATGAATAATACCTTCTATTCGAAACTATAAAATGGAATTTTTAAAAGATTGATATATATTTAGCACTAATAAATCAAAATTTAATTATGAATAAACCTCTTGATTCTACTACTAAAAAAGTAATTCTTCTCAGGCACTTTGACTTTATTATTTGTATCTTCTATCCTAAATTTATCTTAGCCATTACAGGACCTAAATTGATTTCTGCAATATTAATACTATTAGTATATACGATTTGAAGGTATCTATCATCTATTTAATGCAGACCAATACTAATTTGTTTCTATAGTCCTTCAATCGTTCTATTGACTACTATCTTTTTTTATTTGGCTAAAATACGACTATCGACTATACTTATTGTATTATTTTGTTCATAAACTGCTATTTGCTGGCTTTATGAGCATTAGACCATCATTTTTATGGATGAAGAAAATTACTTTTTTGTCAGCAACTTGCAATCTTTCCAAACTAGGATGTTCTTATCTCTCGAGCCACTTAACAAATATTCTTATATGCTCAGAAAGGCAGTGATAGGACCGGTATGACCACATAGAGCATGCAGCTTACGATCTTGAATTAATGATTAATTCTTCGGATTCCAGATCCTTATAGTCATATCTTATGAGCCAGTTATGATATTGCCTTTGTGAGTACTCAAAGCTGTTATAGGACGGAAGTGTGATTTGAAAAAAATGATTTTGTTTCCCATGCACAGGCCTAAATCTTCGTTATTTTCAAAAAATAAGCAAATTAAATTGTTTATGATTTCGATTCCTGCCAATCCTTAGTATGGAAGCATGATATCTCTTTACTTTTCTTTCGACTTTAATGAGAATTATTGTAACACAATAGGTGCATCTTTGGTGGTTACAAATAATTTCTCAGCTACAAAGAAAGCTCGATCAAGATTATCGATTTATATCGCACAGTTTAAGCTGATTGGCGAATAAAAATCACTAACTTTAAGCCGCTAATGCATTCGTTATTTTGAATTATTATAAATTATTCAAAGATCATTCTGTCAATTGAGCAGAAACTTACATTGGAATTTAGTTTGCTGTATTTTATTCAACATGCTACTCAACTGATTGCCTCTTTTCTTTATTCTTCTATTTCAGTCGGTTTATCTTTTATTGCTTCTCCATCTAAATGAACGAAAACCCTGTAGTTGTCAACTTCTTTGGGCCAGAGCAGTATTTTGGTAATTTGCCAATACTTGTGGGAATTTAGTATGACCCTGGGCCAGGCTACATAAACAAAATGTTACATTCTTGTTTTTATTAGGTTCAAACTTCAAATCCTTTCCTATTTTCCCCAAAGAGTGCTCTTATTTGGTTCGAACCTAATATGCTCCAACGCCCAAGTTTACTGTGATACTTTTACTGAAATCAGTGCGATCACTATAGCAATTAATAGGGCGTTGATAAGTTGGTTTTGTTATATCTTCCTTAGGATTATAAGCAGAAGGGGCAGGGTTGATATATTAAGGCAGCTTTTTAAGCTTTTGTGCCATGTGGCCTAATGTTGTATCGAATTTTTTTTCTATATTATAAGTACCAGCTCCAGGATTTCCGTCGGGCTATGGACTTACTCTCTTCTATTTTGTAAATGAAACGGTTTGAGTTGTTGGAAGATGATTTTTTTAGTATTTATTTGGGCTTGGATTGATATCAAGCGCTAAATCTCTAATCTAAGAGCGATGCCCTCTATAGTTAATAATATTTCTTGTCGTATTCGGAAGTTGAGGATTATACTTATTTGGACTTGGGAAATCTTATTGATCCTTATTCTTTGGAACTTAAATAAGCAATCCCATAGTCTTCCCTTTTCCAATTTGCTTGATCTCCCCTCCAATCTGATAGAACTGCCCTGATGAAGCCCCAACAATATAGTCAGGACGATTACCACTTCCAATAGAATACCTTGACCCTCCCAATTCGGTGCCAACATTATACTTGCCAACATATGGATACTTTCCTTATTCGCCATATGGAGTAGGACGTTATCCAATACTGAAAGATCTTTGTGTCCTTAAGATAAAAATTCAAATACCTGTTAAAACTTTTCTTATCGATTATTGTTGGATTGTATCGATCAGCTGGTGGAACGCCGCTTGTATAATCTCTCTCAAAATAATATCCAAATGAATATTATGGGTATTTTGGCTTTGGGGCGTTGTACTTTGGCTTATAATCTAAGGAGTTGCCCTCGTCTATTTTATTAGGATTTTATTTAGGCTAGAAAACTGGAATAGAGTAATGAGGCTCTTATTGCTGATTCATCGAAGGCTTACGTGATTTTTATTGGGATCGACAACTTGATAGCGATCTGGGGAAGGATTTGGCCTCGGGTACTTTTATAAAAAGGTATCTCTCTCGTCATCCTTTCCTATTGTCCAAGTAGGCTGATTAGTTTTGTTCAAACGCTTTAAATCGTGAGCTCCTGGACCTGGAGAACAGCGGTCTCCTTCATCAAACCAAGATTCTGCGTCAAGGATATTTTACTCTTAGCTGTTGTGCCAAAAAATTTTGGGCCGAGCGAATAATTAGTTTTTTGCATAATAAAGTTACACAATGACTATGATTATAAAGATGTTAATGAGATAAACGATCCAAGTTTATTTATGTTTGAGCAATCAGATTAATAAACGATAAAAAAAAATTGTATGAAAAACAATAGATTAACGATTAAGATTATAATTGAGATATCTTCAAATAATTGATAGGCACAATCTATATTTTAATAAAATATAGAGGGGTTGGGGTTGGGGTTGG
>JACCDV010760495.1_pt1 | contig 20221 bp, 29 predicted proteins | sample 7446131 | NCBI WGS metagenome assembly JACCDV01 (sample SAMN15323448, study PRJNA562643) | freshwater metagenome | isolation source: river surface water | place: USA:Blue River Watershed | collected 2017-08-17 | reverse complement strand
TCACTCTCTGATGCCTCCATAGCTCAGTTGGTTAGAGAACACGACTCATAATCGTTAGGTCACTGGTTCGAGTCCAGTGGGAGGCACCAAGTCAAGTTGAATATGAATAAATCTTGCAGAAATACAACAGACAAAATAGAATAAACAAGATATAATAGATACTTAGATTGAAATCAAACATGGGACTGTAGCTCAGTTGGTAGAGCAGCGGACTTTTAATCCGTAGGTCGAGGGTTCGAATCCCTCCGGTCCCACCAAAAGGCTATGATAAAACTTCCTTCTACTTTAATGGCTAAAAATTAGTTTTATTGCTCTCCTTTTACATCGGTCTATAGTACAACGGATAGTGCAGTCGCCTTCTAAGCGATGAATGTGGGTTCGATTCCTGCTAGACCGGCCAAAATGAAATATGAATCAGAAAGTTGAGTATCTGCTTTGGAGCAGAGGGTCCAAGGTTTGAATCCTTGTATGCTGCCCCAAAGTAAATGAAGAAAGATTGTAGAAATACAACAGACAGAGTAGAAAAATAAGTATATAATAAATACTTAGATTGATTGAGATAGATAAGTAAAGTTTAATGCCCTGGTGGTGAAATCGGTAGACAGTAAGGTTAGGTCAGAAGAAATTCACTTAAACTTAAAATCTCCCACCGTAAGGTGTGCCAGTTCGAGTCTGGCTCAGGGCACCAAGCAAGAAATTCATCTTGCTTATCGTGCTGAAAAAATAATTTTCAGTTATTAATCAACTCCTTAATCATAAAACGGGAGAAAAGTATGGCAAAGAATCAAAAGCAAGTTCAAGTGGCAGCATCAAAGACTGATGGCAAGAAGATCAACCGTAAGAAGCGCAATGCAATGGAGCGCAAGAGTCTTCCAAAAACTTATAAGATGCTGATGTCAGGTAAGAGTCCTAGTGCTTTTCGCACGATGACAAAGACTTGGCAAGAAAGTCGTAAAATGGCTTTTGTGGTCCTCAACTAAAAGATTTCTTTATTAAAAAATTATTCATAACAATTGGAGAATAAAATGACACAAGAAAATACAAAGTCGGTTATTTCACAAGAAGAATTCGACAAGAAGGTTGATATTGCCTTTGCTTATATGACCTACTGGGATCGTATGAAAGAAAGTGAAGCTCGTCAAGCTGCTGTAAAAGAGGTGCGTGAAAAGTTTGTTGTTAAGCGTGCTCAATAAGATGTAAAAATACAACAGACAAAAATCACAAACAACGATATAATTCATACATCAATTAATTAGGAGAAAAAACATGGTCAATCTTAAGAAAAATGGTTCAATTAGTCTTGCAAAAGAAGCCCCTGGTCTGTCAAAGCTCATGGTGGGCCTTGGTTGGGAAAAGCGTACAAACTTTGACCTTGATGCTTCCATTTTCCTTGTGGGCGCTAACGGCAAGGTTCGTTCAGACGAAGATTTTATTTTCTATAACCAGAAGCTTTCCCAATGTGGTTCAGTAGAGCATCAAGGTGATAATAGAACAGGTGATGGTGATGGTGACGATGAAGTGGTGAAGGTTAATCTTGCTACTGTTCCTGCTCAAATTCAAAAACTTGTATTTGCTGTTAGTATCCATGAGCATGTTGAGCGTCGTCAAAACTTTGGTATGCTCAAGGAGGCGTTTATCCGCATTGTTGATGAAAATACCGGTCGCCAGATTGCTATTTTTGACCTTGATGAAGATGCAAGTCCAGATGGTACGATGATCTTTGGCGAGTTGGTTCGCAATGGTTCAGATTGGCGATTTGTCGCAGTGGGACAAGGTTTCAATTTTGGTCTAGGTGAAATTGCTGCTAATTTTGGTGTGAGTGTAGGTTAAAAATTAATAAAGAGCGGCGAAAGCCGCTTTTTAATTGGAGAATTCAATGTTTGAAAAACTAAAAGAAAAATTCCAAGAAAAGAAAGTTTATCAACCCAAAGAAAGGCAAGAGTGTCTTGTTTTATTCATGGAGCAAAGTGAGGATTTAATGAATCACGCTTTGTTTCCTGCAAAAGCAAAATCTGTCTTATCATCATTAAATCATCAACTCAGTCAAATTGACATGATGAAGCTAAGTATTGATAATCAGTTCAAGATTGAGCGTACCATTACACAAGAGATTCCACATGCTGTAGATTCATATTTTTCAATTCCTCGTGCTCATGCTGTATCTGTGGTGATTAAAGATGGTAAGACAGCCAAAGATATTTTTATTGAAAAATTTGAAGAATTTGATAAAAAATTAAAAAACATCATTCAAGATTCTATTGATGAAAAAACAAAAAAACTGATGGAAAAACCCAAAGAGTATCATGCAAAAAAAGATTTCTATGATTTATAAAAAGGCTCTTGGGCCTTTTTTTTATTTCTGAATTGATTGTTATTTCAATAAATAAAAATTATATCATTTATTTTTTTGCTTGAATGATGATTGACTTGCATATATGAATTGAACGTATTCAATGCAATCATATATTTCCTTTCATCTATTTTTATTTTTCATGCATTTTCACTGACCATGATTGTACAATCAATCTAATAAAATTGATAAAGGATGTGAATATTGATTATAAAAGAAACATGATAATTGAGAATTGACTTAACATGAAAATCCACTAAAATAATGATAAAAAAGACAATCATGAATAATTTAAAAAGCATTAAAAATTACATCTTGAAAAGAATAAAAAGTGATTTGAGAATTGAAAAAGATGAGAATTATGACAAAATATTAGATGAAATTTTTGATTTTAAAAAAATAGAAATAGATGTTAGAAATCCAAAAGACCTTTCAAGAGAATTATTACTTTTGAAAATTCAATCATTGATTTTAGATGAAAAAGATTCATCTCCTGAATTATTGTCTTTCAAGAAGATGATTTTAAAAAATAAGTCGCCTCAAATTATTTTAATTCAACATCAAGATTATTCTGAATCAAAAAATCCATTTTTTATTATGGACGGAGTAACTCAAAACAATCCTCAAATCAAAGAATTTATTGATTTATACAGTGAATTATATCAAATCAAAAAACCACAACTACAAGAAGATGTTGAAAAACATAAGGAGTATTTCAATCATTTTCTATATTTAACCAAGGTTGATGATAACCTATTGGCAAAAGCAACAAGTCAATATGTAGATTTAAATGGATTAAAAAAAATGTACCAGCAAGATGGTAAGCATATACTTTCAGCCAATGAATTACTTAAGGTGATTACTTATGATAATTATGAACAATATATAGATGATTTATTGGATAAAAATGAAAAAGACATCATTAAATTAATTGAAATGAAACCTTATTTATTATCAATAGAAAAATTGGTTCCGATCTTAAAGAATCATTTTGAAAAAAGTATAGATTCATTTTTCATAGAAACCAAAAAAAATATTCATGTCTATAATGATTATTTCTCTTTATATCATTATAATCTAAATATATCTCATTTGGTCAATAAATCTTTTGATGAACAATACAAGTGGAAAAAGACATTAAAAAAAGATGATTTTGATATATATGTAGATTATATTCAGAAAAAATTAAAGATACCTCGTATTGATATTGAAGACAGAAATGTTTCTCATGAAAAAAAAATAAAATTACTTTTAAGTATTGAAAAAAATACTCAGAAGATAACATCTTATTTAGAACAACCCTTTACTGAAATCAATCATTTAAAAGCTACTTTTTGTATTTATGATCATTTGAATGATTTTCTATTCAAGGAAAAAGATGTTTATAAGAATAAAGATATTTTGCTATTATTGGAATTATTAAATAGAAAAGCAGAGAAGCAGTACTTAGGGAAAAAACATCAAATAAAAAATCATGCAAAAATTGAATGTTTCTTTCAAATAAATGAAGAAAATGAAAAAAAATCTATTGAATATTTAAATCTTTTTTATTCAAACTCTTTTTATTCTTTAACAAATCAATTAAAAAATTATTCGAAAAAACAAGTTTTAACCAATAATGAATTAAATCATCATTTATTGCAATTATCTGACGAGGCAATTTATAATATTGCAAGTACCTATAGTAAAAAAGATTTAAGTCAATTTCTAGAAAATATCATGATTGATGGCAATCATTTAAAGATTAATAAAATTTTGAATAATTCAAGTATTTTTGAATTGATTTTTCCTCAAGATAATTTAAAAGATTCTAAGTATTTAAATTTATATTATAAAAATTTGATAGAAAAAATTGAACATAAAATAATTAACACAAATGAAATAAAAAATTTGTCCCAAATATTCATTAATACAAAATTATTACCCAAAGAAGAAAATTTACAAGATGATATATTCAATACTATGCAAGGAAATTTTCAATTTCATATCACAGAGCATCATGAAAAATATTTAAAAAAACCTCAATATATTGATATCATGAAAAATGAAGTTGGATGTTTAAATAAAATAGCTTCTAGCTGGCACAATAACAATAAAAACAAGATTGATAAAATCCTGATGTATGTTCATCAAGGTGATAATGAAAAAAGATTCATTGAGTTATTAAAATCTTTGAAAGACTCACACTATCAAATACCTAAAATTTTTACTGGTTATTTATGGCAGTCTTATTCTGATCAAGAATTAATAGAAAAAATTCAAAATAATCCGACAGAATCTTTTAAATATATCAAGAGAGAAAAATATATGGATAAAAATTTTCTAGAAAAAATGGTTCAATTAATTGAAAAAAATAAATTAAAAACGGATTTCTTTCCAGAAGATTTAAAAAATATTTTAGCTATTTTACCCCAAGAAAATATGCATCAATCTTTTCAAAGATTCATGGAGTTATCAGATATCATCCATATATTGGGAATTGATGAATCAAAAGAGATACCTAAAAAAATAAAGAAGGTTTAAATATGACTGATTTTCAAAAAAAATTATTAAAATTCACCAATAAAAAATTAAAAAATGAAAATGATTTAAACATGATAGAGGATTTTTTTTCATTTATACAAAATGAAGAAATAACCGAAATTTCATATCAAAATGATTCTACAAGAGATAAAATACAAGAAGAATTTTTTATTGAAAAATTAAAACAGATACAAGAAGTCTTGAGCATAGATTCTGATGATGTTCAAATATTATTTTTAAAAAAATTGCTCAAAGAGCAAAAAGCTCCCAAGATAAAGCTTTTATCAAGTGTAGAGAAAGATCCAGCGAAAATTATTTTAGACATGAGTCAGAATCATCCTTTGATTTCAGAAATATTCAAGACCTATGAATTAAATATTGAAGATTATAAAATTTTCAATAATGAATCTGTTGAAAATTTTAGAAATTTTTTCGAGATTAATACTTCAATGGAGGTTAATTTTAAAACATCTTATATTAATTTAAAAAAAATAAAACAATTTTATCAAACAAAAAAATTATCCTTGTCAGAAATACTTGAGCGAATCAAACCAGATAATTATCATGATTTTATAGAAGATATTTCAAATTTAAGTCCTGAAGAAAGTTTTAATACTTTGATGATGCATCCATTTTTGATGGAGTGTAAAGAGCTTGTGATAAATGCATCTGAGCATTTATCAAAAAATGTCATTCCCTCCATGTTATCATCTAATGACAATTATAATCAAGATTTTTATCTAAAACTTCTACTAAATACTAAGAGGGATGATTGGAATGATATTGTCTCGGGGCAAAAAATTTTAAATGAATCTGAAATCATTCAAATAAACAGCATGATTCATAAACATTTTGGATATAGTTTTTTATTGGAAATCATAGATAAAAGTAAAAATCTAAATTTATTAAAAAGAATTCATCGTTGTATAGAAAATCGTCAAGAATTTTTAAAGACATTAGATGAATACATTGATGTGAAACCACAATTTTCACAAAATTTTAACGATTATTTTTTTTCAAAAAATGAAAAATACAAGGTGGGAGATTTATTAAGGTTAAAATATTTACATGAATGCATTCATTCAAAATTTAATATAAATGATTTAAAAGACATTTATGAAGATTGTTCAAATGAAAAAATAAAAGAAATTACAAAAGAAAAAAAAATTAGTTTTTCAAATGATGATGCTGGTTATTCAAAATTAAAAATATTCTTTGAAAAAGAAAACAATATATTTTATTCTTTTTCATTTAATGTCTCAGATATTTTCATTATTTTGAAAAATAGGCCAGATCATTCTGAAAAATTATTTAAAAATATTTGGGCAAAGTATGCTTATTATAATCTGAGTCAACTATTAGAAACCGACTCAAAATATTTATTAGAAGATCCTACATATTTTCAAAATTTAAAATTAATTAATCAAGCATATCTTCAAAATTTTTATGAAAAATATTTTGACTATTTGATCAATAAAACGCCATTGAATAAAAACAATAAAGAAATTGATAATATTTCATTTTTCTTTAATTATTCATCACGATTTGAGTTTATGAAAGAAACTCCTGAGTTATATCATGAAAAAATAATTGAAAAATCAAAAAAGGAAAATTTTTTACTTTACTTTACAAACAAAGATATCAATAAAGTAGATAATCATGTGTTTGAAAATAATTATTTTGATTATTTTGAAAATAAAGTAGTATTTTTATTGAAGATGGCAAATGCTTCTAAAAAATATCATCCTCAAGTCATTGAAAATCTCATGAAGTGGAAATCAGATGACAAAAAAGAATTCTATGTGGTATTAGATAGATTAAAAGACATCAAAGTTAAAATGCCTCCGATGATTATTTCTTTAGATAAAAATAGAAAACAGATTCTTGTGAATAAGTGGCTCAATTTATTAAAAGAAAAAAACTTTCAAGCTATTCCAGATGAGGCTTATCAACATAAGAAAGTCATGGAAGAAGTGATTAATTTAATAGATAGAAGAAGTTTATCAAAAAAAGAATTACCTATACATGTCATTGAACTGATTGATAATTTAAATGAAAGAGAAATGAAAAAATCTTTTGAGAAATTTTTAGAAATTTCAGACATCATGTATATCATTCCAGAAGAAGATTTAAATAAAAAAAGAGTGCTGAAAAAAATTTGAACAAATAAATGATTCGCAATCTCCTTAAGGAGATTGTTCAAGAAGCATCAATTGCATTAAGCAACGATGACTTGATGTGCCAATGATGACATGAGTTGATTATCTGACTAAATAAAAATTTCTTCAATCTTGATAGCATGACAATATTGAGTGAATATCATCAATAATAAAGCTATTTTTTCATGATAATCTTAAATTTTTTATTGTAAGGTGCTTAAATACAACAGACAAAAAAAAGCATAAGAGTTATAATTACTATATTGAAAATACATGGAGTTTATCTTAAATGGGTTCCCACTACTATTCTCGTCGCTTTCCTGTATCATCTGAAAATGAACTATTTGAGCGATTTGCAGAGTTTAAAGAAGACCAAATCTTTGAGTATGGTCATGGTCGTTACACAGGAGACTTGAAGCATCATGGATTAAAGGTTATCAAGGAGATTTTTACTGATGCATCAAAAGCTGATGATTACATCTGTGAAAATACAGATAAGTATGGTCCTGCTTATGCTATTAAAGTAGGAGATTTCAATAAGGCTTATCCTCAAACAGCAAAAGAAAAGGCGACTGTTGAAAAATTTAATGAAATTCAAAAAGTGATTAAAAATTTTGAAAAAGATTTGATTGACAGAGTTAAAACCTCCAAAAGTGCATTTAGGGGATGTAAGAAGTGTGAATCAAAAATTGCTGTGAAATTTGTTTCATTGATTGACTGTCCTGTTTGTCATTCACACGATTTCATTTATACAGAAACAGACAAGAATAAGCTCAAGGCTTTGATGGAAAAAAGTAAAGAATTACAAAAAACCATCAATGAACAAAAAGAAAAATATAAAAATGTGAACGCTTTTTGGTTAGTTGGTGGCTGGTCTCCCTCTTAATCAATTAGGCTTTGAAAAATCGTAGAAAATAAATAGTACAAAATATTTTAAAGGAATATCATCATGATGAATTTTGAAACAATTGAGAAATTTTTTGACCGCCAGTTTTCTCCTCTCAAAACAGACGTAGAAGTGTTGATGGTCAACGATACAGAATTTGTTGATGGATTGGTATATTGTGATGAGGAAACACAATTGATGGTTTTATCTGATGTTGTGAATATCACCAATGATTTTGAATGTGAAAATTGCGATGAATACATTCGTTTTATTTTCAAAAAGGATGATTGAGTCTTTTAAAAAATTGTCTCATTAATACCAAAGTATAAAAAAAATGAGACAGTAAAGGAATTTTAGGATATAATAATATCTATTGAAGGCAATGATAAAGGATTAAAATGAGCACTAAAAAACTGTACATTTTTGTTAATGATGGTGGTGATGGTAGTTTTTCACTGCGATATACATTTGATGAAAATCTCATTAAACTTTTAGAGGAAAGGTCAAATGACCTTTCTTATGAAGATCCTGGTGTTGATGGTGATGGACTGAACTATAATATATTGAGTGTTCCAGTTGAATGCACTTATGAATCACTAGGAATCTCAAAATATTCCATTCTGGAAAAAGATGATTTTTCAATTTTTAGATAAAATAAGTCGTATAAAAACAACAAAAATTTTTTGCATTAATCATATTATTTAGAATATAATTCAGTATTAAATAGGAGAAAAAAATGGAAGCTATGATGATTGGTATTGTATTGTTTGTTGCAGCTGGGTTCATGATTAAAGGTCTTGGTGCTTCTGCTAATGCAGCATCTAATGCTAGAATGAGAAAGTATTATGATGAGCATCCTGAAAAAGCTGAAGCACGTAAATTGATGCGAGAAGCTGGATATGATGTTTAAATGATATAACTAAAAATCCAGGATTTCCTGGATTTTTTTATTGATAGGTTATAATTCAATACTTTTTTAAAGATTCCATTTAAAATTATTTGTAGATATATACAAGTTGTTTAATTCAATGAGAGGGAAAATAATATGACAAAAGTTATTTTAGGTGATTATTATAAACATAGAGATGGTGGATTGTATAAAGCGTTGATGATTGCTAAATCCACAGTGGATTTGAGTGAATCAGTTATTTATGAGCATGTCTATCCATTTGAATATGTTGTGTGGTCCAGACCAATTGCAGAGTGGACAGATGACAGATTTGAACATTTAGACGCAGAAAAAGCAAAGGATTATGTTGAAAATAATGAGCGTTTTGTATTAAGAGAAAAAATTCTTCAATCGAAAAAAAATCGCAAAGGTTGAAGATTGACTTGAAAATTTGAAGTTTAAGTTTATAATGAATACATATTTTTTAAAGGTTTAATATGTATGAAAAAAGCGATGCCTTACTGATCAGCATGTGCATGAGAGCAGATCATTCTTTTGGATTAAGTTGTCCAGATATGTTTAAGCATGAATTATTCAATGAGCATCCTCTTAGATTAAAAGAAATGCAATCTGATTTGATTAATTCGTTTCAAGAACATCCCCAAAAAGTTTTATTAAATATTCAAAGTGTCAATTTAATTTCACATATCATTTTATTCAAAGAAATGCATAAAGTATATGAAATTTTATCTGATTATCCTGAAAAATTAAAAAATTATACGGATATTCAAAACCAACATCATATTAAATTAAATTTATCACAAATACACGAAGAAATGATTGGAGAAGGTTTTTTTTCTCCTGATATTAGATTGTATGAAGAAATGTCAAGCAAGAAAAAAGTAACGATATGAGTCATTATTTGATTAAAGTCATAACTGATAAAGTGGGTCAAGAATATTTGGTGTCTCAACCATCAGATATGTTCATGGATTATTCTCATTTATTGAAACAAAATATCAATAAATTAAAAGAAAATCTTTTATTAAGACATTGTGATAAGGCTTTATTGCAAAACATCGATATTGAGCAATGGATGTTAAATCAAGCTAATAGAGACAATCAAAAATATCATGTTACCATCATGCCTGTAATGTTTTGGAATAAAATATCTCAAGAAGAAAAAAAGGCTATTATACAAGAATTAAATGCCGTTGTTTTATTTCATGAAAGTATTTTTGAGCCACAAGGCATTGGTTGTCAATTTGATAAAAAAAATATAGCTATTTTTGAAGTTTTAAAGCCTGTTCATGAAATTGATGAAATTTTAAGTTCATATAGAGAAAAATACAAAATTCCTTTACAAGATTATCATATGACTTTGGGCTTTTCAAATAAAGATGTCAGAGGAAATAAAAAAGAAGATACAATTTTTATTTCATATGAAAATCATTTTGTGAAAAAAAATCATATGAAGAAGTAAAAAATGAATGATAGCAATTAATGAGCGATTAAAAATTAAGGAAGATTTTGAGATTATTCAAAAAAGTTTGAACATTCATGAGTCTCAATTAAAAGAGCCATTGGCAGTTAAGTCAATACGAAAAATTTAAAATTATTTTCCGAAAAAATAAATTTCATTAAATCGTTGCTGTATGGTTATTTTGATACTATTTTTTTGGACACCAATTCACGCCTTGCTTTCCAAATTTTAACTGCTTCATGCCTATCTACTTCAATGGCTCCTAAATCAATAGCCATTTGACGTTTTGAAGCAATTAAATCATAGTGTGGGGCTTTGGGGTGATCTTGAAACCAAGACAGCTTCATGCCAATTTTAAGAGCCATTGCATGCAACTCAGATAAATCTTCATCAGAGGTAAACATATGACAACTGCTGTATTTTCTGCCTCTGATGGCCCAACCATAATCTGTTAACTTATCGACATAAACTGGCATATTATTCCTGAGAATAATCAATTTCAGCCACTTTTGAAAAACCATCAAAAGCCATGCCATATAACCAATGAAGATTTTCAATCATTTGATGTTTTCTAAGTTTAAGAAAATCTTCTTCGGATAAAATCTTAATTTCTTCTGCTTCCATTGTCCTTGCCTGTAAAACCAAATCACTTTCAACTTGAAAAACTTCCATGTAGAAAGAATCTTTGCGTTGAATTTTAGCCAATAATTTGAATTCATCTAATTTCAGATGTACACCAGTTTCTTCATAAAATTCTCTTTGAGCACATTGCTGATAATCTTCACCTATTTCAAGCTTACCACCGACAAAGTTAAGTTTATCTTTTTGCCATAAAGGCTTTTGTTTTTCAATTAAAACAATTCTTTTATCTTTACTTCTAGCAATAACCAAGCAATAAAAATTCATAAATAACTCCAGATATCTGAAATATTATAACATAAAAATTGAAAAAATGATATATTTTTTTAATATTGAAACATGAAAAAACTATTTTTTTTATTAATTTTTATATGCAGTTTATTATCTTATAATTTATGGAATAAACATCATACTCAAGTGAAATTAAAACAATCATATGATGGTTTTATTGATTTAAAAAAAGCTCCTATTCAAGAAGAAATCAATAAAGAAATGAAAACAATAAATATCAACGATTATAAAATTGAATTTGTTAAAAGTTTTGATATATCAGCCACCATACTTGCCAAGAAAGAATATAAATCACATGAGATACTTCCTCTTGATCTTGTGTTTGGTTGGAATGAAATGTCATCACAAGAATTTTTAGCAAAGAATTCACTCACCATTTCACAAAGCAATCGATTTTATTTTTGGAGAATACCAAGTTTTGACATAATAGATAGAAAAACAATTGAAAGAAATTCAGCAAATTTTCATATAGGATCATTGGATGAGGAGATAAAAGAGCAATTAATGGGGTTAAACGTTGGAGAAAAAGTCAGATTAAAAGGCCATTTAGTCAATGTGATGAATCTTAAAACAGGATTGAAATTTGTCTCATCATTAACGAGAAATGATACGGGTGCAGGTGCATGTGAAGTATTCTTGGTCACAGAAATTATTGCTATTCAAGTTGATTAAAAAATTATTTATACTTTGTTTTATCTCTAGATGTATACATGACCAGCCAAATTAACAATAATAATCCTGCATATATTTCTAATGGTATAATAAGTAAAATAAATAGAATGAGATAAATCCAATGAGGAAAAGTTTTTTTCATCGATTTCCATTCTAAGCAATGATGGCATTTAATTGCTTGCTGATGTATAGGATTTATACAATACTCGCAATAAACCATATCTTCTATAACATTTCCCTTTTTGAATAAAATTAAAAAAAAGAAAGTGAAAATCAAGAGAAAAAACCATTGTTCTTTTTTTAGTCATAATTTTAGTAATAAATATTATCCGCCATGATTCATCAAGCCTGAAAAAACTTCCTTATTTTTGTGTCTATTTTTTGCAACTTTACTTATTCTAATAAATAAGGTAAAATTCTTACCTATCAACATAAACAGGAGTCTATCATGAACTTTACTGAAATTTTCCAAGGTGCTTTTTCTTTTTCGCAATTTTTTCTTCTGGGTTTAGTGTACCTTTTTGTATTCATCAAGATTTATGTCAAGGTAACTCCTTATGATGAAATTGCCCTGATTAAAAATGGTAATTTGGCTGCTTCCTTGAGTTTGCTTGGTGCAACGATTGGTTTCTTGCTGCCAATGGCTAGTGTGATTACTCATACTCATTTAATCAATGACATGGCAATTTGGTCATTGATTTCGATGATTGTTCAACTTCTAAGCTTTCAAGCGATTAAAATGATTTGGATGCCTGATGTGCAGGAAAAGATTGAATCAGGTAATGTGGCGTGTGGCGTTTTCTTACTGACGCTCTCACTGGCTGTAGGTCTGATCAATGCAGTCTCCATGAGTTAATAGTAAATAAAAATATACAAGAGGCTCAAATTGAGCCTCTTTTTTTATAGAGTCAAAGTATATGAGATTTTTAAAAAATTATACATCTATTAAACATTATCTTGAAAGATTTACTGTTATAGAAATCGGAAGACTTCATATTCGGATTCATAGAATTCTCAGTGAAGACAAAACTGATTTTTACCATACTCATCCTTTTCATTATTGTTCAATTATTCTAAAAGGATTTTATAAGGAAACTTTTTTTAATGGAGAAAAATACATAGAGAAAAATAATAGAGTAGGCACAATCATTTTTAGAAATTCAAACGCTCCACATAGAATAACTGAAGCTTTCTCTTGTATGACTTTATTTTTTGCATGGAAAGTTGATAAATCTTTTCAGCTTTTCACAAAAGAGGAATTAAATGGAGAGAGCTTGAATGAAAAACCTGAATGCTATCAAAGAAATATCAAGGGAAAAATAGTTTATTGTAAATGTGTGAATCATAAATGGTTTATTGGTCATGAAAAACTAGAAGACGCGATGAAAGAAAAAAGATTAAGTATTTATCAAGTCAATCAAGGAGATATTATTATTTTAAGGAAAATCGATGTGTTGTAAGAAAGAGAATAAATACTGATGAATAAATTTTTTTGTTAATTAAGCATAAATAAGTTATAATATTGAATATAAATTTTGAGATTGAATGATGAAAAATATTGTTTTTTTAGATTTTGATGGTCCTATGTTTCCTAATAGATGTTTATTTCTTGAGGAAAACCAAAATACTCAAGGGAAAAAGGTATGTGAAGAATTAAATCTTCACCCATTTTTTACTTATTGGAAAATGGACCCTATTGCTGTGGCGATGTTACATCGCCTCAATAACATCACGCCTTTTGATTTAGTTATCAGCAGTTCGTGGTCTGGTTTTCATGATAAGAATACACTTGAAAAGCTTTTGTTGAAAAATAATTTTGAGTTAACTTTGCATCATGATTGGAAAAGTTTTTTACCTGAAAAAAATAGGTTAGAGGAAATCAAAGCATGGCTAACAAGAAATCAAGTCGATAACTATTTAATCATTGATGATTTGGGAAGTGGAAGACCATTAGAAAATCAAAATGAGGTACAAAATGTATTCTTGGTGGATGAAGATAATGGTATCAGCACAGAAGATTATCTCAGGATGACAAAAATTGTTTCTCAGTGGTGATTAGTGTGGTGATTAGTGTTTAATGAATAAAAACTAATTTTTCTCACATTGTGAGTTCTTGAGCACAGCTTTAAGCTGTGCTTTTTCATTTTTATAAGTATAGAAGTTGGTTTGATAATTAAAATCAAAAAGCATTTCACCACTACTTTTATTTGAATTTAAAACGACTCTTCCATTGACAGGATAATATGACATTGGATAAATTTTAGTATTACCCAATAAAAAAATTTGTGAGGAAATAGGCAGGTTTGTTATATGGTAAACAAATGGGATATGAACCAGTAAAGAGATATCAATGTATGGGGCATTTTCTAGTTGTAAATCAAGTTTGAAATCACCATCATATATTACTTGAGAATTAACAATTTTTTGAATTGTATTACCCTTTCTCAAGTATTGAGTGTTTGTATTTTTTTGATAATTTGTTTCTACTTTGTTTAAAAAATCAATTTTATTTTGAGCATAGCTAAACCAAGATTCTCTTTTGATAGGAGGAAATCCTAAGTTTTTTGCTAAAAAAGTGGGTTGATTTTTCAAAAAAATATAAATTTCTTTCTTGTGATCATCAATGATTAATCTTTCTTGTAATAATCCGATATCAAATTTTTGATAAAACTTTTCACCTTCCAAAGACCAAGTATAATCGCAAGTGATAGAATTAAATGGAAGTTTAGCAGGTGCGGAATTATTTGCATAAGATAAGCAAGGTAAAATTAAGAAGATGTATAAAGAAGATTTGTTTTTCATGGTTGAATACGTTTGTTAGATGTATTGTTCAATAAATCTAACTTATAGTCAATTAAAGTTCGAGAAATAATTTCATTTAAGTTTTGAGAATTCCAAATAACAAGATGTTGATTATCTTTATGATTCAAATATTCTTGAGTATTCATGTATTCAATGCCTGAGTCTTTTATTTTATCATGAATTTTATCAAAATATGGTAAATCAATCACAATGATTTTATCGTAATTAAATTGACCATTTTTTTCTTTGAGAATAATAGGAGCTAAATCATTCATAGAATTCCAAAAGAAATCATTTGAAATAATTTTATTTTTCCACAAAATTGAAATAATTTCCACTTCATCTAAGTTTTTGTATTTACCTATGCGTAAGTTGTTATCAACAAAATCTTGAAAGGGAAGGATAAGGCAATTTTCTTGAATGGTTTCTGAAATAAAAAGAGATTTATCTTCTATATTTAATAAAATATTTTTATTGTTAAGAGGTTTTCCTAATTGTAAGTACATGATTAAATGATGAAATGTTATTTGAATTTTATGTCAAATTTTGAAAAAGTCAATCATAATAATTCTTATGAAATAAATTAAAAAAGAGTTGACCAACTATCATCACAAAGATATAATTGCGCATATGGATAAAATCAAAATTTCTTTTTCTAAACCTATTGAAAGTCAAAAAAATCCCTCAATTTTCATATATAACCTTTTGGTTAATTTGAATGAAAAAGATATGGGGAGTGCCGTATTTAATACATTCTCTGTATTAAGTGCAGCTCAATTTAAATATTCTGAGTTTTTTTTATTCACTTGCTCTTGTGGTACACCACAATGTGCCGGATTTCATGATGTGATTCAGCAAAAGATAATTAATAATCATGTGTATTGGTACTTTCCTAAAGAAAACTATTATAAGAATAAAAAAATTGAATATGTTTTTGATAAATCAGAATTTTTCAATGAAATAAATCATGCTAAAGAAATGATTTTAGAATTAGCAAAGAAAAATTTTTTTGCAGAATCAATGATAGAAAATATGAGCGATGAGGACATGAACAGCATTTATGTGTCTAAAAAATTACAAGAAATGTATGTTCATTATCAATCTGGAGAAAATTTTTATTTATTTTTACAAAATAATGCCAATAGTTTGTTGAATAAAAAATTTATTTTTGAATATGAAAATCAAATTTCAAAAATAGAATACAGTATTGAGGGTCTTCTTTCTAAATTTTCATTAACACCAGATTATCATGCTGGATTTTCTAAAATTAAACAAAAGAATTCTTTATTTCTAATAAAGTACGTCAACTTAGCTATGAATGGAAAAGCTGAAGGATTCAAAAAGTTTTTGAAAAAATATCTTAAAAAAGAACAATTATCTCTAAGCGAAATGTTTGATGATTCATTCGATATTTCTTATGATTTAATGATTGAAAATCTAACACTAAAAGAATTGTGAACATTTTTTAAAAAAATAGTTTTTGCATATTTATTGTAAAAATAATCTTTTCAGATAAGATATTTTAAAATAATCTAAAAAAATGAAAATCAATAAAAATAAATCTTTTGAATCATTGTCTTATTCTATCTTAGAAGATAGATATATTGCTTTAGCTGAATTATCTAGATTTCCTCATGAGTTAGCTCATTCATTAATAGATGATGCTGAAATATCTTTGAGTGATAAAGAAAAGATAAAATCTATTATTGACCGAAGTGAGATTTTTTTCTTCAATAGGCTCAATGTACCTAAAACAATGTCAAATAATGGTTATGGTACAATACTGATGCAAGAATTGATCAAAGATGCCTCAGAAAATAATTTATTCATCATCAATACAGCCAATGCATATGGTGCTTTGAATCAAGAGCAATTGATTTCTTTTTATCAAAAAAATGATATGGTTTTAATTCACTCAGATGGCGGATTGATTTATCATAAGAATTTGCAGCCTGATATTCAACTGGTGAACAATAAAAAAGTAAAAAAAACAAATCATTGATTAACTCTTTTTATTGATCACCAATGATTAAAAAAATTACTTTTTAGATTATGGATAGAGATACATCACTGATTCTTGAAGATTTTCTTTTTTACAAAAAGATGAGTAATGAGAATAAATAATAGCCTGAAATAAAACTTTATTAGAAGATTCTGTTATTTTTTCACCACGATGAATATGTTGATTCATGGTAAAAGAATATTCTAGCAAACAGGCTTGATAAATTTTTTCGATATCAATAATAAAGCTCATTAATTGATTATCAATTTGTGCATCATGTAATTGTTGAATAAGAGCAACGAAAAATAACTCTTTTGAATTAAATGTATCTTTGTGTTCACTCGTTATTTGAATGTTTTGATAGTTGAGTTGATTTTTAAATTTCATAAAAAAATTTTTTAAATCCTCATTATTAAAATATTTCATCAAATCATAATCATGATTTTTTTGCAATAACCTAAAACGTTCATATGTAAGAAGCATATAAATTGGGCTTTTATGTAAATAATCGAAATGAATATGACTTGCTTTTTTTTCTTCAAAATCAGTCGTTGGAAATGAACACTTCTTGAAGCATTCGATGATAATAAAATTAAACAATTGTTGTTTTGTTTTCATATTTTCCTATTATGAATAAAAATAATGAGATATCAATCTAAGTATGGATATTTTCAGACAAGTATCCTATCCTCGCATGAATGATTATATCATTTTTTTTAATAGATAGATCTATAAAAAAAGTTATGTATTAAAAATCAGACATTGACATTGATCATTTTTTTCTTAAATAACAGAAAAAAAGGGAAAGAGTATGAAAATTGACAACAGCATAAGTATTGCAAAAAACGTATTTTATGAGCAAGCAAAAGCTTTGAAAAATATAGCAGAGACGATTTCTCAAGATTATTTGAAAGCGATTGAAATCTTGATGAATACGAAGGGAAAAGTGATTGTTTGTGGTATGGGAAAGTCAGGTCATATAGGTAAGAAGATTGCTGCATCTTTATCATCAACAGGTACATCTTCATTTTTTGTTCATCCTGGAGAAGCTTATCATGGTGATTTAGGAATGTTTCAAAGTGAGGATACAGTTATTCTTATTTCGTACAGTGGTGAAACGGATGAAATTGTCAAAGTGATACCTGTGTTAAAGAAGCAAAATATTAAAATAATTTCTTTAACAGGTAGAAAAAACAGTACTTTAGCTAAAAATTCAGATGTGGTTTTATTGGTTGAAATTGAAAAAGAAAGTTGTCCTCATAATTTAGCGCCAACAACATCAACAACAGCAACATTGGTGATGGGAGACTCTTTGGTTGTATCTTTGATGACCTTGAAGAATTTTAAACCAGAAGATTTTGCTTTCAGGCATCCTGGTGGTAGTTTAGGAAGACAACTATTAACAACTGCTAAGGATTTGATGCATACAGAATTTCCAAGGGTTGATAAAGATATGAAGATGACTCAATTGATCAATCATATGACTCAAGGTAAATTAGGTCTTGTTGTGGTTATTCAAGATGAAAAATTACAAGGTATTATCACTGATGGAGATTTAAGAAGATCGTTGGAAAAATATGAGGCTGGATTATTTAAAATGCAAGCAAAAGAAATCATGACAGCTAATCCATGTGTCATTACATCTGAAAAGAAAATCGGTGAGGCTGAACAAATCATGAGAGATAAACATATAAACGCCTTGATTGTTGTTGAACAAGAAAAACCGATTGGCGTTTTACAATTCTTCTAAATGTAAAAAAAGCCACTAAATAGTGGCTTTTTAGTGGCTTTGATTTTTTTATCAATACATTTGGACTTCTGCTTTAATTTCATCTTTTTCAAGATAAACATAAAAACTTCCGGCATCACCAATTTCAGCATTGACTTGTCCAATGTAACCATCAAGTTCATCTTGAATAAATGAGCCATGACCACCAATTTGAATGTAATATCGATGCTTTTGCACTTCAAACATGGCATCGTCATACATATCAAGATACTCTAAAATCCATTCATTTTTGGGAGAGAAGATTCCTCCTTCAATAAATTGTTTAAAAACAGTTTCAGAAGATGGCAGGGTGGGAATAAGAAAAACATCTTGTTCAATTTTTGCTTCACAGCCTTCAAAAACATCATGATTGCGATAATATTCTCGTTGATGTGTTGCTTCAAAGGAATGAGACAAAAGATACGTGCGAACTTCTTCTGAGAAAATTTGAATATTGGGATATTTAGCCTCAATCTGAGTAAGCCAATCATGATTCCATGAAAGGCAAATACTGTGTTCAGATTGAACACTGTTTTTAAGAAAAACCGCATGCAACATATGACTTTCAATGTGATCCAGCACTTCAGGAAAAACTTCCAGAAGAGATGTTTTTTCTAATTGTTGAATAAATTTTTGTAAAATTTCAGCAGATGATTGATAATGAATATGCATAATAATCCTTTTTATTGACACTTTCTGGTAATGCTTGCTGATTTATCAATGATAATATTTTCAGCAACTTTTTCATAATCTGTATATCTTGGAATTGGAAGATATGTTGTAGCCATGACTTCTGTAAAAGGAATGGTTTTTGAACCAACAGTAAGAAAACTCAAGCATGCTGGAATTTTTTTCTTCATCAGCAAGACATTTCTGTCATATTGTTGCTGTGAGTAATAAAAATCAAAACGTTCATCTGCATAAACGCCAGATGAAACAATTGCAAACATTAAAATAAAAGCTTTTTTCATACATTCTCCGAATTTTCTTCTCGACGTTCTTGTCTGGCTTGCATGATTTCACTCATTCTTTCTTGAGCTTCATTTTTCTTGTTATTTGAAGCGTCAGGCAAGCAATCACATAAATTAATAAAGTCAATCATATCACAAGGGTTGCATTTATTCAAATTGAAATGACAATCAACTGTTGGCAAATCACAACTCGGTATACAATGACCTACATCACAAGAGCCACAGGCATCACCACAATCAACAAAACCTCTTTGTGAAGAATGATGATACGAAAGACGCTTATACTTTCCTATATCAGGATTTGCTTCTTTCAGTTCATAATGTGCAATGATACAACGATCAAACTGTCTGCGTAGAAGTTTCATACCCTTGAAAAAACCTGCTTTTTTAAAAGCTTTGAGGCCAATACCGGAACAAGTGTTTCTACCATGCTTTACACCATAAGCACACTTGAATCCTTTATGCTTAGAGATATATTTTCGATAGAATTGAATCAGCGCAATTGAAAGATTTTTTAACATTTTTGAAACCATGTGATGAATAAGAGCCCATGATATCAGAGATAAAATAAAAAAACAACAAAAGAATATTGATAAACAAATCACATAAAATATAAGAAGCTTGTTTCACAATGATTTAAAAATAAAATTGTGTTATTCTCAATGAGATTTTACTTCATTTAATTTGATCAATTGGTTCAAATTATAAATATTAACCAATCCTTGGAAGATCATATCAATGATTTTTCTGCTATAAAAATGAAGTTGTTTGAGTATTCTCCAAGAT
>JACCDV011171909.1_pt1 | contig 20243 bp, 15 predicted proteins | sample 7446131 | NCBI WGS metagenome assembly JACCDV01 (sample SAMN15323448, study PRJNA562643) | freshwater metagenome | isolation source: river surface water | place: USA:Blue River Watershed | collected 2017-08-17 | reverse complement strand
TTTTGAGTAAATAATTTTTGTTTATTAGTTGTAACTACATTAAATACATTACTAATTAAATTATCACATTCAACTTCATTCATTTCTGTTAAAGTCTGTTTATTCATTTTATCAATATTTTCAATGCTATTATAGATACTTTGAATTGTAATTACATTTTCTTGGATTGCGCCAATTACAATATAGTCTTTAATTTTAAAATCAGTATTAATTTTTTTTTTACAGAATGATAAAATAGATTTACTAATCTCGTCTAACTGACAATAGCGTAGAACTAAATGAAAATTATTATCTTTTTGCAATTTATAAATAATTAATACTTTTGTTTTAGTAACATTATTATTAAATGTATAAATTAAAGTAATTTGATTACTTAAAAATTGATGAACTAATTTAAGTAATTCATCAATTTTAATTTCTAAGCGATGAACAGATTGTTTAAGTTCTTCATTAGATTGCTTAGCATTTTTGGCATAACCAAGTAAATCATCAATCTTTTTAGATTGTTCTTCATTTTGTTTACATAAATTGTTAATTTGAGTAGATTGTTTTTTATTTTCATTTAATAAATCATCAATTTTTTTAGATTGATCATCAATTTTAGTATCTTTGCCAGATAATAACATATCTTTATACATAATTTGATATTTATTATATGTGTATGTAATTTTTTCTAATAATAAATAATATTGTCTATAAATTTTTGTGTTATAAGCATTTATTAATACAGTTTTAAAAGCAGTTGGTGTTAATTTATAAGTTTTTTTATTTGAACCACCATGCTTTGGCAAATCTTGCTCGGTATTTGTTCCGAGCAAGATTTTAAAATCAACATTTAACTGTAAACCAAATCTTGTTAACATATTCTTAATATCTTTTCCACAAGTATTTTCTGTAATTACATCATATGTAACTAATTCGTCAGCAGAAATACAAAATTTTTTATCATCATCATCTTTATAATTATTTTCTTTATAAAGGTTTTCTTCATATTCTAATAATTCAGTAAATTTATTCATAAATGTAATATCTAAATTAGGTGTAAATATGTTATGATATAAATGAAAATATTGATTAATAGTTTTTTGTTCTGAATTAGTATTACATAAATAAGCATTAAATTCAACATATGTTGCAAATGAGTTCATAATTGGTAATTCTTGTTGTTATTAATACAAATGACAAATAAAAATTCAATTTTTTTTTAGGTGCAAATTTAGAAAAAATAAATTATTTACAGCACAAAGTAAACATAATTTAAATATAAAAGGTGTAATTACTATGATTTTTTTATTTGAACCACCACGTTGTTCAGTTTTTGCTGCAGGACGTCCTGCAGCAAAGTTTTCTTGTTCGTAATATTCTTTTTCAGACATTACTTTATAATGTTTGTCAGTAATTGTAAAATCATCGCAATTACATTTTAAAATACATTCTTTTGGGGTTAGACAACTGATTTAAGAAATAATATTTTTGTTATTTAATAATAAATAAAATTTATTTATTTTAGTATAAATATGTTGTTAATTATTGTATTGACTGTATTATTATTATTTATAGTAAATGACATTGACACAATTAATTGTAGTTTTTTGAATGATACAGAAATATATGAAATAATAAAAGAAGATAATAATAATTATTTTAATTCTATGTCAAATATAAATCTGCAACTTCGAAATATAACTAATGTTAAAAATTTTTTATTGAATGCTAAAAAGCATTTTTATACTCTAAATTGTAATGAAGAAAAAATAATAATGAATGCAATTAAAAAAGCAAATAGAAAATTAAAAAATAAAAAACTAATTGGATTTAATTATAATAAATTTAAAAAATATAAATGGACAATTGCGTGTAGTAAAGGAGATGAATTTGAATTTGGATTTCCTCATACTTATTATGATAATATCAATGGTGGTATTATTATTTTAAATTATAAAAATATATATGATCGAGATTTATATAAAACATTAATTCACGAACGTGTACACATTTATCAAAAAATATATAAAGAAGATATAAAAAACTTTTTAGATTATTTTAATTTTAAATTAGTTAGAGAGTATAATGAAAATAATTTATGTAACCCCGATACTGATTTAAATATTTATAAATGTTCAAATATTATTTTTGAATGTGTAATTGATAATAATTTACAAAAAAAATATACATATGATTCTTCGATATATGAACATCCGTATGAATTTATGGCATATATTATTGCACTTGAATGCAATTAATTTATAGTATTTAAGCGCTGTAATGTCGCGCTCATTTTTTCAGCAAATTACAAGAACTTTTCAGCGTTTTAACAAGACTTTTAGATTCTAAATTATATATTTACGCTTCTATATATAGTACTTGTAATTCTCTGAAAAAATGAGCATCATTTTTACAACAAGACTAGGGCTCGTGAAAAAATAATTAGTATCAAATTATTTTTTAATTTTTTAAATACTATAAACAAGCACTGTAATGCCACGCTCATTTTTTCAGCAAATTACAAGAACTTTTCAGCGTTTTAACAAGACTTTTAGATTCTAAATTATATATTTACGCTTCTATATATAGTACTTGTAATTCGCTGAAAAAATGAGCATCATTTTTACAACAAGACTAGGGCTCGTGAAAAAATAATTAGTATCAAATTATTTTTTAATTTTTTAAATACTATAAACAAGCGCTGTAATGTCGCGTTCATTTTTTCAGCAAATTACAAGAACTTTTCAGCGTTTTAACAAGACTTGTAGATTCTAAATTATATATTTACGCTTCTGTATATAGTACTTGTAATTCGCTGAAAAAATGAGCATCATTTTTACAACAAGGATCGGGCTCATAAAAAAATAATGTAGCAATACTATTTAATTAAATAAAAATAAAAAATGAAAACGGTGATTAATATTTTTATAATATATTGACATAGTTGTTATATCATCAGATGTTAATATATTAAATTCGTCTTGTTTTTTTAAATTCCAAATATTTAAAACTATAAAAATTATTTCAGATAAACTATAGTATGAATTTTTATATGAAGAACTTGACGCGCTAATTGCATATTTATAATCAAGAATATTATTTACATATTTAATATCTTTATTTCTCCAAGAGTTAATTGCATTAAGTAACTCGTGTGTTTCTAAAACAGATAATAAATGATAAGATGATAAATCATAATAATTGTTCATAATAGCAAATGCTAAAAAAAATTTAATAATAATATATTAATATTATTATTATTAATTTTTTAATTTAATTAAAAATCATCATCAATAGATAACGAGGTTTCTTCAATTGAAGCATTGGCGTTTGCTTTTGAATATTCAGTTACTCTTTGTTCAAAGAAGTTTGTTTTATTTTGTAATCCAATATTTTCCATAAATAAAAATGGATTTAAAGTATTATAAATTTTATTAATATTTAGATTCATTAATAAGTTATCAGCAACAAATTCAATATATTTACACATTTCATCAGAGTTCATACCAATTAATCTACAATTGAATGAAGATGAAATAAATTCTTTTTCAATTTCAACTGCTTCTTTAACAATTGAAATAATCATATCATCAGAGCAATTTAAATTATATTCATTTCTTTGCTTTAATTCATTAAATAATAAGATTGCGAAGTCTCTGTGTTGACCTTCATCTCGCGAAATAAAATCATTAGATTTAGTTAATCCAGACAGTATATTCTTTTCTTTAATCCAATAAATTGCACAGAACGAACCAGAAAAGAATATACCTTCTAAAACGGCAAATGCGATTAATCTAGTGCCGAAACTAGCATTACTATCATCAATCCATTTACTAGCCCAATTTGCTTTTTTTGCGATTGCCGGAATATTGTTAATAGCATCTTTAAATTTGCGTTTAGTAGAGATATCAGTAATATATGTTTCAAGTAAAGTTTCATAAGTGATACTATGGATATCTTCCATCATTTTTTGAAAATTATAAAATAATTTAGTATAAATTTTCATATCATCAGGTAATGTTTCAACGTCATTAATAAATCGTTCTTCTAAATTAATATTTACAATTTGATCTGATTGAGAGAAGAATGCTAAAATATTAGATAAGAAGAATCGTTCATCATCATTTAATTGATTATCCCAATCGAATTTATCTTTACTTAAATCTAATTCTTTTTCAATCCAAAAACACGAACGTGCTTTTTCATACATTTCATAAATTTTTTCATTTTTAATAGGGAACACCTGTTGAATCTTAGAATTAAGTTTATCAAATGAGTTAGACATAGTAATAATTTATTATACTAGTATTTAAAATTATTTTTATAATATCAATATTATATTTAATAGTAATTAAAAAAATTCAATTTTAAATTTTCTATTAAATATAAAATATATACTATAATATATATACTATACAATATACATACATATAATTTAGTATTTGACTAAAAAAATATGTATATTATTTAATATAAAAAAATAATTTTATAATGGATAACACTATTATGAAGTATTTATTGTATAGTATATAATAATATACTCATTAAAATAGAAATTATATAATTTTAATGTATATATAATACATAGATTAAAATAATATTGACAATACATTATGTAGTTTTTATTATTTAGTATTTTAATCTAATTCTTTTTGATAATTAAAATTAATTATCAAAATTTATTTTTTTGCAGTAATGCTTGTTATATTTAAATAATATTTAAATATTAATAATTATATATAATAAAATAATAATGAAGAATACTAACATTCTCGACGAATATTTAAGTATTGTAAATGAATATAAACAGAAATATAAAAAGTCAATAGTATTATTGCAAGTTGGTTCTTTTTATGAATTATATTCGACAATAGAAAATGATTCAGAATTAACTGCCATATGTGAAATATTAAATATTCAAATGACAAAAAAGAATAAATCAATTAAAAAAATTTCAAAAGTAAATCCGCATATGGCGGGAATACCTTGCATTTCAATAGAAAAATATTTAGATGTATTAATTAATAATGATTATACTGTAATTGTATATAACCAATATGAAACTAAGAATAAAAAAATAAAACGAAAATTAGATAAAATTTATTCAATTAGTACTTATTTAGATTCAGAAAGAATTAATCAAAATGATAACTTAATTATGGCATTATATATTGAAAAATTAAATAACTCGATTATGGTAGGTATATCAATTATTAATTTATCTACTGGAAATATTAAATTAATTGAAACATATAATAAAGAAGAAAGTAAACTAATTGAAGACATTAATAAAGAAATTATAATTTATTCTCCGAAAGAAATTATATTATGTTGCAAAACGCCAAATAATAAATATATTGACATATTAAATAATAAATCTAATATTTTTCATAATGTGGACTATATTTCAGATTATGAAAAAATTAACTTTCAAAATGAATTTTTTAATGTTATTTTTAGAAATATACTTAAAGATAAAATTTTAACTCCGATTGAAATGTTAGATTTAGAAAAATATAATTTTTCTAGATTATCATTAATATATTTATTAAAATTTGTTTATAATTATGACAATACCATTATTAATAATTTAAATGCTCCTGAAATTATTTTAAATTCTAACTTTTTAAATTTACATAATAATGCATTATATCAATTAAATATTATTTCTCCAAACTCGAATTATAAATACAATAGTTTATTTGATGTAATCAATAAAACATCAACTCAATTAGGAAAAAGGTTTTTAAATTATAATATGACACATCCGATAATTGATAAAAATGATTTAAATTATAGATATCAATTAATAGAAAAACTACAAGAATCAAACAACTATATTAATTTTGAAAAGCAACTATTAAATATTTTAGATGTAGAGAAATATCATAAAAAATTAGGAATTAATAAATTATTACCATATAATTTTGGAAAATTAAATAATAGTTATCAAGCAATTGAAAAATTAATAAAAATTTCTAAAAAATATTATACACATTTTGATTATACACTATTAGAAAAGTTTTCTAAATTTTATTCTGAATATCATTATTATTTTAATATTTCTAATTTAGAATCATTTAATTTTAATAATTCTAACACGACTGTCACAAATAATATATTTAATGAATTTATTATTTTAGATTTAGATGAATTATATGTAGAAATTAATAATAATTTAAATCAATTAAATTCTATTTGTAATCAATTATCTTCATATATTAATGATGATAAGATTGAAATTAAATTTACAGATCGAGAAGGGTTTTATTTGAGTTTAACTAAAACCCGCGCATCTAAGTTAAATAAAATATTAATTGAAAAAAATATTATTGGATTTGATTTTATTAATAAAACACAATCTAGTACTTATATAACTTCTAACACAATTAAAGATTTATCAAATAAGATTATTAAATCAAATATTCAAATTCAATTAATTATGAAAGATAAATATTATGAAATAACTAATTTATTATATATTAAGTATTATGATTTATTAGTTTACATTAATTATTTTATTAGTTTTGTAGATTTAATTACATCTTTTACTAAGGTATCATTATTAAATAACTATTCAAAACCAAATATTATTGATTCTGAATGTTCATTTGTTGAATATTCAGGAATTAGACATCCTATTTCTGAATTATTACATACTGATTATAATTATGTTACCAATGATATTTCAATTGGAACTAATCATACTGGATATTTATTATATGGTTCTAATGGAGTTGGCAAATCAACTTTAATGAAAGCAATTGGATTAAATATTATTTTGGCTCAGATTGGATGTTTTGTGTCGGCATCAAAAATGAATTATTCACCATATTTTAATTTATTTACTCGTATTGACCATTCTGATAATTTATTTAAAGGGTTATCTTCTTTTGAGTCTGAAATATTAGAATTAAATACTATTTTAAATTATTCAAATTCAAATTCATTAGTACTTGGAGATGAAATATTAAATAGCACTGAAAATATTTCTGCAATTTCTATTATTTCGGCTTCTATTAATTATTTCTTAGAAAATAATATTTCATTTATATTTGCTAGTCATTTGCATCAAATTCCTGAATTTATTGATAAACATATATTTAATAAAATTAATATTTCACATTTAAAAATGGATTACGATCCAATTACTAAATCATTTATTTATAATCGAAAATTAATAGCAGGTATGCCTATTAAAAATTATGGTTTAATTGTTGCGAAATCGTTATTAAATAATAATTCAATTATTAATAATGCGTTTGCTATACAAAATAAAATTATTAATGAAGATTCAAATAATATTTTAAATACAATAAAAAAATCTAATTATAATTCAAATTTAATAGTTGATGCGTGTGCTATATGTAAAGATTTAAATATTCACAATAATGACTTAAATATTTTAGAAACTCATCATATTATTTATCAACAGCAATTTAAAGATAATAAATGTCTAGATACTAATAATTCACATATAAAAAAAAATCAAACTTCTAATTTAGTTAATCTTTGTAAATTCCATCATTTAGAAGTTCATAAAAATAATATTAAAATTCGAGGATGGATTAAAACGTCAACTGGCCGCAAATTAGATTACAATTAATTATTTTCTAATTTAGAATATAAATCTTTAATACAATTTACTAAATGAGGTATTATACCAGTGTATTGAATCTGATGTAAATCTTCATATCCGTGTAAATTATTAATTTCTATTACAGATGGCAATATTTCTTTAACTTCTTGCGCAATAAATCCGGAATATTCTTTTATTTTATTAATATTCTTTTCTTTTATAAATTTATATTTTTTTGGTTGTAATTGTAATATTGAATTCTTTGATTCATTAATTTGAATATCACTTATATCTGTTTTTAATCTTTTATCTGACGTTTCTACAATATGAGTTGCATTTATTAATTCTGTATATAATGACTGTGAACGCAATTCAGTGCAGTTAAATACACTATTTGCTGATAAACTTGCAACTTCTGTTAATACTCCATTTTTTGCTAATCTCCATTTATACTCGCCCGTTTCATTACTATCTAAAATATTTGATGTTATTGCTTCCATTGTTCCTAATGTAAATATTGTATATGTACTATTTAGACTTGCAAATTCAATTCCTGCACCTAACCCATTCTGTGGTGTATTATCAGGCAATACTGTTAAACTCATTAATAAATCTACTGTGTCGTTTGATGCATTTTGTTTTGTTAATGACAATGAATGTCCACTTATATTTCCGCCAATTAATACTGACGGATTATTACCAGTAGGCGAAATTGTTAATGATCCGGTTGGCGTGACTTGAAAATCACATCTAAATGATGGAGACCCATCGTTATCATTATAAGTTAATCTTAAACAGTCGCCCGATGAATGGTTTACTTCTAATCCATATAATCTTGCCGTCGTGTTAATTCCAACATTTCCTGTTGTATTTAATGCATTAATTAATGCAACATCAACATTTAAATTATCAGCAATTACTGTTGTTGCCGATATGGTATTTATGTTTTCTATATCTCTATCTGAATCTAAAATTAATGCTTTACTTGGAGATGCCACACCTTCTAACACATTTGTATAGTTTAGTTGATTCGCCGATGCTGTTACTAATGTATTATTTAAAATTAATCCTGTATCAATTCCATTATGGCTTGATATAATTATATTCCCATCTACTGTTACATTATTAATATCTACTACATTATTATTTATATCCTTCGAAATTAATAAATTATTATACGATACTGAATCGTGAAATCTTAAAATTTTTTGTGTTCTATCATATAATACCCTACCTTCAATTGATTCTAATGATGTAAAATCCGAACTAATAAAATTTTTTAATACAACCATATTAAATAATTTTTTAGTTTTATTAGCAATTCTACGTATTATATAATCGTAAATATTTTTTTTAAAAAAAAACAATAAACTTTTTTTAGTTTTATGAACATCGAAAATCAATTGAATCATTTTTCTGACATTTTAATGGTAATTTGCATTTATTATGAATCCAATTGATTTCTTTGTTATCATTTTGTCCACATAAATCATTTTTTTCTAATATACTTGGCAAACATTGGCTGTAATATATTGAAAATTTAACACATTCCCCGTTATTACAATTTTTTTGAATATTATTTCCACCACATTGCTCCCATAAATTTGCACTTAAAGATCCAATATTCATAGTCGGCAAATCAATATTTGTTGTCGGCGACTCATTATTTGTATTCGGCGAATCCGCATTTGTATTCGGCGACTTATTATTTGTATTCGGCGAATTTGTATCTTTTATTTTGCAATTATAACTATCGACTGGTGCAATTGTATTAAAACTATCAACTGGTGTAATTGTATTAGAACTATCGACTGGTGTAATTGTATTAGAACTATAGACTGGCGCAATAATATTAGTGTTAATATTATTTGAAATGCATACCGTATTTCTTACATATTCATAATTATTTTGATTTAATTTTCTAAGAAATCCCGCATTTGAATAAATAAATAAATTAAATAATAATTGAATTGTTAATAAGTATTTTAACATTTGTGTTATTAAATAAATTTGATATTGAATAAATGATATTGAATAAATATAGTGTGATTATTTTGTAATAAGTATATTTTAATATTTATAATATTATAAAAATATATTAAATATGTCAGAAGAATCTATTGAGAAACAATTAAGTGAAATTGCTAATAATATTTCTGATAATGATATTGAAGAAACATATAAACGTTCAGAAGCATTTGCATTAATTCCAGTTCTTAAATTAATTTATCACACAATTAAAATTGATTATGGAAAACATTTTAAATTAAAAGTACCACTATCATCAAATAAGGCTTCAGAAATTCCAGTTGGCGAAATTGAAATTACAAATAATAATTATAAATATAAAATTTATCTAGATTTAGTAAAAAACGATTATGATTTAAATAAAATGTTAATCGAAAATAATATCTTATCAAATAATATTAATAATATTATGGATGAAACTAATGAAGAAAAAAAACAACAAATTATTAATATTATTACATTTTTAATTCATTCTGCTAAATTAATATTTGAAAGTATTAAAAGTAAATATTCTGAAATTAATAATATTGATATTAATTTAGATAACAATACAACTATTTATTTTAATCCGGATGCAGAATTACGATTAGCAGTTGTAATTAAAAAAGAAGATGTCTGATAACTGCGCATTAATTACTCATTAGTTTATTATTTTTTTTTTCATACTGCCAAGGTCTATATGTAGATGACCCTAATTTAAATTTTTCAATTCTTTCATCTACATAATTTCCTATATATTTAATTTTAAATGAATCATCTATTAAATTAAATAATATATTTAATTTGTGCATAGTTTCATTTAGAAATAATATATTAAATTTTTGATTAAATAATTTATTATAAAATAAATTTATAATTTCAAATCTAATTGCAACTAGCGGATGTGGTATATTTGTATTTGATATTACAGGTATTAATTCATAATCAATTGAATTATATAAATATAATAATGTATATTTATCATTATTTTCTTTATTTTGTATTTGTATATTAATCCTTTTAAATCTAAAATCATTCATAATAAATATACTATTTGGTTTAATAATAATATTAAATTTATCAGATTCAATTGAATTATTAATAATATTTTTTACTATATCTATATATTTTGAATAAATGATTAACTGTAATATATCATTATAATTAATATCGGTCTTAGTTGAATATTTATTAAGTATCACAACTTCTTTTAGTAGATGTATGTTTTTAATAATTTTTTGTCTAATTTTTTGTAATATTTGATTATTAATATTTTTTTTAATTATAGCAGTGTTATTTTGTTGATTTAAAATTATATTTTGTATAATTGTATTAAAAGTGCGTCTATGTTTATAATCATCTTTTTTATAAAAATCAATTAAATAACTTGGATGATATAACTTATGTGTTAAAGTTATTAATTCAATAAAATTATTTGTAAATTTACAATTAAATATTTCATTAATAATTTTTTTATTTTTATTTATTTTAGAATATAAATCTAAAGTATTTAATTCAATGGTTTGACAATCAATTTTATTATATAAGTCATTTACTTCATTATCATTTTTATATAAAAATATTAATTGAAATTTAATTAATTTATTATTGTCAATACTTATTACTATTTCTTTATTTCTTAAAAAAGATAACATTACCACATATTTAGAATATGATTTATATATTATATTACTTAAATTAATACTATCTTTATACGGGTTTGCAGAATATAAATTAAACATAAAATCAGAATCAATATCAGTTAATACATATTTATTTTTAGTTAATTGAACATTGTTTATATTTGAGTTTGAAATAATAATATTAGTATTGTTATTACAAAATTTAAATATTATATTATATAACTTAATTAAATCATCTTTAAAGTTTAATATTTGATATTTTGATTTTTCAATTAATTTATCAATTACTAAATTTGCCATCTTACTAAATTAAATATTATACTATAATATTTATAATATTTAATATAATAATAGTAATATTGATAATTATTATAGCAGTGCTATTTTTTATTTAAAATGCGGACAATACCAAAACGAGTTCAAAATGCATATTTTCAGTTGCACAAATCAAGATTAATTAGTAAAGGTCATTTAGATAATGACGCCATAAAACATTTTGAAAATATTTTAAATTCCGCAATGCCACAAAATGAATATGAAAATAATATTTACTATTTTGTTAAGGATATGTATTATAATGACCCTAGTAAATTTTTAAGTTTTATTAACAAATCTAATTTGCAATCATTAATTTTATATACAAATAATAAAAATATTATTACGCATTTTAATTTACAATATAAAATTTATATTAGTTGGAATACAAAAGATAGAAAATATAATGTTGAATTATATAATTCGCCTAAAAATAAAACAACAATTAGTCGGAATAATTCAACTGATAATTTAGAAAAATTTACACAAGAACTTGCTAATAAATTTTCATCTATTGATTCTAGATCTTCATTTAATAGTATGTCATCAAGAGCATCTTTTAATAGTGTTTCTTCATATAATTCGTCAACTGAATTTGATGGAAGTACAATAGATTCAAATAAATGCTATTTAAATTTAATTAAACAATTATAATATAGTGTATAGAATATAGTGTATAGAATATAGAGTATATAATATAGTGTATAGAAGAAATATTATTTAACTAATGGAATCTATTAAGACAGAAGAAGAATTAAATAAATTTTTAACTCAATCTGATAATGAGTTTATACAATTGCAAAATAGAATTAATAAACTACGAAATGAATTAAATAATCCTCCACCTGTTCAAAAAAAAAATTGAATTTTTATTTAAATATGTATAATTATCTTATAATAATTATGAAGTTTACCAAGAAGTTTATTATTAATTACTTAAAGGAATATTATGATAAATATAACAAATCTCCTATTATTTTAGATATCTCACATCCATTTAAATATTCTGATATTCAAAGATTATTTAGAACTTGGAATAATGCTTTGCTTCAAGCAGGATTGCCGTTAAATAAAAGAAAGCCCCAACCTCATTCATATAAAACCAAAGCATCAATTATTAAGTATATGAAAGATTATTATAAACAACATAACAAATCACCTATTATTGTTGATACTATACATCCATTTAGTTATAATCAAGTTAAAAAACTATTTAAAACTTGGAATAACGCTTTAATTGAAGCAGGCCTGCCTTTAAATAGAAATGATGTAGTTATTACAGAATGTAGACAATGTGGTGTTATTATTAATAAACAACACAAAGAAATGATTAAATCTTATAATGACTTTTGTAGTCATACTTGTTCTGCAACCTTTAATAATAAAGGACGTAAAATGTCAGAAGAAACCAAAGAAAAGATTAGAAAAAAATTACAAGTTGAAAGATACACAAAATGCAAAATGTGTAAAATTGAATTTAGATATTACAAAAGAAAAAATCAAACTTGTGGGGATAAATGTTTATCAGATTTAAAAAAACTTATTAATTTGAAAAAAAAAGTTATTGTTATTGATTCAGATAGTGAATAATTAATAACATTTTTAGTTATTTTTTTTGGCTGTTTATTATCTAAAAGTATTAATTAAATGCTACATAATTTAAAATTGAATTATTTTTTATATTAAATATATATTATACTAATATATAGCAGAACTTCATTTTGAGTAAAATTATGGAATCTATTAATAATATTAACTCCAATGATTTAATTAGTATTTTAGATTCAATGTTAAATAAAAAAAAAGGCTTAATTGAGCATCATATTGAATCTATGAATAAATTTAATGAAACCGGTATTAAACAAATTATGACTAATGGATTTAATATTCAAGTTGAATTAAATAATGAAAGAAATCAAACTGATGAAGATAAAAATATATTAAAATATTTAATGAAAGCCAAAATTTTAGATGTTAGATTATCATCGCCTGTTACTATTAATTATGATACTCAAAAACCTCAAATTTTATATCCAAATGAAGCACATATTAAAGATTTAACATATAGTTCGCCAATGTTTATTGATGCAGAAGTAACTTGTACAGCATATAAAAAAGATGGAACCGAAGAAATTAAGAAAGAAATTATTAAAAATTATCGTTTAGGTTCTATTCCAATTATGGTTGGAACTAAATTATGTAATACATATAATAAAAGTAGAGATACTTTACTTCAATTAAATGAAGACCCGACTGAATTAGGTGGATTCTTTTGTATTAAAAGTGTTGAATGGATTATTGATAGTTTAGAATCTATGACATTTAATTCACCTCGTGAATTTAAAAATGTTGGCCATAAAAATGAATTATGCCGTGCAGATATTATTTCTAAACCTGGTGATAATTTTGAAAATTCATCTATTCTATTTATTAAAATGCTTAATAATGGTAATATTGTATTTGAAATCACTAATAATAAATTTAGGGATATTTCTATTCCATTTTATGTATTATTTCGTGCATTTGGTATATGTTCTGATAAAGAAATTATTGAACATATTACATATTCATTAGATGAAAATGACCCTATTATTAAAGAAATGTTATCTATTTTAGAAAAAGCATTTTTATCTAAATATACACCAATTTCAGATGCTTATAAAATAAATAATCAAATTGATATTCTAGAATTAATTGGAAAACATATTAATGATTTCTATTTATCTAATTTAACTACTGCTAATAAAAATAATGATAATACTAGAAAATATAATATTAATAATGTGTTACAAATTTTAGATAAAGATATTCTACCTCATGTTGGATTAACTCCCGAAGATAGATATCAAAAAGTTAGATATCTTGGACATTTAATTCATCGATTATTGTTAGTTTATTTAGATATTCTGCCATCTACTGATAGAGATTCATATGTTAATAAACGAATTAATACTGCTGGCGTATCATATGCTAAGGTTTTTAAAACAAATTTTAATTTTGCTATTGTACAACAATTAAGAAGACAATTTACAAAAGATTTAAAAGGCTCATCTTTTTCTAATTTAAATTTAAAACATAGTTTTGAAACTGCCATTTACGGGCACGAATTTGAAAGAGCATTAATTCAAGCAATTGTTACTGGTGATAAAACTATTAATATTAATCGCAAAGCAGTTCATAATCGTCTTTCATCTCAGCAGTTACATCGAAAAAATCAAATTAATGTAATTAGTGCATTAAGAAATATTAATACTGCTAACACGTCGAGTGCTAAACAATCATCACGTGCTAATGAAATGAGACGTTTTCATTCTTCTATGATTGGATATGTCTGTTGCGTTCAATCGGCCGATACTGGTGAAAAAGTAGGTATGCAAAAACAAATGGCTATCAGTGCAAAAGTTTGTTTAGGTTCATCTTCCGAAGTATTAAAAGATATTATTTTAGATGATAAAGATTTAATTAAATTAGATAGCAAATTATCTAATTTAGAAATTTATACTAAAAAATTAACTAAGGTTTTTGTCAATGGTGACTGGTTAGGTTGTATTTCTAATTATTTAGATTTTATGAATAAATATAAACTAAAAAGAAGAAATAATGAAATTCATTATTTAACTACTATTGTTTTCCACGTTCAATCAAATGAATTATCATTTTGGGTTGATATTGGCAGAATTGTCCGGCCTTTAATTATTATTTATAATAATGAAGAAGAATATTATAAATCTAATAAAACTATTCCATTTAAACAATATATAAAATTAACTAAAAATCATATTATTAATTTAAATGGTGGTATTATTAATTATGAAGACTTATTGAATGAACAAATTATTGAATTTATTGCACCAGAAGAACAGCAAAATTGTTTAATTGCTAAGGATATTGAAACTTTAAATGTAAATTTAAATAATCCTTTAATTAGATATACACATTTAGATATTCCGCAGTCTATTATTGGAATTCCGGGCTTAACTAGTCCTTTTTCTAATCATAATCAGGCAGCACGTGTTGTATTTCAAACTAATCAAGTTAAACAAACTTGTGGAATTCCTTGTTTAAATTTTCCTTATAAATCTTATAAAGAAATGCATTTACAAGTATATAATCAAAAACCTTTAATTAAAACAATTGCTAATAAATATTATGCACCGATTGGTATGAATTCTATTGTTGCTGTTATGATTTATGGAGGTTATAATCAAGAAGATTCTTTAATTATTAATCAAGGTGCTATTGATCGAGGATTATTTACAACTCATCATTTTACATTTGAAAAAACTGAATTAGATAAAAATGAAGAATTTATTAATCCAGATCCAAGTATTACTGCCGATATTAAAGCATATTCTAATTATGATAAACTAGTTAATGGCGTTGTGCCAGTTGGAACATATATTGAAAGTGGTGATGTCATTATTGGAAAAATTGGTAAATTAAATAAAAGTGACCAATATGATAATTATAAATATTATGATAAATCTATTATTTATAAGTATGATGAACCTGCTTATGTATGGGAAGTTATTAAAGGTAGAAATGAAGAAGATAATTTATTTTGCAAAATTGTTTTTCGAAGTGTTCGCAAAGTCAACATCGGGGACAAGTTCTGTCTTGATGACACACACGAAGTATTAACTAAACAAGGTTGGAAAAATATTTCTAAAATGAATAAAACGGATGAAATATGTATTTTAGACGATGAAAATATTAAATACGAAAATCCCTCAGAAGTTCATTGTTTTGAACATGATGGTGAATTATATAATGTAAATTCATCAAAAATAGATATTACTTGCACATTAAATCATAAATTATATGTAAAAACAAAAAAAAATAATGAATATGAACTAATAAAAGCACAAAATCTATTAAATAAAGATTATTGGTGTAAAAAAAGTGGTATTAATAATAATTCTGACATTAAAAAATTTATATTGCCAGCATTTGAACACGATAAATTTAAAAAATATAATAAAACAGAAATTGAATATGATATGAATATTTGGTTGGAATTCTTTGGAATTTATATTGCCGAAGGACATATTGATAACAGTAAGATGGTTAGAATTTCTGCACATAAAGAACGTATTAAATGCAAATTAAATGAAATTTTACCTAAATTAAATATTGAATATATTATTTATGAAAAGGAACCTAATTATTATTACTTAAAAGGTAATTTGCAATTAAGTAATTATTTATCTTCATTTAACAAAGGTATTTATAAATATTTACCTGATTATGTCTGGGATTTATCTCAAAAACAATGTATAATATTATTAAATTCGCTTATTTTAGGCGATGGATATACAAAAGGAAATAGTCAAACATATTATACAGGGTCAGAACAATTAGCAAATGATGTTCAAAGATTAACTATTCATTCTGGGTTTAGTTCTAAACTATCAATTAAAAAACTTGCAAATGAAGAAGTTATTATTAAAAATAAAAAAACAATTAGAAAAACCAATCAATATGCTATTAGTATTACAAAAGATATTAAAGCACTTGAATGTAAAATTTCAAAAAATACAAAAACTACTGAAATTTCATTAATTAATAAACAATGTAAAGTTTATTGTCCAACAGTTTCTACTGGAATATTTATGGTTCGAAAGAATGGTAAATGCTATTGGACAGGAAACAGTAGTCGGTCGGGTTAACTCTTTTTGGCTCGAGATAGTCAGCGTGAAAGCGTATACTGGCTAGTGAAATCATACAATTGACTTGAAAAAGTATGACGTAGCAAGATCAATAAATTGCGGGAACATCCTAAAGCTTATACAACTACCTATTATTGAGAAATCTTTAATAGGAACCAGGGTAATGACCTCGGGTATAGTAAAATCGTATAAGATGTAACAATGGATAATCTGCAGCCAAACTCCTAAGTTTAGATTTTAAATATGGAGAAGGTTCAGAGACTATAATGGATCGGCGAAAGCTTAATGGATAGTCCAGCCCCACCTGAAAGGGTGATCTATTGGAGGGTTTAGTCAATTCGATAATAGATTATGAGAAATATTATAATTCTCTAGGGATTTAGCAAAAAGGTGTCTGTGGTATCTATTTAAAGGATTCTGATATGCCATTTACAGAAGACGGAATTAAACCTGATATTATTTTTAATCCTCATTCATTACCTTCTCGTATGACTATGGGAGTATTATTTGAAGGTATGTCCGCTAAAATAAGTGCATTAGAAGGGACAATTAAAGATGGCACTATATTTAAAAAAATCGATATTGATGATATTGCTACTGATTTGCACAATCTTGGATATAATCGTAATGGAACTGAAAGATTATATAATGGTATAACTGGTAAATATATTGATGTTGAAATTTTTATCGGGCCAATTTTCTATCAAAGATTGCAAAAATTTACAGTCGACACGGTTTATAGTCATAAAACCTGTCCTACTGATGCTATAACACACCAGCCACTAGACGGCAAAGCAAGTAGAGGAGGCTTGCGCCTGGGTGAGATGGAAAAGGATTGCATGGCCATAAGTAGCATTAAATTCCTTCAAGAAAAGTTTATAGACCATAGTGATAAATACTATATTTATGTCTGTAAAAACTGCAATAAGAGGGCAGTAGTTAATGAAAAATATAACATTTATAAATGCAATTATTGCGTAGATAACGGCGATATTGTAAAAATTAAATCAACTTGGTCTTGTAAGCAATTTTATGATGAAGTACAAAGTTGCCAAATTGGAGTTAAATTTTATCCAAAGGAAAATACATATCAGAAATTTGAATAAAATTGTAATAAATAGTGAATAAAAAAATTGAATTTATTTTTTTATTATTATAGTCAACTAACTAAAAGAACTATTGCAAACTTAAATTAAAAGATGTGTGCTGCGATTATTAAAGATGAAGATAAAAATTTAAATTTATTTAGACCAATTATTATAGATAATTTAGACAACTATTTATTATCAGAAGATGGTGTTATTTATAATAAATCAACACGTACATTTAAATTATTTACTTATAATGAAAAAGATAAAAGTTATTCTATTACATTGAATGGTGGACGCTATTTATTAAAATATTTATTATATTTAACATTTAATCCAAATAATACAAATTTTAAATCAAAAGACTTAAAAATTAAAGTTCCGTCAACCAAAGGAAAATATTATAATTTTTCTATTTCGGATATTGAAATGCCAAATATATTCCCAGATATTAGTGAATTTCGCAAAATTCCTAATATATCAGAACTAGATACTTGTTTAATTCATCATAGTGGAATTATGTATAATACTAAAACCGACAACTATTTAGTCCCTTCTTATCAAAAAAACACAACATTACTATATGTAGTTACTATTAAAAAAATACAATATCAAGTTAAACATTTATTATATATTGCATTTGTTGATCAAACTATTGATTACGAAGAATTAAGAAATACTAAATCTAAAATGATGATTAAAGTAAATAAACGTGATGATAATTTACCTTATATTAATTTTACTATTGATGATTTAGAATATATTAGTAAATCTGACAATAATAAAAGACAAGCCAGAAATAATAGAATTATTAATCAATATAACAGCAATAAAGAATTTATTAAATCATTTGATAATATTGAAGATATTAGAGAAGAATTAGGTGTTAAATATAACAAATATATTACACTCGCCTGTGGAAAAAATAAAAATAAACTTTATCACAATTATTATTTTAGATATGATGACGATGATGAAATTAAAAATCCAGAAATACTTAATTCATTTGAAAATTTAAATATCGATGAAGAAGAAGAAAAAACAAATGATGAAGAAATCCCTTTCGTATACGGCGAGCCAGAAGAGTGGGTGCGTTTACAAACAAATGATGATAATAATGATTATTATAAAAATTATGAAATATCAAATTACGGGAAATTTAGAAATTTTAATACTAAAAAAATATTAAAATCACAAATGAATGGTGGTTATGATTATGCTAATATTAATATTTATAATCCAGCAAAAAATAAAAAAGAAGTTCAAAAAGTAAGAATTAATAGATTAGTAGCCAAATATTTTATATCAATCCCAGAAAAATATTTAAATGAGTATACATTTGATGAGTTAGTTGTAGATCATATTGATGAAAAAAAACCACATAATTATTTTAAAAATTTACAATATTTAACTCCTAGTGAAAATGTCAAAAAAAGCAAGAATGCTAAGAAAGGTTAAAATTTAAAATTGAATTTATTTTTTTTTAAATTATATAAACACACACTACTAAAAGCACGCTACTAAAAGCACCACGATACTAATTAATATGTCGTCAATTTTAGATAGAACTGAAGTATATGATTGGATTCAATTAGATAAACTTGATTGGGAATTATTATCAAGAAATGAAAATGCAATTCATATGTTAGAACAAAATTTAGATAAAATTGATTGGTTCTGGTTATCGCAAAATAAAAATGCAATTCATATTTTAGAAAAAAATTTAGACAAAATAAACTGGCAATATTTATCATTAAATAAAAATGCAATTCATATCTTAGAAAAAAATTTAGATAAAGCTAATTGGAGGTTTTTATCAGCAAATCCCTGTGCAATTCATATTTTAGAACAAAATTTAGATAAAGCTAATTGGAGTTTTTTATCAGCAAATCCCTGTGCAATTCATATTTTAGAACAAAATTTAGATAAAGCTAATTGGAGTTTTTTATCAGCAAAT
>JACCDV011010519.1_pt1 | contig 20245 bp, 21 predicted proteins | sample 7446131 | NCBI WGS metagenome assembly JACCDV01 (sample SAMN15323448, study PRJNA562643) | freshwater metagenome | isolation source: river surface water | place: USA:Blue River Watershed | collected 2017-08-17 | reverse complement strand
TTCGATGCGCCACGTAAGGAACATGCTCCAAGTCAGGATTTCACAGCCCTTCAGTCACAAGTAAGAACACTTGAGACTAAGCTAGATGAAATCCTTTCACTTCTCAAAGGTGCTCCAGTAGCAAAGGCTGCAAAAGCACCTAAGGCTGAAAAAACTGAAGAAGTAGCTGAAGTAAAGAAAGTGGTAGCCAAGAAAGCAGTTGCGAAAAAGGCAGCCCCTGCTGCCAAGAAAGCTCCAGCGAAAAAAGCTGCAGCAAAGAAAGTAGCCAAGAAGGTTACAAAGAAGAAGTAATCAATTAAATGAAAAGGCCGGCGCTAACGCGCCGGCCTTTTCTGTACCAATACCCAAACTACGCTCTAGCCCATGTTATTTTATACAGATGAACATTGAACACATCGCCATCGGGATATTTGCCGCTATCAATCTCTTTTCGTTTATCGTAATGGGCAATGACAAACGCAGGTCGATGCGCAATGGTGCCGACCGCACCCCCGAAGGCCTCTTATTCTTCATAGCGACAGCCTTTGGCGCTATCGGTGTCTACGCCGGCATGTTCGCCTTCCGCCACAAGACTAAGAAGTGGTACTTTCTTTTAGGTATTCCACTTCTTATCCTTCAGAATCTCGCGACCATCTACACAATCAGCAATTCCTGGTTTTAAATTGAGAAATTAGTCTCTAGATGCTACGCTTTGAGTATGAAGGTACAATCAATCGAACCGAATATCGCAGATCTAGCAAATGGCTGGTTAAAGTTCTATAAACTTGACTATAAATTAGAGCAAGAATCTCTCAATGCTGAGATTGATAAGGCCCTGTCTGACTACTTTACTAAAAATGGTGGCTCTGGTGCTAATCGACCAGATGCAAAACTCCTTCTTCAAGATAAAAATCTAAATTTCTTTCCAATTCTTATTGAATACAAGGGATATAAAGATGCGCTCGTTAAATTAGATGGTGATGGACTTGTAGAAAATAAAACTTCTAAAAACGAGCCGCATTTCAGAAACATCAATTCCTATGCAGTAAACGGTGCTGTGCATTACGCAAACGCCCTACTCCACCACACCAGTTACACCGACATCATAGCTATAGGAATGACAGGACATAAAGATGAGACAGGGAAAATATTGCATGAAATCGGTGTGTATTACGTGTCAAAAAACAATCTTGGTGCCGGTCAGAAAGTTGGTGAATTTTCTGATTTGTCATTCTTAAAAACTGAGAATTTTGACAGTTTTATCGATAGAGTCAAAACACTCAGTCTCACTCAAGAAGAAATTGAAAAACTCCAAGAACAGCGAGAGAAAGAAATCAATGCCAGCCTCGTAAGGCTCAACAACGATATTTACCAAAATGAAAAGGGACTTGGCGAAAACGACCGTGTGTATCTGGTTGCTGCTTCGATTATTGCCACGATTGGCATACCTGGAAAAGTTGCTCCACTAGAAAAATCGGACCTTAGATCGTCATCAGAAAAAGGTAACACTGATGGTGACATTATGATGAGGAAGATTAAGGCTTTTCTTGGTGAGAAAGCTTTACCAGAGGAGAAAAAAGAGCTTATTTTGCGAACACTTCAAAATACCATTACAACTAATAATATAAATAAAGTTGAAAATGGCGAAAGCCAACTCAAGCGTGTTTTTTCAAAAATTGTCGATGACCTTGGTATCTATTACAAAATCGGTCTAACAACAGATTTTACAGGTAAACTGTTCAATGAAATGTACGGTTGGCTTGGCTTCTCACAAGACAAGCTCAATGATGTGGTACTCACACCAGCCTATGTATCAACACTTTTGGTTAGGTTAGCACGCGTAAATAAAGATTCCTATGTTTGGGACTTCGCCACAGGTTCTGCGGGCCTTCTGGTGGCCGCGATGAACGAAATGCTCATTGATGCAAAGAACAGCATAACTTCACCTGATGAACTTACCCAAAAAGAAATTACAATCAAGACTGAACAGCTACTCGGACTCGAACTTCTTTCGAGTGTATACATGCTCGCCATTCTCAATATGATTTTGATGGGTGATGGAAGCTCAAATATCCTCAATCAAGACTCTCTGAAAGACTTCAACGGAAAATATGGTTTCGGTAGGACTGATGATAAATTCCCAGCTGACGCGTTCATTCTAAACCCTCCATATTCTGCCCCAGGTAACGGCATGAACTTCGTTGAGAAAGCTCTCAGCATGATGAACAAGGGCTACGCTGCAATTATCATTCAAAGCTCAGCCGGAAGTGGGAGGGCTATTGAATACAACAAGCGAATCCTTCAAAAACATACCCTAGTTGCCAGTATCAAGATGCCGGACGATTTATTCATTGGTAAATCGAGTGTGCAAACCCGCATTTATGTTTTCAAGGTTAACGAAAAGCACCACAAAGACGAACTAGTGAAGTTTATTGATTTCACTAACGACGGTTATACTCGCACCAACCGCAAAAAAGCCAGCAACAATCTCAAAGACACCGATCAAGCAAAAGAACGTTATGAGGAACTCGTAAACCTAGTGCGTTTCGGTAAGAGTAAGCTCAACATTTTTACCACAGCCGAATACTATGAAAATATCATAAACCCAGAAAGCGGAGCCGACTGGAATCAGTCTGCTCCAATAGACACCACTCCAACAATTGCTGATTTTAAAAAAATAGTTGGAGACTACCTTGCCTGGGAAGTTAGCAGTCTTTTACAGCAACCTAAAGGAAACTGCCAAAATGAAACGACTCAGAATTCTAACAAATTACGAAGTGTGGACTGGAGTGAGTATAGACTGGGAGACTTGTTTGAAGTACAAACAGTAAAGAGTATTGACGAAGGGAAGTTAAACCTGGTTGAGCAAAAAAGAGATGAACTTTTCGAGTTTGTTGGCAGAACCAGATTGAACAACGGTATAAAAGGGTATACCACTAAATTATCTCTTGAACCAAACCCTGCAAATGTAATCTCAGTCAGTCAAATTGGAACTGTGGTTGCTCAACTGCGAAAAGAGAGATGGTATGCGAGTCAGAATATATTTTCTCTAACTCCTAAACAAGGTTATGAAAGCCTAGTCTCACTCTTCGGTGTCGCTACAGTGAACAAAGCCATACGCAGTACGTTTTCAGATGGTTATGCAAACTATCCAACTTTGGAAAGATTGAAAAATTTATCTATTCAACTTCCTACTGAAAACAGACAAATAGATTTTACATATATGATGAGCTTTATAGCGGAGTTAGAAGCCGAGCGTATAGCGGAGCTAGAAGCGTACCTGGTGGCAACTGGACTTAGAAAAGAGTTTTAGTTTTTAAGATTTGAGCCACATCTCATATTAACACCCAAGGTTGACAAAAACTTACTAGTAAGTAATATATAAGTATCCACCTATCAGGTTCGTCCTGGTAGATAGGCAGCCCACCGCAAGGTGGGCTGCTTTCGTTTGATATAATTAGCACATGTTTAGGGTTAATGTGTACATTGACGGGTTCAACTTTTATCATGCAATTGATGAGCTTGGTGACGAGTCCTTAAAATGGGTCAACCTTCAGACACTTTCGCAATCAATTCTAAATGAAGAACAAGTTCTCAATGAGGTGAAATATTTTTCAGCCTATGCAACTTGGAGACCAGATTCATACAAAAGACACCGAGATTACGTTACAGCCAATGAATATCTTGGCGTTACGGCAATAATGGGGAGATTTAAGGAGAAAAGAATAAAATGCAAAGCAGATTGTAAGAAGATATTTATAACTCACGAAGAGAAAGAAACTGATGTCAACATAGGAGCGCATCTGATAGCAGATGCGCTGCAAGATAAATTTGACACTGCTTATATACTTTCGGCAGATACAGACCTAGCCGCAGTGGTCAAGCTGGCTCAGGAAATATGTGGCGCAAATAAAAGAGTGCGGACAATTGCCCCACCGGGTCGCTACGCGCGGTCTCGTGAACTTCAGCATCTATTCATGATAACAAAAGGGAAAATTAGAGCTGCACAACTCCCGGACACCCTACTTGTTAAGGGTGAAGAAGTCTTGAGACCCGATAAGTACATTATTAAAAAGTTTTAAATCCCCAGGAAAACTTTGATTTTGGGGGATTTAATGCTATTATGCCGGCGCAAACGCAAGGCCACGGAGGCCGAAATCTCCTTCACCTAGCGGGTGAAAGTTCATGAATTTGATTAACACAGCATACGCAGCAGCAGAAGGAGCGGGAGCCAAAGAAGGCATCGCTGTTCACCTAAACCCATATATTGTGGGACATATTGGTGATGTGCCGGTGACAGCCACACTTATTACAGTGTGGCTTGTGATGCTGCTACTGATTGGTTTTGCCTTTTTGGTGCGCCGCAAACTTTCTCTCGTTCCAGGTAAATTACAAACTATCGCTGAACTACTCGTTGGTGGTGTGTATGACTATGTAAAAGAAGTGCTGGGGAGCAAAACATACGCCGACAAGTACTTCCCGGTCATTATGACCATCTTTATCTTCATCCTTGGTATTAACTGGGTGGGGCTTATTCCAGGTGTAGGGGCTTTTGGTACTTTGCACGATGGACACATCACACCGTGGCTGTATCCAGGTGCGACTGACCTTAATATCACCATTGGTATTACCCTCGTGGCGTTTTTCACGATTGAAATTGCTGGAGTGCTTGGGATTGGACTTTGGAAGTACGCTGGGAAGTTCTTTAACTTCAAGTCACCACTAGCGTTTGTGATTGGAATGATTGAGCTTATCTCTGAACTTGCTCGACTTATTTCATTCTCATTCCGTCTCTTTGGAAACATCTTTGCTGGAAAGACATTGCTTCTCGTAACAATGTTCTTCGTACCGTACATCTTGCCGATGCCGATTTATGCGTATGAAATGTTTGTCGGTATTATCCAAGCAACGGTGTTTGCGATTTTGACTTTGTTCTTTATTAAGTTGGCGCTCGAAGAGCCTCATTAGAATAGTGGCCAGACTCGAGTCCGCCCTTGGTTGACTCGCTTTGTCCATTATTAAAGGTAAATACAAATTATTATGACTCCAGAACAAATTGCACTCGAAGTTGCAGTAACAAATGCAGAAGCTATCAAGGCTCTTGCTATGGCTATTGCAGCAGGTGTTGGTGTGCTTGGCCCAGGTATCGGTATCGGTATGCTCGTGGCTCGCGCCCTTGAAGGTATCGCTCGTAACCCAGAAGCAGCAGGGAAGATTCAGTCTTCTATGATTCTTGGTATCGCGTTCGTTGAAGCGCTTGGTATCTTTGCTCTCGTAGTAGCATTCCTCATCAAGTTCGCGTAAGAAATTGACAGATATATCGCATCTGCGTTGTTGCATTTCGTAAATTTTTGTTCATCGTACATGAAGTACGCCTCACAAAAATTTACTCATGCGCCTTGCATCTGCGACATCCTGACAATCTCTTATTAAAACAAAGTCATTCACTTCTCTTATTAATTTCTCTTCTAAACATTACACATTCTTATGGAGCAACTCATTCACGCTTTCGGGATTGACGCCCGGCTCATCCTCATTCAGGTGGTCAACTTTGGCCTCTTGATGGCTGCGCTCACATACCTTCTGTACAAGCCTGTACTGAAGCTTTTGGCTGAGCGTGAAGCAAAGATTGCAAAGGGAATTGAAGATGCGAAGGCTGCGGAAACTGCTCTAGCATCTGCTGAGGAAGAAAAGAAGGGAATTGTGTCTGCTGCGAATAAGGAAGCAGAAGCTATGACAGCACGTGCTGCAGAGCACGCAGAAGGCAAGGCAGAACAGATTGTTGCTGATGCGCATAAGAAGGCAGAACAAGTCATCAAAGATGCTGGTGATCGCGGAAGTGAAATGAAAGCACAAGTGCTTAAGGAAACTGAAGCAGAAATCGCTAAACTTGCTGTGCTCGCTGCAGAAAAAGTGCTCAAAGAGCGCGCCACGTAATCTATGAAAGCTCACTACGTTAAAGCTTTTACTGAAACTCTGCGAGCCGGGATGGCGATAGATGCAGCCTTGGCTGGTCTTAAGTCTACTCTTGCTCGTAAGAAACACGACAAGCTCTTTGCTTCTGTGCTTCTTGAATCACTTCGAGTACTCGAAGCAGAGAAAGGAACAGATACCGCAGTGGTAGCTACAGCGTCGAAGGCTGATGCGTCAACTCTTGCTACACAGATTAAAGCTGCGCTAGCAGAACTAGGAATAAAAGAAACTACCGAAGTAAAAGAAGTGGTTGATGAAACGCTCATTGGTGGCTTTGTGGCTACCTTTGATTACCAGGAACACGACCGAAGCTACAAAAAAGCCCTCAAATCATTATACGAGTCTATTACCAAATAAATCTTTAAGAATTAAGTTATGAGTACAGAAATCATTGAGCGAATTAAGAAAGAAATTGCGTCACTAGACAGCGCAGTTACTACAACTGAAATTGGTGTTGTCACCAATGTGGGAGATGGTATCGCGACCATCGACGGACTTCGTTCTGCCCAGATGATGGAAATGGTGGTGTTTTCTGCCGATGAAGGAGCTTCTCTTGAAGCGCTTCTTGGTGCGTCGGACACCCTGTACGGACTCGTACTCAACCTTGAAGAAGACTCAGTCAAGGTGGTGATTTTGGGTAATGCTGACAAAGTAGCTGAAGGCATGAAGGTGTACCGCACCAAGAAGCTTCTTTCAATTCCTGTCTCAGAAGACATCACTGGTCGTGTGGTAAACGCACTTGGTGAAGCAATCGATGGTAAGGCACCGATTGTAGGGAAGAAGGACATGCCGATTGAGCGCGTAGCGTACGGTGTAATGGATCGTTCGGGAGTAAATGAGCCAGTACACACTGGTATCAAAGCAATCGACTCAATGATTCCAATCGGTCGTGGTCAACGCGAGCTCATCATTGGTGACCGCCAGACTGGTAAGACAACTATCGCAATCGACACCATCATCAACCAAAAGTACGAACCAGCAGCAAAACGACCACTTTGTATTTACGTCGCAATTGGACAAAAGCGATCAAAAACAGCCAGTATCATGGCAAAGCTCCAGGAAGCTGGAGCAATGGAGTACACCACTATCGTGGCTACTTCAGCTTCAGAAGCCTCACCACTCCTTTTCCTCGCACCATTTGCAGGAATGGCGATTGGTGAATACTTCATGGAGCAAGGGAAGGATGTACTTATCATTCTTGATGACTTGAGTAAGCACGCAAACGCGTACCGACAAATGTCACTCCTCCTTCGTCGTCCACCAGGACGTGAAGCGTACCCAGGAGACATCTTCTACCTTCACTCACGACTTCTCGAGCGCTCTGCGAAGCTTTCAAAGGAACTTGGTGGCGGTTCTATCACAGCCCTTCCAATCATTGAAACACAAGAAGGTGACGTGTCTGCCTACATTCCAACCAACGTGATTTCTATCACCGACGGTCAGATCTTCCTTGAAACAGACCTCTTCAACAAGGGTATTCGCCCAGCTCTCAACGTAGGTATTTCTGTATCACGTGTAGGATCTTCAGCTCAGACTAAGGCCATGAAGAAAGTAGCCGGAAAGATTCGTCTTGAACTCGCACAGTTCCGTGAACTTGAAGCCTTCATGCAGTTTGCTTCAGATCTCGATGAAGAAACGAAAGGACGTATTGAGTCAGGCCGTCGCTATGTGGAACTTCTCAAGCAACCACAAAACAACCCAATGCCTTTCTACAAGCAAGTTGTTTCTATCTATGCAGCGAACGCCGGGATGTTTAATCTTGTGCCGGTAAACGATGTGCGAAAGACAGAGGATTCATTCCTTTCATTTATCGAACGAGACCGAAAGGAAATCTTCGATACTATCGAAACAGGTCGTGAACTTACAGATGAAGTGGTAGAAAAAATCAACAAAGCCATCGAAGACTTCAAGGCTACACTTGCGTAATACCTACCATGGCGCTTAAACAAATTAAAAACAAAATAATTGCTACCAAAAAAACCGGCCAGGTAACGAAGGCGATGGAGTCGGTTTCGGCGGTGAAGATGCGCAAGAGTCAGGAGCGTGCGTTTCTTGGCCGTCCGTACGTGCACGCTGCGCTACGTATTCTTGGGCGGCTCGCCAAGGCTGATCATGGTATGCAGCACCCGCTCACAACTGTACACACCGAAGGGAAAGTTCTTGCTGTGATTGTCACGAGTGACAAGGGCTTGGCTGGAAGTGTGAGTAGTGCTGTACTAAAACAAGCAGAGCAGCTCTTCAAGCAACATGAGATTGTGGATGTAATTGCCATTGGTCGCAAAGCAGTTGAATTTGCAGCTCGCGAAAAGAAAGTAACACTCGGTAATTACACCAACATCAGCGACGGCGTTACGCTTGCCGACGTGTACGATATTTCCAGTAAAGCGTTGACTGCATTTAAGTCAAGTGAGTATCAAAAAGTTGTTGTTATTTACCAAAACTTTATTTCAACGTTCGAACAAACTCCAGTAGTACGACAAGTGCTTCCAGTTGTTCCAGATGAAATTAACGACCTCATGCGTGGTATCAAGCCAAAAACTGGTAAATTTAGTAGCGACCGAGTAGAAGCAGACTCATTTGCGCCATACAAAGTTGAACCATCTCCAGAAGAAGTCCTTAACACACTACTTCCTCAGCTCGTACAGGTGATGTTCTACCATGCTCTTCTCGAGAGCAAGGCGTCTGAGCACTCAGCACGTATGGTAGCCATGAAGAATGCGACTGATAAATCAAAAGAACTCGTAAAAGCCCTAACCATCAAGTTCAACAACAAACGCCAAGCAGCGATTACAGCCGAAGTATCTGAAATCACCGCCGGTGTAGAGTCAATGAAATAAGCTTAGTACTTCTAAGCGATGAGCGCCGAATACTTCGACCCTCATCGCTTGGTGGTACACCACAGCGTCCAAGTTATAAACCTTACAAAATTATTATGAACACAGGAACAATTACACAAATTATCGGCCCAATCGTTGACGTTCACTTTGAAGGCGGCGTACCAGCGCTATTAAATGCACTTACGGTACAAAATGGCGACACTACGCTCACTTTAGAAGTGGCACAACATATTGGTCTTGATAGAGTGCGAGCTATTGCTATGCAAGATACGCAAGGTCTTGAGCGTGGCCTCACTGTTACCGACACCGGTGCAGCGATTTCAGTTCCTGTGGGGGAAGTGGCACTTGGACGCCTCTTCAATGTTCTTGGCGAAACGCTCGACGGTGGTGCTGATATTTCTTCAGTACCAAAGCGCGGTATTCACCAGGACGCTCCAGAATTCAAAGACCAGTCTACTAAGACCGAGGTCTTTGAAACTGGTATTAAGTCAGTAGACTTGCTCGCGCCATTCATCAAGGGAGGAAAAGTAGGACTCTTCGGAGGAGCTGGAGTAGGGAAGACAGTTCTTATTCAAGAGCTCATCAACAACGTGGCTACCAACCACGGAGGTTACTCAGTGTTCGCTGGTGTAGGTGAGCGCGTACGTGAAGGAAACGATCTCTACCACGAAATGAAGGACTCAGGAGTACTTGATAAGACTGCTCTTGTGTTCGGACAGATGAACGAAGTGCCAGGTGCCCGTGCCCGCGTAGGCCTCACCGGTCTTACCATGGCTGAATCACTCCGTGACCTTGGAGGCAAGGACGTGCTCTTCTTCATGGACAACGTGTTCCGCTTCACACAAGCTGGACAGGAGGTATCTTCACTGCTCGGGCGTGTATCTTCTGCTGTAGGTTACCAGCCAACACTTGCTGAAGAAATGGGTAAGATGCAGGAACGTATTACCTCTACCAAGGCTGGTTCTATTACCTCAGTACAGGCTGTGTACGTACCAGCTGACGACCTTACTGACCCAGCGCCAGCCACAACCTTCTCACACCTCGACTCGACTGTGGTACTTTCACGTCAGCTCGCATCTCTCGGTATTTACCCAGCGATTGACCCGCTCGAAAGTAACTCAACCGCGCTCGACCCACAGATTGTTGGTGAAGAGCACTACCGTGTAGCCCAGGGTGTAAAGATGGTGCTCCAGCGCTACAAAGACCTCCAAGACATCATCGCGATTCTCGGTATCGAAGAACTCTCAGAAGAAGACAAGACAACTGTATACCGCGCTCGAAAGATTCAGCGCTTCATGTCACAGCCATTCTCAGTAGCGGAAGTGTTCACCGGCGCACCTGGAAAGTATGTGAAGCTCGAAGATACTATCAGAGGTTTTGCAGAAATTCTCGACGGAAAGCACGATGACAAGAACGAATCAGCGTTCTACATGAAGGGAAGTATCGACGAAGTAACTTCATAATCATGAAAAAGCTATTGACTTTTCTGAAAAAATTTTGGATTACCATCGCAGTATTCATCTGCGTAGCTTTTCTAGCTTATGTCTACACAGCAGGAGCTCTGCTTGATGTCCTTTTGGATGATGAGTCAACATTAACAGTACCCAAAGATTAATATGGCAGAAAAATTATTAAAGCTTACAATCGCACGAGTAGACGGCCCAGTCTTTGATGGGGAAGTTGTCTCTGTGGCTGTGCCGGGTGCTGCTGGAGACATGGAGCTACTTGCAGGACACGAAGCTCTTATCTCACCACTCAAAGGCGGTGAAGTACGTATCAAAAAATCAGACGGATCAACCGAATCTTTTCCTCTCGATTCAGGCACGCTTGAAGTAAGTCACAACCACGCTACGATACTTATCTAGTATCGTTTTGGGCCCTTAGCTCATTTGGTAGAGCGCTTCCATGGCATGGAAGAGGCGAGCGGTTCGAATCCGCTAGGGTCCACGAGTATATTTTACGAAGCAACTACTTGTACAAAATACCCCCTAGGGGGTATACTTGTGTGCATGAAAGATTCACACAAAAAGTTAGTCCGTCGACTCAAAATTATCGAAGGACAAGTGCGTGGATTGCAGGGAATGATCGAGAAAGATACATACTGCATTGACGTCATCACGCAAACTTCAGCCGTAAAACAAGCCCTTTCAAATATAGAAGATGTACTCTTGGAAGAACACCTCTCTCACTGTGTAGTGAATCAAATTAAGTCAGGAGACGTAAAGAAGCCAGTCGGAGAAATACTACAGGTGTATCGTTTAAAGCGTAAATAGTATGGAACATAATCATTCAACATCAAGTGCAGTAAAAATTCATCACACAGCAAATGTAACTGTGTGGTCATACTGGCCAATCGCTACCATATACTTGGTGGCGGCACTTATTTCGCTTTATTCGGTACAATTTCACGCCTACCCTGACTACATGTCCCACCTTATGGGCTGGGTACTCGTGTTTTTCGGTCTTATTAAGTTATCTGACGTGGTTGGGTTTGCAGAAGGGTTTGCTAAATATGATCCACTCGCAAAGCAAAGCATCGTATACGCTCAGGTGTATCCCTTCTTAGAAATTACCCTCGGTATCCTCTTTATTCTCCAGCTCCTGGTTTTCCCCGCGACACTTATCACTTTGTTTATATACAGTGCTAGTCTCTACGGAGCTTTGCAGTCACTCATGAAGAAGGAGTCGCTCCATTGTGTGTGTCTTGGCACGTACTTCAAACTACCACTTTCAACCGTTACTATCATTGAAGCAATTTTTATGATTGGTATGTGTCTTTGGATGCTCGTGATGCTTAACAGTATGACCATGATGGTCATGTAATAAAATAATTTATGAAAAATCAATCAATTGCAATCATTATTGGACTCGGAATCTTAGTCGTTGGTGCCGTAGCGTATAGTTTTGGTGCAAATAAGGATACTGATACCAAAATGGGTATGAATATGGGTGATGACGTACCGGCTGGTATGCACCGTATGCCTGATGGGTCACTGATGGGTAATGCCCCTACTGACAACGACATGGGTATGATGGGTGGCATGGATCACTCAATGATGATGGTAAAGAGTGAACGAGAGTTTCTTAAGGGTATGATTCCACACCACCAAGAAGCAGTTGATACTGCCAAGGAGGTAATCGCTCGTGGCGGTTCAACTCCTGAAATCAAGAAGCTCGCTGAAGACATCATCGCGGCACAAGAGAAAGAGATCGCTATGATGAAGGAGTGGTATCAGGCGTGGTACGGGGAAGCATATGTTGCTGACCCTAAAGACTACAAACCTATGATGCGTGACCTCTCAACTCTCAGGGGAGCTGCTCTAGATAAGGTCTTTCTCGAAGATATGGTTATGCACCACATGGGAGCAATAATGATGGCACAAAGTGTACAACCATACTTAGAAAATCAAGAAATCACTGATTTGACCAAGGCAATTATGGAGACACAGACAGCGGAGATAGAATTGATGCGACAGATGCTTAAAACCTTGTAATGATACGGAGTGAATATTCTTTTACAAAATCTGTTGCAAGGTAGGGCATGCTTGATATGTCACCCAAAACTTCATTAGATACTCCCTAAACTGGTTCGGTAAATTTCCCCTATAGTCCACAACGGCAAACGTAAATCTCCACAACAATTTGTTGTGGAGATTTACGTTTAGCAAGTGACCTGCGTCACTTGCGGCCGTTGTGGAAGCCGCAGGCATGTTTTCAGCTCCTTCTAGAGCTGAAAACAGCCGAGGCGGGGTCGAGAACACTTAGTAGATTTGGAGTCGCAGACGAACAAATATGCTTAGTGATTCGTGACCACCGTGGCATTCATAATTTTGCAAGCAAATACTTAGTAACCCGTGACCACTACTGCAAGATCAGTAACCCGTGATCAACAAAGCAATATTTCAGATTCTGCTATAATACCCCCATGCCCAGAAATTCACTCAGTGACGCTGCAGGATCGTTTGCTATTGATGCTGTGCCAACTTGCAGTGGTAGCGATACTGCTGAAGTTGTAAGAACGTACGTTCAAAAAAATGCGCATTCGTTTGTGACTATTGATTACGTGTATGTCCTCGAGAACCATTCTCTGAAAGGGGTATTTTCAATCCATGAACTCATGTCAGAAAAGCCTCACACTGCTGTATCAGATTTTATGACGAGTACCGTTGCGTTTGTACACGCACAAACAGATAAGAATCATGTCGTCGAATTAGCCTTAGCTGAAAGCATCAAAGCGGTTCCAGTCATTGATGAAATGGACAGATTTATGGGTGTTGTTACAGCTGATGCTATTTTGCAAATTCTAAGTGAAGAACATTCTAATTATCTTTACAAAGCTGTAGGTATTCGAAAAGTTCGTGGGCAAAAGTTTGTTGAACTTTCAGTTCTTGAACAAATCAAAACAAGAACCCCTTGGTTAGTTTTAGGGCTCTTTGGAGGTCTTGTGGGTGCGGCAATAGTTAACTACTTTGAGCACTCGCTTAGTGAACAGTTATTTGTTGCTGCGTTTATTCCGGCAATTGTGTACATTTCAGATGCTGTTGGTAACCAAACCGAAATGCTTGTTGTTCGCGCGCTTAGCAGAGACGGGAACTTTTCAATTACACGATACCTATCTCGCGAGCTTGTTGTTGGTTTTTTCATCAGCGTGCTCCTAGCGCTTCTCATGTTCGGTTTGTCCTTTGTGTGGCTTCGCGATACAGCGCTGAGTCTTACTTTAGCCACGGCAATTGTGGCAACCACAATATTTAGCGTACTCTTTACAGTAACCTTACCGTGGATGCTAAAACGACTGAAATTTGATCCTGCTGTAGCAAGTGGGCCCTTGGCCACCGTTATTTGCGACGTGTCGAGTGTGACGATTTATTTACTTGTGGCAACAGTATTTTTGTAGAAGATAAAAGAGGCGCCCTACAGGGCGCCTTTTTATTTTCCAAGTAGCTTTCGAAGTTTCTCATAGCAGTCGTGGTGATCATCGACCGCTACTGTCTTTATGACGCCAATTACAGCTTCATCGTTACCTCCCGGATATAGTCCATCACCAAAGTAGACACAATCATCCTTGTTCCACTTCATAAAATCAATGAGTTTCTGTACGTTTGTACCCTTGTGTCTGTCCTTGTGAATATAGTCAAGACTCGTTGAGCCGCCTATTTTCACCACAAGTTCTTCAGAGGCAAATGGAATAGAGTCTAGCAGCGAAAGGCGCTTTACTCGATCAGGATCGTACGCCATCTTGATATCTACCGGGGCTGTATTTCCGATGGGACTGAATGTGATTTGTGCACCACGGTCTTCTATTGGGTTCCAGGCATGATTGACCTCATGTTCAAGAATTTCCATAACCTCACTGATGTGGTCAAGAATCTCGGTTCGCTGATGTTCTTCAAGTGGTGTATACCAAAGTTCAGTTCCATCTGGGGCGATAGCGTGATTTCCGTTTTGCCCAAGCACAAATGCTTTTAAATTATTACTCTGCCAGGCAATTTTCTCAGTATCTTGACCAGAAACTATTATAATTTCTTGTGACAGTGAAGAGAGTAGATTAAACATCTCTAGAAGAATCGGCTGTCTGGCAGGAGCGATTGTTTTATCCATGTCAAAAAAGAGGTGTTTGTAGACTTTCATAGGGGTAGCATACAAAATGGTGTGAAAATGTAAAATCTAATCTGGGTAAAGTGCTAGAATACTTGAGTATGACAATATTTGTAACACTTATTTCAATTATTCAAAGCTTCGCGATTTCACTGGGAGTTGGATCTTCCACGCTCGCTATCACAAATTTTTTCGTCGCTATAGCAGATGGAAAAATCGATGACACAGAACGCCGCATGATGGGTGTGGTATATATCGTTCTCCGAGTCGCGATGATTCTTATCCTTATCTCAACGCTCATTATTCTCGCGCTTAAGTATGCTGCTACTGGACTCACGGGCATGAGTGCGTTTCATTTTGGACAGATTCTTGCCACCATCGTGCTGTTCGTGAACGCAATGTTAATGACTGCACACCTAATGCCGAGTAATTTTGGCCCTGCAATTCAGGCAGGGAATTGGTACACACTTGGAACGCTATCAGCACTACTCCCACTTGGCCTTACAGGTTTCACCTTCACTCAATTTTTCTTGGCCTATATAACCTGGTTGGTACTGGCTGTCTCAATCATTAATGGAATTATGGCAATTTTGAGAGGACGAAGACACGGCGCATTTAAGAAGTAGGTAAAGATAACAAAAAGCCGGCGCGCACCCCAAGGGTATTTCCATTTTTATAGTCGACTTAAGTCTCCTTAAAAATTAGGGCTGCGCGCCGGCATTTTTGTTATATCTATGATGCTATCTGCTGCTTTTTTAGCTCTGCTCGATAGTACAAGACCGGCACCATAATGAGCGTGAGTACCATCGCAAACGCGAGACCGAACATAATTGCAAACGCGAGAGGACTCCAGAAATCAGAAATGCGCGAAAGGGGAATCATACCCACAACAGTTGTAACTGTCGTAAGGAAGATTGGACGTAAGCGTGATGTCGCAGCTTCAGCTACTGTTTCAATCAAATCAGAGTTATCGTTTGATGCTTTATGGAATATCATTGAGTCCATCAAAATAATTGAGTGGTTAATGATGACGCCAGAAAGTGCAATCACACCGAGCATCGAAGTAAATGATAGCGGTAGGCCAAAGAGTGTTAGCCCTGCGAACACACCGATAAGCGAATATGGTACAGCCAAGAGCAGGTAGAGCGAGTATCGAACTGAATTGAATGAAAGCACGAGGATAGCCAACATTAGAATGAGTCCAGCAACAATCGCAAGTAGCATCTCAGTGAATGAACGGTTTATATCTTCTGTCTCACCACCATACGAGATACTAACTCCAGCTGGCAGTTCAAGCTCTGACTCCCGTGCTTGGAAAGCACTAACAATTTCTAGTGCTGTTACATCTCCTTCCGTGTACGCAGCCACAGTTTCGATTCGTTTTCCGTTCTCGTGTGAAATCGCTGCGTTTGCTGCAGAGAGATTTGGCGTGATGACTGAGCTAAGAAGAACTGGTGTGCCAGTCATGCTAGTAACAGTAAGGTTACTTAGTGTGTCGTATGATACTTCTGGAGTTGCTGCTGGATCAGGGTTACTTGCACCGACTCTAAGCTTCACTACAACATCAATGTCATTTGACGCTTCTGTATATGTTGTTGCAACACTTCCATACACTGCTGCGCGAAGTGTCTGAGCGACCATTGCCGGCGAAACACCTGCGGCACTTGCTTTTGATTGATCTACAGTAAAGACGTACTCTGTAGCTGTTGAGTCTGTACTGAGTGTGATATCACGTGTCCCCTCAATTGAGGCGAGAATGTTTTCAGCATTACTTGTTGCTACAGAAAGTTCATCAAGGCTTTCGCCTGTAAACTTAATCAAGACCGGAGCACCGCTTGCCGGACCGGTTTGCTGCTCTTGAATCGTGACGTCTGCGTCTTTGATAACCGCGAAGGCTTCACGGAGTGCAGCAGATATTTCAGCACTTGATTCAGTACGATCTTCCTTCAGTTCAATAGTAATGTTTGCGTATTTTCCACCACCATTGCTACTACCAGTAAAAGCAGAACCAGACCCAGCTGTTGAAGCGAATGATTTTATGAAACTTTGTTCGTAGAGAATTTCCTCAACGCTTCTTAGTACCAAGTCGGTTTGGCCTACAGGTGTTCCTTGCTTTGTTTCGAGCTCAACATACACATAGTTCACATCTTCTGGAGGAAAGAAAATTGTCTTGAGCGCGCCAGAGATAGGGAGCGCGAGAGAACAAATGAATGCCAGGAAGAGTGCCCAAAGAAACACTCGCTGCGCTTTTGGTTTTTTCAAAAATGAAATAAGCCAATTCTTATACCATTCTTGCGCTTTGTGGTTATATTCTTCTTGCAACTCTTCGAACCTACTTGTTTGTGAGCGATCTTTCTTGGTAAAGAAGAGAGCAAGTAAAGGAACTAGACCAAGAGCAACAAAGATAGAAGCAAACAGTACAAAGATGATTGTAAACGGAATAGAAGCGATAAATTGCCCTACAATACCCGACAAAAAAAAGAGCGGTACAAACACTGCAACCGTAACCATCGTTCCTGCAATTAATGGCCAAGCGTATTCCTTGATAGCCTGCTCGGCTGCGAGATCAAGATTGCCGTATTTACGAATGCGCGTATGGATTGCTTCGGTCACCACAATACCCGAATCCACGAGGATACCAACAGCCAAGATAAGCGCAAATAGGGAAATAAAGTTGATCGTATTCCCAGAAAGGTAGAGTCCAATAAAAGCAATCACAAATGACAGAGGAATAGAAAGAGCAGCAACGATTGATTCACGCCAACCGATAGTAATGAGGAGACAAATAAGCACCAGTATTACTGTTTCTGTACCCGCAGTTATAAGTTCCTTTAAATCTTTTTTAACATCTGCGCCACCGTCAAAAATAAATAATGATTGCGACCCATCGAGAAGTCCGCCGGCAGCTTGTAGCTGTTCCATTTTGACATGCACGCCATCTGACATTGCAGTTACGTCGTAGCCTGATTTTTTGTAAATTGAAAGAGTGAGTGATTTTTCAGACGGAGCTCCATCTACTGAAACTCGTGAGATGCTACTTTCTGCAGCAACACCGTCTGACACGGTCGCAATGTCTCCAATAAAGACCGGGAAGCCATTTTTTGATGCAACAGGTATGGTGCGAATATCTGTTACTTCTTCAATCTTTCCTTCGTAGCGTATGGCATATTCAATGCCGTTCGTCTGAACTGAACCGATAGGTAATGATAAGTTTGCTGCCTGGAGTGCACCAATAACTTCGCCTAGAGAAACACTGTAGGTTGCAAGGGAAGCACTGTCGACAACTACTTGGATTTCGCGCGGGCGTGTACCGCTAACATCAACACGTGATACGCCTGGTACTTGCTTGAATTCATCTTCTAAACTATCGCCAAGTTTTGTAAAAGATACAGGATCAAGATCAGAAGAAATTGAAACCACATGAATCGGCTGATCTGCGAAGTTTACTTCGGTGACATTTGGTTCAGTTGCATCTTCTGGGAGCTCTGGCTTTGTAAGATCAACAGCATCTTTCACTTGATCAATAGACTCATCGACGTCCGCGCTTGCTGCAAACTCAACGGTTACAACAGAAAGACCGTCTCGGGATGTAGAGGTAACTTTTTTTACGTCATCAAGACTTTCAAAATTACTCTCGAGTTTATTCGTAACAAGCTCTTCCATATCAGATGCAGAAGCTCCTGGGTAAGCAGTCGTTACAATACCAATAGGTACAATAACTTCAGGTGCTGATTCTTTTGGAATCAGATACACAGCGTACATTCCAGCAGCGATCATTGCCGCCATAAAGAGCCAGGTAAACTGGCGCTTCTTTAGGAAAAATATCCAAAGTGAATGCATATTATTTTATGTTTACGGTTTGACCGGCTTTAAGCCCACGTGCATCTGTTACGATGCGTGTCTCTTTGGTAATCCCTGAAATAATTTCAATATTGTCACCAAATAGCTGGCCTCTTGTCACGGTTGTTGCTTCCAGTTTATTTTCCGAGTTTACAGTAAAGACGGCTGCACCTTCAGGAGTGATTTTAAGTGCAGCAAGAGGTACGATAATCCGATTGTCTTCTTTCACTTCAGAAACTTGTGAGAAAGTCACTTTAACAGTTGCTCCATTGGTTAAGCTGCTGTCAGGATTAACCCCAACCACAACTGCGACCTTTCCGTTACTTGGATCAAGTGCGTCTGCCTTGGCAGTAATAACACCTGAAGCTCCTCCTTCAATACTAACCGCGTCACCAACATTGAGGTTGGCACTGTCGATTTCGCTGACAAATGTTTTTATTTGAAGACCGTTATTATTAGCGACAATTGCTGCTGGCTGGCCCGGCGAAACGTAGTCACCGGTCTTTAGGTACAGCGCGTTAACGACTCCTTGGATAGGGGAGCGAACGATTGTTTTCTGATACGCAGATTGTGCTGATTGAAGTGAACCGAGCGCAATCTTAATTTGCGCATCGGAGGCAGACACTGTGCCGCCAGAAGCTCCGAGCTCAGCACGACGCTTTGCATCACGAGCTGATGTAAGAGCAGAAAGTGCACCATCAAGTGATGTTCGGGTACCAATAAGTGTTGCCCGAAGTGCTGTAAAGTTCGTACTATATGTTTGGAGCTCAGCCTCTGAGTATCCTCCTACCTGACCGCTTTGATTAAAGACAGTAATGAACATATCGACAAGCGTAATTGTCCGTTCGACCTGCGTCTTTGCGTACGCGAGTTCAGCATCAAGATTGCTGCCAGTTGAAATACTCTGCGAGCGTTGCTGCCATTCTGGAAGTAAACGTTGATATGCTACACGCTCGTTATTGAGTGTTGTTGTAAACCCTACTCCGTCAATCTTAAGGCCGGGAATTTGTGCGTTCGGGTTACCGAAAAATGTGTCGACGCTATTGTAAATAGTTGAGTTGACTGTATTAAAGGCGTTGCGGTACGCATTTACGGCACCATTCTCAGCAGCGGTTAGAGCTGTCCCAGCCTCATTTACGCCGATACCGCTCTGTGCTGAAGCAGCGAGCGCTGCTTCATATGAACCTTGTGCTTGTGTGAGAGCTGCGCGCTGTGCACTGTTTTCGAGTGATGCGATGATAGCACCAGCACCGACAGTGTCGCCGACTTTTACGTTGACCGCTGTAATCCGCCCACCAGATTCAGCCTGAAGATTTGCTTCAGAAACTGCCTCTACCTTACCAACAGTGTCAAAGCTTGCATTTGAAGCCAGCTCACTAACTGAACGAAGCTCTACTTCTGTTAGTTTAGCCTCGACGGTTTGCTCACTTTCTCCGCCACCAAGTACTTTAAGCACGATAACGCCCCCTACAAGTAGGATTGCTAGTCCGATAAGACGCTTTTTACCGAAAGGTGTTTTGGGATTAAAAAAAATCTTAAAATCGTTAATAATTGCAACCAAGGTTTTCATATACATGTATAAGTCTTAATGTGAGGTAGAATAACACTAAAATGGCATTCTGTCTAGGTTTATGGCTACCTCATATTACTACGCAGACTATGCTACAATCTTGCGCATATGTTTGGAAAACTAAAGAATTTTGCAATTAAAAAAGCGCTTGAGACTCAGATGAAGAATGTTCCTGAGGATCAGAAGCAAATGATTATGGAGATGTTGGAGAAAGATCCAGCACTCTTTGAGAAAATCGCTAAGGAAATACAGGCTGAACTGAAAGTTAACGGGAACAACCAAATGGCTGCTGCTACGAAAGTTCTACCTAAGTACCAGAAAGAAATTTTCACTATCATGAGTCCAGAGATGAAAGAAAAACTCATGAAGATGCAAATGGGAGCCGCCGGGCAATTTAACCCGAACGGCAGTATCAGACGCTAAGTAGTGAGTAATCAACAGAAGGTCAGGC
>JACCDV011122780.1_pt1 | contig 20246 bp, 16 predicted proteins | sample 7446131 | NCBI WGS metagenome assembly JACCDV01 (sample SAMN15323448, study PRJNA562643) | freshwater metagenome | isolation source: river surface water | place: USA:Blue River Watershed | collected 2017-08-17 | reverse complement strand
TGACGAGACCGAAGCTGCCTACACCTGGTGGAGCAACCGCGGACAGGCGTGGGCCAAGAACGTGGGTTGGCGGATTGACTACCACCTAGCCACGCCGGGCCTCGCGCAGCAGGCGAGGGCAGCACAGGTGTACAAAGAGCAGCGGTTCAGCGACCACGCCCCCCTGACCGTCGAGTACCAGTTTCAAATCTGATCGCTCGCGGGTGGCAGTTGATCTGCGGCCACGGTGCAAATCCAGTATGCTGACTGGGTAGTGCTTTGGCGACACGCCTCATGGAAAAATCAACCGCCGTTGCGGGGTGTATGGCGTGTGGCAGGGCGCCTCAAGGATCGCCTTCGGAGAGGGATGAGCATGCAAGTGGTGGATGAGCACAGCCCGCTGTGGCGCGCAGCCATGGAGACGATGTTTCATGCGGACTCCCCGGTCGGCAAAGCCGTGCTGGATCGGAATTTCCGCTACCTGCAGATCAACCAGACGCTGGCTTCGTTCAACGGCCGCACGGTGGAGGAGCACCTTGGACACACGGTGCAAGAGGTGCTGCCGGAGGCGTTTCCGACGCTGCTGCCGCTGCTGGATCAAGTGATCTCGCAAGGCAAACCCGCCCACTTTCGCATCAGCGTGGTCATGCCGGGTGGCGACGGGCAAGAGGCCGAATGGGAGGCGAGTTATCTGCCCATCCATTTGCCTGACGGCAGCGTGGCGGGTATCTACGTGCAGGCGGTCAACCTCACGGCCAAGCTGCTGGCCGAGCGGGCGTTGGCCGACAGTGAGAAGCACTTGCGCCGTGTTCTCGACAGCCTGTTCGCCTTCGTGGGGGTTCTGTCCCCCGATGGCACCTTGCTGCAGGCCAACCGCGCCCCACTGGAGGCCGCAGGCATCGATGTGCGAGATGTCATCGGCAAGCCATTCTGGGACACCTACTGGTGGAACTATTCCGATGAGGTGCGAGATTGGCTGCGAACGGCCTGCGGGCGTGTCGCTGCCGGTGAAATGGTGCGCAAGGACGTTGTGGTGCGCATGAGGGGCGATTCGCGCATGGGGCTGGACTTCATGCTGGTCCCGATGCGCGATGACGATGGCAACGTCTCCCATCTGATTCCTTCGGCCATTGACATCTCCGACCGTCTTGCCGCGCAGCAGCGCATCGAATCGGCGCTGCGTGAGCGCACCGTACTGCTGCAGGAAGTTCACCATCGTGTGAAGAACAACCTTCAGATCATTGCCAGCCTGCTGCGACTTCAAGGCCGCGCGGCTGAGCCCGAAGTGGCGCTTGCATTGCAGGACAGCGAGAACCGCGTCATGGCCATGGCCCTGACGCATCAGCTGCTGTACGAGCGCACTGATTTCTCGGCCCTTGAGCTGGGGTCTTACCTCAAGCGCCTGGTCGGCAGCCTTCGGGACGCCCACGGCCCTTTGATGGCTCGGATCCAGCTGAAGGTGGAGGCGCCCGACAGCGGGCTGCACATCGAGTTGAGTCAGGCGGTGCCGGTCGCGCTCGTGGTCAACGAGCTGCTCACCAACGCCTTGAAGCATGCTTTTGTGCCGGATCGGACAGGTACCATCGAAGTGAAGGCTGCTCGGGTGGCCGATCAGATCGCGGTCACCGTGAGCGATGACGGGTGCGGCCTGCCGGCAGACAGCCTGCTTGCCGAGGGCTCCGGGCTCGGGTTCAGTCTGGTGACGCTGCTGACGCAGCAGCTGCGCGGACACATGGTCTGGCCTCAGCCCGAGCGCCCTGGCGCCACATTCATTCTCAGCCTTCCGTTGGGCACAGAAACGATATGAGCACCATTTCAGTGTCGGAGATCGACGACGAGCGCTGCACCGTGCTGATCGTCGAGGATGAGTTGATCTTCGCCCTCGACCTCAAGCAGACTTTGACGGGGCTGGGCTACCACGTGCTGGGCATTGCCAGCAGCCAGGGTGATGCTGTTCGACAGATCCTGACGCATCGCCCCGATGTGGTGTTGATGGACATCAACCTGGGATCGGGTGGCGATGGCATAGAGGCGGCGCTGGAAGTCAGCAAGACGATCGACCTGCCCATCGTGTTCCTGACCGCTTACGCCGACAACGACATCCTGCGCCGCGCCGGGGACGTGGCACCGTATGGTTACTTGGTCAAACCCGTCCAGCAGCGGGACTTGCACGCGGTGGTGCAGATGGCGTTGGCGCGTTTTAGGGCCTCCATCGGGCGCTTGCGCGCGGAGCGACGGTTGCGTCTGGCGTTGGACAGTGCCAAGCTGGGCCTGGTCACATTGCCGACGGGGGCGGATCTGGTCGAGATTGAAGGCCATTTTCCACCGACGGCCGCAGAGGCTGTCCAAGGCATGCGGATGCCCCTGGAGCACTTTCTGAGCCACCTGTCTGCGAGCGCCCGTTCTCAGGTGAGCCAGTTGCTCGAGCAGGGAGGTGACTTGCACTTGATTGCGCGCTGGCAGGCCGGTGACGATGCCATGATGCAATGGCTCGAAGTGCACGCCAGTTATGTCGAGAACGAGCGCGCGGTGATCGGGATTTGCCGCGACGTGACGCAGCAAATCCAGCAGCAGGACGAGTTGCGCCAGGCCGCGGTGGTGTTTGAATCGGCGGCAGATGCCATCCTGATCTTGGATGCGGAAGATCGCGTCATGACCGCCAACGCGGCATTCAGCCGCCTGACGGGTTGGCGGCTGGATGAGATTCGAGGTCGTCATCCCAACGATTTCCTGCACGCGCGCAGGGGCGAAGACCGGGAGCTCCTGCAGCAGACGCCAGTGGATGCGCAGGGCCACGCCGAAGTTGTCTGCCTGCGAAGTGATGGAACGACTTTCCCGGGGTGGGAGCATGTGGCCCCCGTCAGCGATGAGCAGGGGCGCGTCACGCAGCGTGTGCTGACTTTCACCGACATTTCAGCGCTGCGCACCGCCGAGAGCAAGGTCAGGCACATGGCGTTTCACGATGCCCTGACGGGTCTGGGCAACCGCCACCAGCTCAGAGAGTCTCTGTCTGCCCTGGCCGCTGATCGGCTCGCGTGCCTGATGTTCATCGACCTGGATGGCTTCAAAGTCATCAATGACAGCCTCGGGCACGATGCGGGGGATCGGCTGTTGGTCACGATCGCGCGCCGCATCGAGAGCATGCTTCGTCAGGGCGATGTCGCGATCCGGCTCGGTGGCGACGAATTCGTCCTGCTGATCCAGAATTTTGAAATGGACAAGGTCGACGGGGTGGCGCAACGTGTGCTGGACGCCTTGCGTGCGCCGGTCGATATGCAGTCTGGGGGTTCGGTGCAGGTGTCAGGCAGTCTGGGCATTGCGATGTTTCCGCGCGATGGCGCTGACGCCGATGCTCTGCTGCGCTCGGCGGACATTGCGATGTACGCCGCCAAAGCGGGCGGACGCAACCGGTTTGCCCGTTACCAGCCTTCCATGGCCCTCATGGCCAATCAGCGCCTCGCGATCGAGCAGGGCCTGATGCAGGCCATGGAGAATGGCGAGTTGTCCCTGCACTGGCAACCTCAGATCGATCTGGAGTCCCGCCGTGTCGTGGGTGCCGAGGTCTTGTTGCGCTGGCAGTCGGCTCAGGGTGGCAATGTCCCGCCCGACCGATTCATCCCGATCGCGGAGGAGTCTGGGCTGATTCAACCGCTGGGCCGCTGGGTATTGCGACAGGCGCTTGCCCAGTGGGGGCAGTGGTGGAAAGAGGGTCTGGTCGATGGCCGGGTCTCGGTCAATGTGTCTGCGCTTCAGCTGCAGGAAGCGTCGTTCGCGGACGAGCTGGCCCACGAGCTGCAGGCCTCGGTGTTGCCACCGCATTTGCTTGAGATCGAGGTCACCGAAACCGCGTTGCAGCGCATCTCGCGGGTGGACGAAAAGCTCAGCCGCATCAAGGAACTGGGAGTTGGCATCGCGCTGGACGATTTCGGCACCGGGTATTCGTCGCTGGCGATGCTGAAGATGCTGCCGTTGAAGCGTCTCAAGGTGGATCGCGCCTTCGTGCAAGATGTGGTGACCAACCGTTCTGATCAGGCCATCGTGCGCGCCATCGTTGCGATGGCAGGTGCCATGGGCATGGCGTTGATCGCAGAGGGCGTGGAGCACCACGACCAAAGCCATTGGCTGCGAGATGCGGGGGTGCTGGAAGCCCAGGGCTGGCTGTTCGCCAAAGCCATGCCGGCCGACGAGTTTTTGAACTGGGTGCGGGCTGGCTGATGGCTCAGTTTCGCGCCATCCCGTCTCTGGCATGATCGGGGTGGCCGCCTGCGCCGACACATCGTCCCATGGAAACCTCACTCTCCACCTCCTCCCAACCCTGGCAGCACGATCACCATTTCTACCGGCCCAGCGCTGCTGCCGAACGTGGCACCCGCGCGGTGCTGTGGATCACGCTGGTGGCGATGGTGGTGGAAATCGGTGCGGGTTGGTGGCTGGGCTCCATGGCACTGCTGGCGGATGGTTGGCACATGAGTTCGCACGCAGCGGCCATTGGGGTGAGCGCTCTGGCGTACGCCGCCGCGCGCCGCTGGCAGGCCGATCAACGCTTTGCGTTTGGCACCTGGAAAATCGAGGTGCTGGGCGGCTTTGCCAGCGCGTTGTTCCTCCTGGGCGTGGCTGCCTTGATGGCGGTGGCATCGCTTCAGCGCTTGGTGGAGCCGCAACCCATCCAGTTCCGCGAGGCGGTCGGGGTGGCGGTGATCGGGCTGCTGGTCAACGTGGTGTGCGCGGTCATTCTGGGGCGCGTCCACCACCATAACCATGGCACTCACGCTGGTCATCATGCCCACCACCATCACGACCATCACCATCGCCATCACCGCGACGACCTGAACCTGCGCTCTGCTTACCTGCATGTGCTGGCTGACGCACTGACCTCGGTCCTCGCGATCGTGGCGCTGGTGGGGGGCTGGGTGTGGGGTTGGGTGTGGCTGGACCCGGTGATGGGCCTTGTCGGTGCGGTGCTGGTGGCGGTCTGGGCCAAGGGTTTGATCGCCGAAACCAGCCGCGTGTTGCTGGACCGGGAAATGGACCACCCGGTGGTGGCCGAAATCCGCGAAGTGATCGATCAACTACCGGTCAGCGCGAGCCTGACCGATCTGCACGTCTGGCGCGTGGCCAGCGATGCATATGCCTGTGCGCTCACGGTGGTGTCCAGCGATCCGACGTTGACGCCGATGCGGGTGCGCGAGGCGTTGGCCGTGCACGAGGAGCTGGTGCATTGCACCATTGAGATTCACTTGACGAGCGCACGCAACCAACCGTGACCGCTGACGAGGACCACGCCAGCCAGCACCATGCCCGCGCCGGCCAGGAAGGCGGGTTCGATCGGCTCGCTGAGCAGCCAGGCGCCCAGCACCACACCAAACAAAGGGGTCAGGAAAGAAAACACCCCCAGCCTTGACGCCAGGTAGTGCCGCAGCAGCCAGAACCACACCAGAAAGCTCAGGAACGAGACAATCACCGCCTGGAACGCCAGGCTGGCCCACACCGCCGGTATGGGGTTGAAGGTGGTTTGACCGATCAGCCACGCCATGGGCGTGAGCAGCACAAAGCCGCACACCAGTTGGTACAGCAGGGTTTGCGTGGCTGGCAACTGTGCAATCCGGGTGGTGCGGATGACCACCGTGGTGGCGCCCCAGGCCGCGCCGCCGAGCAAACCCAGGAAATCGCCCCACAGCATGGCCGACAGGTTTTGCGCAGGTGAGGAGTTGTCCCTCAGCAGAAACGCCACCGCCATGCCGCCGAACGCCAGCCCGATGCCGCCCCATTGCAGCGGTGCCAGCCGTTCGGACTGCAATTTCCAGTGCAGGCCCAGCGCTGCAAAAATGGGCGCCGTGTACAGAAACACCACCATGTGCGCTGCGCTGGTGTGCCGCAGGCCTTCGCCCACCAGCATGAATTCCAGCGCGAACAAGGTGCCCACCACCAGGCCGGCCTTCCATTGCCCGTCGCTGAAGTCCATGCGCTCGCCGCGCCAGGCCATGAACAGCGCCACCAGCACCGCAGCCAGGCCTGAACGCAGTGCAATCTGCAACATCGGGGAAAAGTCGTTCGCGGTTCCTTTGAGCACGATTTGCTGCAATGCCCACAGCAGGCACAGGCTGAGCATGATGCCCACGGCGCGGGCGTCCAGGTTTTGTCGGTGGTCCACGGGTCGAAAGCTACAGATAGTGGTCAGGTGGCGAGGTTGGCAATGCCGCTGGCCACGTGGCCAGCCGGCACATGGCGGGCGGCGTGTTCAATGTGGCCAGTCTGGTCGTCAAAGAAAAAGTCGGGCTCGAACTCGCGCAGGAATTCGCCCTTGGGCAGACCGCCCAGGAACATGGCTTCATCCACTTCGATGTTCCAGTCCATGAGCGTGCGAATCGCACGCTCATGCGCCGGGGCACTGCGCGCGGTCACCAGCGCGGTGCGTATGCGCATGGCCGCCGTGCCAGCGTTTTGCAATCGATGTAAGGCTTCAAGCAGAGGCTTGAAGGGGCCGCCAGGCAGAGGCTGCGTGGCATGGCTCTGCTCGTGTTGCTGGAAGGCCGGCAGGCCTTGCGTCTGGTAGATGCGTTCGGCTTCGTCGGAAAACAGCACCGCGTCGCCGTCGAACGCGATCCGCACTTCGGTCGGGTGGGCGTCACTGGCACGCACCGAATGGGGATACACCTGAGCCGCTGGTACGCCATTGTCGAGCGCAGAACGCACATCGCTCAGGTGGGCCGACAGGAACAGGTTGGCCCGCAAAGGGCGCAGGTAGCGCCAAGGAGCTTCGCCGCGGGTGAACACGCCGCGCTGGATGGGCAATCCGTAATGCTGGGCAGAGCGGAACACCCGCATGCCCGACACCGGGTCGTTGCGCGAGAGGATGACCACCTCCACCCGAGGGTGCTCGGCGTCGTTGAAGCTCAGCAGCTTGCGCACCAGCGAAAAAGCCACCCCTGGCCCAGCCGGTTGCTCAAGCCGTTCCAGTTGCAGGCGCATGTAGGCACGGTCATCGCCTTGTTCAAAAACTTCGTTCTCTGCTTCGAAATCGAACAGCGCTCGAGAGGAGATGGCGACAACCAGTTGGCCGTCCAGGGTGGCGGGCATGGGTGGGCAGGGCGGTTTGTGGGGGTGCGATGGAGCCAGCGGGTCAGGTGCACCAGTATGTCACGGCTGGCGCCAGCGTGCAGCCCCATCATCGTCCCAGACCAGCACGCGCCATGCACCGTGCTCGCACGGGGTGTTGGGCCAGTCGGCGGCTTGCAGTGGCGTTTGTGGGCGGGTCAGCAGCACATCCACAGCTCGGATGACGCCGGCGTGGGTGATCCAGACCACGCGTTGTGGCGGCATGTTGGGTCCATCGGGTCGGGCCTCCAGCACAGCGGCCCCCACCCGTTGCAGCACTGAGGCGACGTTCTCACCACCCCCCGGTCGGTGGTGGTGGAATTCGTCCGTCCAGGCGTCGAGCGCCGTGCGGGCGATGTCGCTCCAGCGCTGGCCTTCCCAGGTGCCAAAGTCCATTTCGGCCAGCCGGGCGTCGCTCTCGAACGGCGGAGCCGCCAACGTTGCCGGCAGCAGCGCCTGTACCCGACGGGCCAGTTGCTGTGCCCGCAAGGCCGGGGAGGTGTACAGCCGCAGCGGTTTGGGCGAGTTGCGGTGTGCTGACCACAAGGCCTGGGCCAGCGCCTGCGCGCTGGTGCCGGTGTGTTCGTGTTCAGCCGGCACGTCGAGCCGGCCATAGCACACACCGGGCGCGACTTGCGGACGAGGGTGGCGTACCAGCCAGAGTTCTGTGTGCGTCATGATCGCAGCGGTCCCACGGATGCCCGACCCTAGCGCGAACCCATGGCCAGTGCCATGGCCAGGTAGAAACCGATTTCGCTCACCTGCTGGGCGGCACCCAGTCCGTCGCCGGTGAAGCCTTGCAGCCGGCGCTGTAAGCGCCAATGGACCAGCGCCCAACCGGCCACCGAGCCCATCAGGCCCCAGCCCAATACGGCGGCGGTCCGCTCACCGTTGAGCAGCCCGCCCAGCCAGGGTGACGCCACCCCGTGGGCCAGCCACAGGCCCAAGGCCACCGCCAACACCAACCAGGCTGCCCCGGCCCATAGGGAGCTAGCGGCAATCTGGTCGGCGAGCGGCTTGGACTTGCTGCCCGCCGCGTCGCCCACGTGCGGCAACCAGCGGATGGTCAGCAGCGGCCAGGTGCGTGAAGCCACATGCGCCAGCCACAGCGCCAGCAGTGCACCCGCCAAAGACAGTTGCCCCAGCACCGCCAACAGCCCCACCTTGGCCAGCAGTGCCAGCACCAGCGCCATGGCGCCAAAGGCGCCAATGCGCGAGTCTTTCATGATCTCCAGCGCCCGCTCGCGCTGGTAGCTGCCGCCCAGTCCATCGGCCAGGTCGGCCAGGCCATCTTCGTGAAAGCCGCCAGTGAGCAGCACCGTGGCGATGGAGCAGAACACCGCTGCCACCCAGGTGATGCCCGCTACCGGTGGCAGGTGCCAGCACAGCAGACCGTACACCCCCGCCGCCACCGCGCCCACCACCCAGCCCACACCCGGAAAGTGTGCTGCGCTGGCGCGCAGCATCGCAGGGCTGAAGCCGACCCATTGCGCCAAGGCCCCGGTCACCGGAATGCGGGTGAAGAACTGCAACGCCAGCAGAAAATGCTTCACAGCTTGCATGGTGGGCCGGCTGTGCCGGTCAGTTCAGGAACAGCCGGTATACCGGGTTCTCCGTCTCTTCCACGTAGGGGTAGCCCAGCGTGTCCAAAAATTTCTGGAACGCTTTACCGTCCTTGGCAGGCACCTGCAGCCCCACCAGGATGCGGCCGTAATCTGCGCCCTGGTTGCGGTAGTGGAACAGGCTGATGTTCCAGCCAGGACGCATCAGGCTCAAAAACTTCAGCAGCGCGCCCGGCCGTTCAGGGAACACGAAGCGCAGCAGCCGTTCTTCCTTTGCCAGCGCGGAGCGGCCGCCCACCATGTGGCGGATGTGTTCCTGCGCCAGATCGTCGTGCGTCAGGTCCAGCGTGGCAAAGCCGTGTTTGGTGAAGGTGTGCGCAATCTTGCCGCTCTCGCCTTTGCCGTGGGTGGTCAGGCCCACGAACACGTGCGCGCGCTGTTCGTCGCTGATGCGGTAGCTGAACTCGGTGACGTTGCGCGGGCCGCCCGGCAGGCCGCCGATCGCTTCCAGAAAACGCTTGAAACTGCCGCGTTCCTCGGGGATGGTGACGGCAAAAAGAGCCTCCCGCTCCTCGCCCACCTCGGCACGCTCGGCCACGAAGCGCAGGCGGTCGAAGTTCATGTTGGCGCCGCACAAAATGGCCGCGTAGGTTTCGCCTTTGGTTTTGCGCTCGGCCACGTACTTCTTGATCGCGGCCACCGCCAGTGCACCCGCCGGCTCAACAATGCTGCGGGTGTCCACAAAGATATCTTTGATGGCGGCGCAAACGGCATCGGTGTCCACGGTGATGAACTCGTCCACCAGGCCGCGTGCCACGCGGAAAGTTTCTTCGCCCACCAGCTTGACGGCGGTGCCGTCACTGAACAAGCCCACGTCGGGCAGGTTCACCCGTTCGCCGGCCGCCACCGACTGCATCATGGCGGCCGAGTCGTTCATCTGCACGCCAATCACCTTGATCTCTGGCCGGACCGCCTTGATGTAGTTGGCGACGCCGCTGATGAGGCCGCCACCGCCGATGGCCACGAACACCGCGTCCAGCCGCTGGCTGCCCAGCCTTTGCAGTTGGCGCAGCATCTCCATGGCGATGGTGCCCTGGCCCGCGATGACGTAGGGGTCGTCGAACGGGTGCACAAAAGTCAGACCCTGCTCCTTTTCGAGCTTCAGCGAGTGCTGGTACGCGTCGGAGTAGCTGTCGCCGTGCAGCACCACTTCGCCGCCCAGGCCCTTGACCGCGTCGATCTTGACTTGGGGCGTGGTGGTGGGCATGACGATCACCGCGCGCGCGCCCAGCTTGTGCGCGCCCAGCGACACGCCCTGCGCGTGGTTGCCGGCCGATGCGCAAATGACACCGCGCTTGAGCTGTTCGGGCGTCAGGTGCGCCAGCTTGTTGTAGGCGCCGCGCAGCTTGACGCTGAACACCGGTTGCTGGTCTTCGCGCTTGAGCAGCACCTTGTTGTGCAGGCGACGGCTCAGGTTCCTGGCCGGCTCCAGCGCCGATTCCACCGCCACGTCGTACACGCGGGCAGTCAGGATTTTGGTCAGGTAGTCGGCCGGAGTAAGGGCGGTGACACTGCTTTGGGTGGGGGCTTTTTTCGGCATGGAGGCGCGGGGTAAATTAGGCAGCTTCTCAGGACACAGGCCTGGCTCGGGTCAGGGTTTGGGCAAGGGGCGAGGGCGGCCATCTTCGTCGATGGCGACATAAGTCAGCGACGCCTCGGTCACCTTGACGAATTGGCCCTGGGCCCGAAAGCGCTCGGCGAACACTTCCACGTCCACCGTGACGGACGTGTTGCCGATGCGGGTGGCAACGCTGTAAAAGCTCAGGATATCGCCAACCTTGACGGGTTGTTTGAAGATGAACTGGTTGACCGCGATGGTGGCAATGCGCCCCTGCGCGAGGCGGGCCGGCAACACAGAACCAGCCAAGTCCACTTGCGCCATCACCCAGCCACCGAAGATGTCGCCGTTGGCGTTGCAGTCGGCAGGCATGGGAATGACCTTGAGGACCAATTCCTTGTCAGACGGAGCCTGCGGGGGCGTGCCACTTGGGGGCAAAATCGGAGCGTTCATCCCCTGATTGTCATCCATGCGCGACATTACCTCTGCGGGCCCAGCGCCCACCGCCGAAACCCGGTCCGATTGGGGGGTGCTGCGCCGACTGTTGCCGTATTTATGGCGGTACCGGTGGCGTGTGGCCGCGGCGCTGGCCTTCATGGTGGTCGCCAAGCTGGCCAACGTGGGGGTGCCGCTGCTGCTCAAGGAGCTGGTGGACGCGCTGACGCCCAAGCCTGGCCAGTCGCTGCTGGGTCTGCCTCCGGGCAGCGAAGCCCTGCTGGTGGTGCCGGTGGGCTTGCTGCTGGCCTATGGCCTGCTGCGTTTTTCCACCACCCTGTTCACCGAGCTGCGCGAGCTGATTTTTGCCAAGGCCACGGAAGGCGCTACGCGATCCATTGCCCTGCAGGTGTTCGGGCATCTGCACGGGTTGAGCCTGCGTTTCCATCTGGAGCGCCAGACCGGTGGCATGACGCGCGACATCGAACGCGGCACGCGCGGCGTGCAATCGCTCATTTCCTACTCGCTCTACAGCATCCTGCCCACGCTGCTGGAGGTGGCGCTGGTGCTGGCATTGCTGGGCATCAAGTTCGAGCTGTGGTACGTGTGGACCACGCTGCTGGCGCTGGTGTTGTACGTGTTTTTCACGGTGAAGGTGACCGAGTGGCGCACCCAGTTCCGCCGCCACATGAATGAGATGGAGTCGGCCACGCAAACCAAGGCCATTGACTCGCTGCTGAACTACGAGACCGTCAAGTATTTCAACAACGAAGCCTTCGAGGGGCGCCGCTACGACGAGGCACTGGAGCGACTGCGCCGCGCACGCCTGAAAACCCAGACCACGCTATCGATGCTCAATGCCGGGCAGCAACTCATCATTGCCACCGCTTTGGTGGCCATGCTGTGGCGCGCCACCGTGGGCGTGACGCAGGGCCAGATGACACTGGGCGATCTGGTGATGATCAACGCCTTCATGATCCAGCTTTACATCCCGCTGAATTTCCTGGGTGTGCTGTACCGCGAAATCAAGCAGGGCCTGACCGATCTGGACAAGATGTTCACCCTCCTCGACAAAGAGCGCGAGATCGCCGACGCCCCGGGTGCTCAGCCCCTGCGGCTGGACGGCCCGCCCGAGGTGCGTTTTGAGAACGTGCACTTTGCCTACGAGCGTGAGCGTGAAATCCTGCATGGCATCAGCTTCACCATCCCGGCTGGCAAAACGGTGGCGGTGGTGGGGCCCTCGGGTTCTGGCAAGTCCACCCTGGCGCGGTTGTTGTACCGTTTCTACGATGTTGGCCGGCCGGGCGATGCCACGGAAGGAATGGCCGGGCGCATCACGATCGCGGACGAGGACATCCGCACCGTCACCCAAGGCAGCCTGCGTCGAGCCATTGGCATCGTCCCGCAAGACACGGTGCTGTTCAACGACACGATCGAATACAACATCCTCTATGGCCGACCCGATGCCGGGCACGACGAGGCGGTCAAGGCAGCGCAAGCGGCTCACATCCACGACTTCATTGAGCAGTTGCCCAAGGGATACCAGACCATGGTTGGCGAACGCGGGCTCAAGCTCTCGGGCGGTGAGAAGCAGCGCGTGGCCATAGCGCGCACCCTGCTCAAAAACCCACCCATCCTGATTTTCGACGAGGCCACCTCGGCACTGGACAGCGCCAACGAGCGTGCCATCCAGGCTGAACTGAAAAGCGTGGCGCGCCACAAGACCACGCTGGTCATCGCGCACCGCCTGTCCACCGTGGTGGATGCCCACGAAATCATTGTGCTGGAGCACGGCACCATCGTTGAACGCGGCCGCCACGCCGATCTGCTGGCCGCTGGTGGCCGTTATGCCGAGATGTGGGCTTTGCAGCAAAGCGGCGGTGACGTGGCCGACCATCCGGAAGTCGGTGCGGTCCAGCCGGTCTTGCCCACCCCTGTTGCCGGAGGTTCTCATGGACACCAAATGGCTTGAAGATTTCGTCAGCCTGGCTGAAACCCGCAGCTTCAGCCGCTCGGCCCAGTTGCGGCACGTCACGCAGCCGGCGTTCTCGCGCCGCATCCAGTCGCTGGAGGCTTGGGCAGGCACCGATCTGGTGGATCGCTCTTCCTACCCCAATCGGCTCACACCGGCGGGGCAGACGTTGTATGAACAGGCGCTGGACATGCTGCAGGCGCTGCACAGCACTCGCGCCATGCTGCGCCAGCACACGGCGGTGGCCAAAGACACCATCGAATTTGCGGTGCCCCACACGCTGGCATTCACTTTCTACCCGGCGTGGCTGTCCAGCCTGCGAGGCACGGTGGGCAGCATCAAAAGCCGCTTGATCGCCCTGAACGTGCACGATGCCGTGTTGCGCCTGACCGAGGGCAGTTGCGACCTGCTGCTGGCCTACCACCATGCGTCACAACCGATCCAGCTGGACACCGAGCGGTACGAAATGCTGCACCTGGGCAAAGAAGTATTGGCCCCGTACGTGAAGCCCGGCCCGCGCGGCCAGCCCCTGTACCGTTTGCCGGGGAGCGCCACCGAGCCGGTGCCCTTTCTGGCTTACGCGCCGGGCGCTTATCTGGGGCGGGTGGTCGATTGGGTGGTGCGCCAGTCGGGTGAGCCCGTGTACACCCAGCGGGTGTACGAAACCGACATGTCCGAGAGCCTCAAGGCGATGGCGATCGAAGGTCACGGTGTGGCTTTTTTGCCCACCAATTCGGTGCAGCAAGCCTTGAGTGATGGTCGCCTGGTGAGCGCGGCGCCAGACGGTGAGGTATGGCGCGGCCATCTGGACATCCGCCTTTACCGCGCGGCGGGCGGCAAAGGCAAATTGGCGGCCCAGAAGTTCTGGGACGACGTGGCCCAAGGGGACGGGGCACCGCGTTAAGCCGCCAGGCTCCATGGCCGGAAGTGAGAAAATCCTGGCCATGAGCTCAACCATCACCCTCACCCGCCCCGACGACTGGCACCTGCACGTGCGAGACGGTATCGCCCTGCAAACGGTGGTGCCACACACCGCCGCGCAGTTTGGTCGCGCCATCATCATGCCCAACCTGAAGCCGCCGGTGACCACCGCCGATCAGGCTCTGGCGTACAAACAGCGCATTCAGGCTGCGGTGCCAGCGGGTGTGGCCTTCGAGCCTTTGATGACGCTGTACCTGACCGACAACCTGCCGGCCGAGGAAATCGCCCGCGCCAAGGCCGCCGGCGTGGTGGCGTGCAAGCTGTACCCGGCCGGTGCCACCACCAACAGCGACGCGGGCGTGACCGACATCCGCAAGACCTACAAAACCCTGGAAGCCATGCAGCGCGAAGGAGTACTGCTGCTGGTGCACGGCGAGGTCACCAGCCCCGACATCGACCTGTTCGACCGCGAGGCTGTGTTCATCGAGCAACAACTGGCGCCGCTGCGCAAGGACTTCCCAGGCCTGAAGATCGTGATGGAGCACATTACCACCAAGGAAGCTGCGCAGTACGTGGCCGGGGCCGATGCCAACCTGGGCGCCACGATCACCGCGCACCACCTGCTCTACAACCGCAATGCCATCTTCACCGGCGGCATTCGCCCGCACTACTACTGCCTGCCAGTGCTCAAGCGGGAAACCCACCGTCAGGCCCTCGTGGCCGCAGCCACCAGCGGGTCGCCGAAGTTCTTTTTGGGTACCGACAGTGCACCGCACCCTGCCCACCTGAAGGAGCACGCCACCGGCTGCGCCGGCTGCTACACGGCGCACGCGGCCATGGAGTTGTACGCCGAGGCGTTCGATGCCGCGGGTGCGCTGGACAAACTGGAAGGCTTTGCCAGCTTCTTCGGCGCCGATTTCTACGGTCTGCCGCGCAACACCGGCACCATCACCCTCCAGCGCGAAAGCTGGACTCCGCCCGAAAGTTTTGCTTTTGGCGAAGCCGAATTGAAGCCCCTGCGCGCGGGTGAAAGCCTGCCTTGGCGCCTGGTGGCTTGAGTCCAGAGGGGTGGTCGGCGCCATGGATGAGTCCTTGGCGCCAGACCGGGCTGCCCTTGGCATCGGTCGTCCAGCAGGCCAACGGTGAACTGCTCGGCGTGGCGACGGCCTGCAACGCAGTGGGCTCAGCGCCCGTTCGCTTTGTGTCGCAAGCGGATTTGCCCGACGGCGTGGCCTACGAAAGCCACATCCACGCCACTGGCTGTGTGCCCACGCGTGACAACCTGCACGACTTTTTCAACGCACTGTGCTGGATGCGTTTTCCCTGCACCAAGCGGGTGCTCAACCGCCTGCAGGCGGCCGCCATTGACGCTACCGGGGGTGTGAAAGCCACGCGGGGTCCCTTGCGCGATGCCCTCACCTTGTTTGACGAGAACGCGCTGCTGCTGCAGGCGCCCGACCCGCTGTGGCAAGCCTTGCAGGCGCGCGACTGGACTTGTCTGTTCGTTACCCTGCGCCCCCATTGGGCCCAAGCCACCGCAGTCACCTTTGGCCATGCGTTGACGGAAAAACTGGTGACGCCTTACAAGTCCATCACCGCGCACGTGCTGCGCCTGCCGGTACCCGCGCACCTGCCACCAGATTCGGGGCAGGGTGCCCATCCGTGGGATGCCTGGCTGGCCGCCCAGCTGACGCCCGAATGGCTGGCCACCAAACCTTTCACGCCGCTGCCGGTGCTGGGCATTCCCGGCTGGTGGCCCGCCAACGACGACCCGATGTTTTACGCCGATACCGAAGTGTTCCGCCCGCCGCGCCCCCGGGGCTCAGCGCTGGCTTGTCCGTGACCTTGAAACACACCGGTTCAATCCCGATATGATCGTCAGCATTCAGACAGCTGGCGGGAACCTCAAGGCCTTGCACTGATCTGATGGCTGTCCCTTTTGGACTTTGTGGAGCACTCACCAACATGAAACGCATTATTTTGCTGGTTCTGACCAACGTGGCCGTGATGGCTGTGCTGTTGATCACCACCCGCATTCTGGGTGTTGACCGGTTTCTCACCGCCAACGGCCTGAACCTGACCGCGCTGGCCGGCTTTTCGCTGGTCATCGGCTTTGGCGGCGCCTTTATTTCGCTGCTGATTTCCAAGCCTATGGCCAAGTTCAGCACCGGGGCGCGCGTCATCAGCCAGCCGCAAAACGCGGACGAAGCCTGGATCGTGCAAACCGTCCAGAAGTTTGCCGACAAGGCGGGCATCGGCATGCCCGAGGTCGCCATTTTCGAAGGTGCGCCCAACGCCTTTGCCACCGGTGCGTTCAAAAACGCTGCACTGGTGGCCGTTTCCACCGGCCTGCTTCAGAACATGACCCGCGAGGAGGTGGAAGCGGTGATTGGCCACGAGGTGGCGCACATTGCCAACGGCGACATGGTCACCATGACCCTGATCCAGGGGGTGATGAACACTTTTGTCGTGTTCCTGAGCCGCGTCATCGGGTATGCGGTCGACAGCTTCCTGCGCAAAGGTGACAGCGAAAACTCTGGCCCCGGCATTGGTTACATGGTCACGACCATCGTCATGGACATCGTGCTCGGTTTCCTGGCGGCCATCATCGTGGCCTGGTTCAGCCGTAAGCGTGAATTCCGTGCCGACGCCGGCGCAGCCCAGTTGATGGGCCGCAAGCAACCGATGATCAACGCCCTTGCTCGCCTGGGTGGTTTGCAGCCGGGTGAACTGCCCAAGGGCATGCAAGCCATGGGCATCACCGGTGGCTTGGGCAAGTTGTTTTCCACCCACCCGCCGATCGAAGAGCGCATTTCTGCCCTGCAGCAAGGCTGAGCGGTTCAGCCGTAGCTCAGTGTGGCTTTGGCGCCCCGGTCGGGTGGCGGTGCCTGGACACCCAAGGCGTGGCAGGCCAAAGCCTCGGCCACGCGCAGGCCGTCCACCCCGGCCGACAAGATGCCGCCCGCGTAGCCCGCACCCTCTCCCGCCGGGTACAGACCGCGCACATTCAGGCTCTGGTAGTCGTCACCCCGGGTGATGCGAAGTGGTGACGAAGTGCGGGTTTCGACACCGGTCATCACCGCGTCGGGCATGTCGTAGCCTTTGATTTTTCGGCCAAAGGCGGGCAAGGCCTCCCGCATGGCCTGCACCGCATAGTCGGGCAGCACGTCAGACAAGTCGCCCAGCTTCACGCCCGGTTTGTACGATGGCAACACCGACTGGAAATCTGCGGACGGGCGTGCCGCCAGGAAGTCGCCCACCAGTTGGCCGGGGGCCTGGTAGTCCCTGCCGCCGGCCTCAAAGGCGCGGGTTTCGAGCTGGCGCTGAAACACCACCCCAGCCAGCGGATGGGTACGGCCTTGGGCATGCAGGGTTTGCGCCTCGGTCGCATAGCGCGGCCCTGCATCGGGGCCAAAGGCGGCAGTCCATGCCTCCGTGTCCAGCGGGTAGTCCGGCGGGTCTATGCCTACCACCATGCCTGCGTTGGCGTTGCGTTCGTTGCGCGAATACTGGCTCATGCCGTTGGTCACGACGCGACCCGGCTCGCTGGTGGCCGCCACCACGGTGCCACCGGGGCACATGCAGAAGCTGTACACCGCACGCCCGTTCTGGGCGTGGTGCACCAGCTTGTAGTCGGCCGCGCCCAGCAGGGGATGGCCAGCGTGGCGACCCCAGCGCGCACGGTCGATCACGCTTTGCGGGTGCTCAATGCGCACCCCGATCGAAAACGGCTTGGGTTCCAGATATACGCCTGCGTCGTGCAGTTGGGCGAAGGTGTCGCGCGAACTGTGGCCCAGTGCCAGCACCACGCGCTGAGCAGGCAGCGTGTAGGTGTGCCCGGTCGCCAAATCTTGCACTTCCAGGCCGGTCAGTTGCTGGGCGGTCCAACCGCTGGGTGCCCGCGGGCTGTCGGCGTCGGGGCTCTGGGGTCGCTCCGTCAGGCTCACTCCCGTGACGCGCTGCTGGAACCGGATTTCGCCGCCCAGCGCGGTGATCTTGTCGCGCAACGCTTCCACCACCTTCACCAGTTTGAAGGTGCCGATGTGCGGGTGCGCCATGTACAGGATTTCGGGCGGCGCGCCCGCGTCCACGAATTCCTGCATCACCTTGCGGCCCAGAAAGCGGGGGTCTTTGATCTGGCTGTACAGCTTGCCGTCCGAGAACAGGCCAGCCCCGCCTTCGCCGAACTGCACGTTGGATTCGGTCGTGAGCACCTTCTTGCGCCACAAACCCCAGGTGTCTTTGGTGCGTTGTCGCACCGGTCTGCCTCGTTCTAGTACGATCGGTCTCAAACCCATTTGCGCCAGTGCCAGTGCCGCGAAAATGCCGCAGGGGCCAAAGCCCACCACCACCGGCCGCGCGCTCTCGTCGGCGGGCCACTGCGCAGGGGCCCGTGCTGGCATGTGCCAGGCCATGTCGGGTGTGGGCTGGATGTGCGGGTGATTGGGGAAACGCGCCAGCACCTCGATTTCTTGGCTGGGCGAGCGCAAGGCCACGTCCACGATGTAGACCGCCAGCAGCTCTGCCTTGCGGGCGTCAAAGCTGCGTTTGAACACCTGCAGCGTCAGCAGGTCTGACGCCTGGACGCCCAGTGCCTGCACCGCCAGTTGGCGGAGTTCGGCTTCCGGGTGGGGTGGGGGCGCGCGGTCGGCGTCGGTTTCGGTGGGTGCGTCGGCTGCGCGGCGGTGCTCTACAGGCAGCGCAGCCAGCGGCAATTTGAGTTCAGACAGGCGGATCATCGGTGGGGCTCGTGTTCATCAAGCAACTAGGCGCCGATGATACGAAATCGCGGTGAAATCAACCGTGACTGACCGCCTCGGCCGGGCTGGAAGCCATTTGCGCATTGTGTCGGCCTGCGCCCTTGGCCGCATACAGGGCGCGATCGGCGGCTGCAATCAGGGCTTCCAGGGTGGCCCCATGCTCGGGGTACAGTGCCACTCCCGCGCTGGCCGAGACGTGGCACGGTGTCATGGGGTAGGGTTGCGACAGTGCCTCCACCATGCGCTGGGCGGTGGCTTGTGCATGGGCCGGATCGGTGGCGCAAAGCAACACCATGAATTCATCGCCACCCAGCCGAGCGGCGGTGTCACTGGTGCGCACCGCGAGTTCGATGCGGCGCGCAGCCTCGACCAGTACTGCGTCACCCACGGCATGTCCTTGGGTATCGTTGACGGCCTTGAAATGGTCCAGATCGATCGCCACCACGGCGAAAGACAGCCCATTGCGCTGGCTCAGGGCCAGCTGATGTTGCGCGATTTCCAGGAACAGGCCCCGGTTGGCCAATTGGGTCAAATGATCGTGCTGGGCTGCGAAAGTGATCTTGTGCATGGCAGCAGATGCTTGTTCCAGGGCGCTGCCCACGGCTTCAGCTTCCCGGAACTGCACCTGGGGAATGATGACCGGTCGCCCCTCGTAAAGGGACTGGGCGGCGGCGTTGATGTCGTGCACCGTGGTGAGTACCCTGCGGGCCAGTGCCAGGGCCAGCAGCAGGCTCAACCCCAGCGTCAATGCGGTGACTGCGGCCACCCGCCAGATCAACGGCTGGATGCTCGCGTTGAGGTTCTGTTCGTGGGTCCCAACAGCGATGGTCCATCCCCAGCGCTCCGAGCGTTTGAGCGCTGCATAAGTCATGATGCCTTCTTTGGTCGGGATCCTCAGTTGTTGTTCTGAGGGTCCGCTCAGCGCAGCGCGCAAGGCAGGGACCGCCGGTTGCCCCACATAGCTGGCAGCCTCGCGCGACCGACCAGCGATGGTCCCGCTTCGGTCCAGAATCGCAATCAGCCAGCCTTCTGGAAGCCGCTGCTCGGCCAGCAGCGCGTTGAGACGATCGGGCGCCAGACCGATATTGAGGCTGTACACCACGCGGCCCTCGCGCCGCACCGGTACCCCCATGGCAATGGCTGGGCGTTTGACCACTGGGCCGATGAAAATATCGGTCAGCACCGTCTGGCCCTCCGAAAACACGCGACCCAGCTGTTCGGGCGTGCCCCGCGTGGGCAGTGGTTGGCCGTATGGAATCAGGGTGTTGAGAACCTGGTGGCCTTGTGGATTGGTCAGGATGTAGTTGTAAACCGTACCGGCACCCAGCGCGTCTTTGGCTCGGCGGTGAAAGGCGGCGAGGTCGTCGTTCAGCAACTCGGGCGCAGTGGCCAGCACCTTCAGACCCGACTCGATGGCAGACAACTCGTTTTCGAGGTCGCTTTCCACTTGCCTGGCCATCAGCATCGTGATCTGTTCAGCCTGCGCACGGCGCAGTTCGAAATTGCTTTGAACCAGCCAGACATTGATCACCGCCGCTGGCAACACGCACAGCGCTGCCAGCACCAGCAAGCTGGTTTTCAGCGAGTAGCGGCGTTGCCTCTCGGCGCTCGGTCTGACAATGGAACGGGACACAATCTTGAAGAATGGGACACGACACCCAGGCCATCATGGCGGTTTCGGCCCAAGCTGGCAAGTCCTGACCACGGCTTTTCCCGCAGGTGACGCGGATCGCCGATAATGCGGATGTGAAGCCTGCCAGACCGCCGCTGGTGCAATTGCCGAAAGGCCGCACTGGAGGAACGTCCGGACTGCACAGGACAGCGCAGGAGCTAACGGCTCTCCACCGTGAGGTGAGGATCAGAGCAACAGAGACGAGTCTTTGGGGACCAACCGCCTTGGCGGC
>JACCDV011070456.1_pt1 | contig 20246 bp, 14 predicted proteins | sample 7446131 | NCBI WGS metagenome assembly JACCDV01 (sample SAMN15323448, study PRJNA562643) | freshwater metagenome | isolation source: river surface water | place: USA:Blue River Watershed | collected 2017-08-17 | reverse complement strand
GTAGATGGCTGGAGCGTCGAAGACTTTATGAACAAAGTCACGACACCAACTCCAACTCCAACTCCAACTCCAACTCCAACGCCAACCCCTACGCCAACTCCGACGCCAACTCCTAATCCGCTCCCTGCGCCAGTTGCAGGCAACTGCGGATTGCAGCTCGGAGGTGGTGCGATCTTCTGTGAGCAATACGATACGACAAACCCGGGTATCCAAAGCCGTACCTACGACCTCGACCCGAATGTGTGGGGCGTATCGCGTAGTCTGGGGGACAGCAGATGGACAGGAACGCGCGTAGAAACGTGCAATGGATTGTCGACCCGTTCCTCGAAAGACTTGTATATCTGCAACGGACAGCTGCGCCAGTCGCTCACCGACAACGGTGGCGTATCGGTCCTCGCAATGTATCCAAAGCAGCCATTTGATTGGGCGGGGCGAACAGGCACTGTTTCGTTCGATGTATCCAATGACACACAGGGTACGCATGCCGCATGGCCGGAGTTTTGGATCTCTGATGAACCGGTACCAACGCCATTTAGTCACTTCAATTCGTGGATCAGTCTTCCAAAAAACGGTCTCGGTATTCGATTCGGCCTGAACGGAGAGATCGGACAGTGGGGCATGTGTCCAAACGGCAACAATCTCGACAAGCGTCGCTGGACAGTGGATTCGGCTATTGTTGTCCGCAACTTTGGGTACGAAGATGTCTTTGCGAACTCGAACGGTGCTTCGTTCTCGCATGGTCCGCAGTCTGGGATGAGGGTCACCATCAACGACTGCGTTATCGCAGCATCCGGTCCAAATGGCGGGCTCAATCACGTTGAAATTCGTGTGGCACAAAACTTGCTCGAAGTATGGGCATCTGATGCCGGATCTCGTGCACTTCGTAAGATCGCAACGATCACCAATCCAAACCTCACGATCACGCGCGGCTTCATTTGGCTACAAGACGCGCACTACAACGCAAGCAAGGGTGCGTGTGCAGAAAATGGCTTCCCAGCTAACCCGATCTGCCAAACTGAACACACATTTGCGTGGGACAACGTCGCGTTCGACGGGCCATTCACGTATCGTGAATACAGCTACGACGCACTCGATAACAGTACGGCTGTAAATAGCAACAATGAAATTGAAATTGGTAAGACTGCGGCTCCGAATCAGCTAACGACGTGGAATGTTCTCGGTTTGCCGGCGAATCCTCGTGCGGCCACGGTGCGCGTACTGTTCAACTGGAAGACGTATTTCAGCAACGTGCCAAATAACATCATTGTTGTCGTGAATGGGAACCGTCGAACTATCAGGTATCCGTATCCAGCACGCGACACACTCGCGTCTGACGGGACAGAGTTTGGCACAGGCTCGGGACGTACATTTGCACTTACGATTCCGATAACTGAACTCGTCCCTGGTACCAATGTTGTGCAGATCGGAACCGATGTGCAGAACGACAATACGATTGTTTCTAACGTCAATATTGCACTCGAGGAAGTGCCGGGCGGTATACCAGTGTTACCGGGATCAAACAACGCGTACCCAAGTGCAACGACGTACAATCCGCAAGCCGCGGCATCAACGAAATTCACGATCAACGATCGTGCGCAGGTGACGAGTGGTCCAGTCAACGTGCGTACATTCGCAAACACCACAGCAGCACTGCTGGGCACGCAGGGAAATGGCACACTCGGAACGGTGACAGGAGGACCACTCACGCAGGGAGGATTCACGTGGTGGAACGTAAATTACGACTCGGGCGCAGACGGATGGACGGCAGAAACGTTCATTACGAAGACGGGCTCATCGGTGGCAAATGTGGCATCCACCGTGACAGATACGAATCCGCCAGTGAATACAACGCCGGGCCTGGCGTTCTCCGAGGATTTCTCCACAGCGGCAGGATTCTATGACAGGTTCGATCGCGGCTGGTCAGGCGGCCTCAACGTGCTCACGAACTATGGATCAGACCTCAACCATTGGATGGGAGATCACGATATGTCGTGCGGGAACCCAAACCTTACCAATCGCACCATTAGTCACACCTCAGTTGCAAACCTTAAAGACGCAGCGTTCTACCACTGCATCCCGGGGAATGATCCGCTCAAGGCGCACGTGATGTCGACGGTAAACACGGTTGGCTATGTGACTGCGTGGTTCACTCCGAAACAGGCATTCCGAAACGTATCGAAGGTGTGCTGGGATCAGAACATCAACGATCTCGGCACTGGTAAATGGGTGAGCGTGTATTTCCTCACTCCAAGTCAGTATGTTGGTCAGACAGACCTCGGCTTCAGTAGCCCGGGCTTCCCAAGTGTGCCGCGTGGCCCACATTCTGTGAGCGTAGAGGCAACGAGAGGAAACATAAGCTTCCTGTATAACGGTGCTGTGACTGGTCGTGTACAAGGGGCACTTCTTGCAAACGACAAAGCGCCTCGACAACAGCACTGCATTACCGACAACGAGAACGGTACCGTTACTCTCTCTATCGTGCAGCCATCTGGTGGCACTGTAAGCACCGTGGCAACGGGTGGTATTCCGAACGGAGACATTCGAGTGATATTTGGTGACGACAGCTTCAATCCGGATGCGCACTTCAACGGAGAAATTCGTCCGTCGAACTCAACAGGAGTGTATACGTGGCACTGGGATAACGTGCAGATCTTCAATGCGGGTGGAAATCAAAACGTAACTCCAACTCCAACACCAACTCCAACACCAACACCAACACCAACACCAACCCCGACCCCGACTCCGACTCCGACTCCGACTCCTTCGCCAACTCCGTCACCAAGCGACACAACAGCACCATCAATCTCTATTTCAGCGCCATCTGGTCAGCTGGCAGCTGGTACCACACAGACAACGTTGAGTCTCACAACAAACGAAAATGCGACCTGCGCATGGGCATCGTCATCGGGCCTCGCGTTTGCATCGATGACCACGCTTGGCTCGACAGGTGCTACATCGCATTCAACCAATTGGACGGGCCTCACCAATGGCACAAGCTACTCGCGATTCGTGAAGTGCAGGGACGTGGCTGGAAACATCTCGCCAGACAATACCGTTTCGTTCTCTGTGGCAAGTGCTGTTACCCCAACGCCTACTCCTACTCCTACGCCAACGCCACCAGCAGGCGGTACGATACTCGCGCAGGATAGCTTCACGGGCGCGAACAATTCCGGACTCACTACTCATGCGCCCGAGATCGGCGGCTCGTGGGCATTCGACTGCTGTGGAGATGCCGTCATCTCAAACAACAGGATAATCGCGCCGGTGTGGTCAATCTCTGTGATGACGAACAACGTCGCGCTTCCATCTGCCGACTACGAAGTTTCCGCAGATGTGATCTGGAGCGGATCAAATCCGACCCAGATGCAGTATCTCGGTGTGATTGGTCGCGCGGAGGGTAACTGGAATCGATATGCTGCCTACTATGATCCGGCCACCCAGCAGTGGAAGCTTGATGCACGCAAAGACAACACATCGAACATCATCGGTACATTCAATCAGGCATATACGCAGGGACAGACGCGCAATGTAAGACTGAAGATGACGGGATCGGCGATTACGGTGTATGTGGACAATGTTGCGGTGATCAACGCGACGAACGCTGCGCTTACCGCAGCGGGCGACCCAGGGATCATCACGGGAGCACTTTCAGATCCGTCCCAGATGCTGATAGACAACTTCCTCGTGAGGAATTAATCGGACTGAGTTTCCAAAACAATATCGCCCGAACGGGCGATATTGTTTTGCTTGCGGCTCGTGTGTATGTGTTGTATTACGTGCGCAGGAGGAATGCATATGAGCCTAGAAACCATGCTTCTGAGCGGGATTCTTGTATACGGTGCGTACTTTGTAATTCTGAGATCGTGTATATACATACGTGCACAGTTCGCAGCGCGACGGATGCTTCTGCGCGATAAAGGGCCGAATCCAAAGTGGAACTGTTTCGAATGTCAGACGCGAGCGAGGGTTGGGGTGCGCAGAGTGGGTGGAACTCGAGTGGATTACTGCTGGCGATGTGAGACGGTCATAAACCTTAATACAGAGACTCGTCCCGCTGCCCGTCAGCTGATACCCGAAGTGAAGGGACCGCCAGCGATCGTTGTCGACGGCGGTTCCGTCGTGCAATTGAACGATCATCCTGATTTCAAACCACGCAACGAAAGGTAAAAGAAACACATGCCGCACGTTCATTGGAGAACTGATGACGACAGAGTGTTCGTGGGCGAGGTGACCGAGGAGGAGATCCAGAATCATCTACAGGATCTCGAGGTGGCAAATGAGCTCGGGGTCATTGCGACCGCCATCAAATGGCTCGGTATCGTCGCGATTGCGGGCTTTCCGCTGTGCGTGATGCTTTATACGGCTTGTACGTGACAGCGGCAGTGTATACTTTGCGTCGGTGTGAACTCAGTGCGGGAGGAGAACATGACGACATTTGTTCGTTTTGGGAAGCGTACGGGGACTGATCGCTACGTGAATGGACCATATCGGTTCACGGTCACGCACAATGGTCTGTACGCGATCGCGAGCGGGCTCGCGGTCGCCGGTTTAATCGCATGGCTTAGCCTTCGCTAGATGTAGCGAGTGGAAGAGGATTTAAAAGCGCTGGTACAACCGGCGCTTTTTGTTTATGAGACATCGCTGCGGGGCGCACTGGTGGCCTACGACTCAAATTTTGCCGTCGCAAAATTTGGGCGCCGGCCCCGCCTCGCACTTTGTGGTCACAAATAAATGCAGCGCCGTCGCGCAGCATTTTTCGCGACCCCGGCTCGGCGCTCCTCGCGCCTCCGTCCAGCACAGGTGGCCCACAACTCTCGTCTCGCCGCCGCTCGACTCGGTCGCAGGCCCCGGCTCGCGGCTCGGCCTACTGGCCTCACAACGCTCCGCCTCGCACCAGTAAACAAAAACAGCCCGCAGGGGCTGTTTGTTGTTTCTTGTGCGCCCGGAAAGAATCGAACTTTCGACCTCTGTCTTATCAGGACAGCGTTCTACCACTGAACTACGAGCGCATTATTTGATGATTTTACTATCACTGCCTCAAAGCCCTGTATCATCCACCGGAGCTACGAGCGCGCTTATGTGGGAGGATAGTAGCAAAAAACGTCTCAAGATGCCACTCCCTGTCAGGCTACTTCTTTTCCGTTATTGCTCTGAGCGCTAGGCCCATGGCAACGGCAAATTTTGGCCCGACTTCCTGAAATACGTCCTCTAGGATTATTGGGCCGCGTGCGTAGGCAAATGGCTGTGCCGGTACAACCTCAAACTTGCAGTGCTCATGCAGGGCCGCTGCAATACCAGGCATGCTTGCACCACCGCCAAGCAAAACCACTTTGTGAATATCGAGACCATCTTTTTCGGTTTCCTGGATGAATTTCGTGGCTTCAAAAAAGACGTCGAGCATCTTTGTTTTGATCACGTTGGTAACCGACGCGTCGTATGCACTGAACTCTTTTGGAGCGCCAAAGCCGACTGCGCGTTTGGCCGCTTCAGCCTTCTCAAAGCTCCACTCAAACTCTTTCATGATCGCCTCGGTCACTGCTTCGCCCGCGGTCGGAATCGTGTGTGTGTTCACTACTATGCCGTGCCCGTTCATTGCGTAATACTTCGTTGCACTTGCGCCAAGATCAATTAAAAGTGCAGGACCCATCGCGGCATTCATGGTGGCGCGAGCGGCGCTGAAGAACTCTACTTCGAGAAACTCCACAGCGAGCCCAACTGTATTTGCCATGTTTCCATATGCATGTACCACGTCCTTTTCAGTTGCGATAATCATGACCTTCTCTTTCTCGATGACATCAGGCTTTTTTTCTTCGAGCGCATGTATCGATGTTTCCACTGGTGCCTCTTCTGAAAGCATGAACCAATTCACGATGACTGTTTCGATCGGTACTGGAATATAGGGCTTCGCTTCCGTCGTGATGATCTTGTCCATCTGATGCGCCTCTCGTTTTGGTAGATCAATAACTCGGGTGAGAGATGCGGAAAGTGGCACAGCTATAGCCGCGCGGCGAGCCTGCGCATCAACGGCTTGGAGTAGATCATGAATCACTGTAGACATCTGAGTCTCGGTTAATTTCACCGTGTGCTTCGCGTCGCGGTCCCCGTATGGACCGAGGTCCATCTCGCCGTACGTATCCAGCACGAACTCAGATCCTTCTCTGGAGAGCTGCACGATCTTCGCAGTAGAGGAGCCAATGTCGATGCCGAGGTATCCTTTGTGCAAAACCGATGTGGCAAAGGCCTCCATTTGGGAAAGTGAGGGGATCGAGGAAAGAGAAATTGAAGGTATTTTCATTGAAAAAAGTGTATCACGATGACAAGTAGGCATTTGAGCGCGGTATACTTGACGTATTCTGTATGAATATCCTCATGATCACGAGGGATGTGAATATGCTGCGCGAAAAAAGTGCAGCGAGCGCCGAAGTGGAGCAGTATGCCAGTGCAACCCGACACTTGGTCGTGATCGTGCTCAATACGATCAATAACCGATACGCACCTCGAAAAGTTTCAAGTTCGCTGTGGATCGTTCCGACAAACGTGCTTATTGCCAGTCTTGCGCCATTTAAGGCGCTTATGCTCGCGCGCAAGGAACTATTCTTTCAGGGTCATTTACAGGTAGATGTTGTTGCAGCACAAGACGCTGGTATCTCCGGCTTTACAGCATGGTTGATCTCCGTGTGGTACCACAGGCCGTTTCAAATGCATATTGATCGAAACGTGATCTCTTTTCAGTACGGACGACAGTCGCTGTGGAAGATGTTCCACATGAGTTTTGCTCGTTTTCTTGCGTTTCAGGCGGATTCACTCCACATTACATCTGAACAGATCGGTGCCTCACTTGCGGATCTGAGCACTGCGCTTTCCGATCGAGCGATCGTTGCGCCACGATTTATGGATGTGGAGGCGTTTCAGAAAGAGCCCGTGCATGTAAACCTCGCTGCCAAGTATCCGCAGTTCAAGGTGATCATATTGATGGTTGCACCGCTCACGCGAGCCTCGAATATTGATCGTGCGATTGAAATTTTTGCAGCGGTCGTACGGAATCATCCGTATGCGGGACTTGTGATCGTGGGCGAGGGTCCAATGGAAAAGCGGTTAAAGCGCAGGGCAGCGAAGATCGATATCGCAGGGCGCGTTGCGTTCGAGGGGTGGACTAATGATATTTCCTCCTACTTTAAGACTGCGCGCATATATCTTTGTACTGCTTCTCACGAAGATTATGGTGATTCCATCGCGTATGCTGCCGCGGCGAGCTGTGCCATAGTCTCTACCCGTGTAGGAGCAGCAGAGTTGATCGTCACCGACGGTCAATCCGGCTATCTATGCGATCCATACGATAATGCAGCATTCACGGATCGTCTCACGACGCTCATTACGAAGCCGCAGTTGTGCAGTTCGTTTCGTATTGCCGTAGGTGTTGCCGTGCAGACCTACTTCAGTAGTGACAAGGAAGCCCATATGGCGAAGTACAAGGAGTCGCTCGACAAGGCCCGGGAGTGGTCTTCGGCCCCCCGGTTTGGATGAATAGAAGCCTCGTAAAAGCCCCTCAAATCCGTATAATGGTCCGATGAATTACCGTGTACAGGGAGGGAAAACCCTCTCGGGGACCGTACAGACCAATATTTCCAAGAACGCTGCGGTCGCGATGCTCGCGGCCTCGCTTTTAAATAAGGGAGACACGATCCTCAAGCGGATGCCTCGGATCGAAGAGGTGAAGCGCCTCATTGAGGTTATGGAATCGATCGGGGTGAAGATCGTGTGGGATGAAAGTGGTGATATGCGCATCACACCACCCGCACAGATCGACCTATCAAAGATAAATCACGAGGCAGCGTCGCGTACGCGTTCTATCGCGATGTTTATCGCGCCACTTGCTCACCTGATGAAATCGTTTGATCTTCCAGCCCCAAAGGGTTGTAATTTGGGTAAGCGATCGCTCGGTGCGCACATTGATGCGCTGGCGCAACTCGGTATCGAAGTGAGCGGTAACGAAGAGGCGCATACATACCATGTCGAAGTGCGCGACTTGAAGCCAGCAGAGGTGATCATGTTTGAAGCGTCGGATACGGGTACAGAGAATGTATTGATGGCTGCAGCGAAAGTGCCTGGTACGAGTACGATCAAATTCGCGAGTGCAAATTATATGGTGCAGGATCTATGCGTGTTTTTGCAGCACTGCGGTGTGAAGATCGATGGCATCGGCACATCGACTCTTGTGGTGCACGGACTCTCAGAGATTAGTGGAGAGATCCACGGTCACCCAAGCGAGGATCCGATTGAATCAATGTTTTTCATTGCGCTCGCTGCGACCACACGATCCGAGCTCACGATTACGCGCTGCCCGATCGACTTCTTGGAGCTCGAAATGTACACCCTCGGTCAAATGGGGCTCAAATACAAATTCGGAGAACGGTACGCATCAGAAAACGGTCACACGGTGTTGCGGGATATAACCGTGTATCCATCTGATCTTGTGGCTGCACCTGAAAAAATTCACGCGCGTCCATACCCTGGTATCAACATGGATAACCTTCCGTTTTTTGTGCCCGTTGCGACTCAGGCAAAAGGCCATACATTGATCCACGACTGGGTGTATGACGGTCGTGCGCACTACTATTTGGAAATGAATCATCTCGGTGCAAATATTGAATTGCTTGATCAGCACCGAGCAGTGGTGAAAGGTCCAACAAAACTTCGCCCGGCGCATATCGAGGCGCCACCTGCACTTCGCCCTGCAACGCTCATACTCATTGGGATGCTTGCGGCAGAGGGGCAATCAATGCTCTACAATGTGTATCCGATCAATCGCGGATACGAGAATTTGCACGAACGGCTCAAGGCGCTCGGCGCTTCAGTTGAGGCGGTAGAGGTTTAAACGGTAAAACTTTTCGAATTGTGATAGAGGCGGTAGTCGGCCGTCAGCTCTTCTCCCGTTTTAATGGTGCGAGCTGTTACGAATGCTTCTCCATCATCCTGAACAACTAAATTCGGCGTACGTGAGTGGTTCACAAAATACGACTTATCAATCGCGTCAATGCCGAAGTTCGGCACAAAATACACACCATCTTGTAGCGCACAGAAATCGCGCACGATTGACTTCGCTGCTTCGGGCGCGTCGTATCGCTCAAATTCCGATTCTGGTATTTCGATCACATCACCAAATGGATCACAGTTTTTGAAGGGATCGGTGCCTTTCGGAATGGGTCGGATCGCGACAACTCCTACGCCATGCTTTGTTCGTGCGATGCGTGTGTATACGTCGTTGAGCGACTTTAAGAACTGCGATTTGTTCATTTTCATGGCGGTCAGTATACAGGGGCTGCGTCGATTGCCCTTATAGCGTGCGTTGGTATATAGTGCCTTCGGCCAAGAAAGGAGTCTGCGCATGCAGCAGGTCATTGAACTCGTCACTGGCGATAGAAAGCAGGGCGGGCACGGATTTGCTCGCGATGTGCAATATTTTCGCGTAAAACAAACCGCTCGGATAGCGGGGGTTGTGAGCAATATCAAAGGGGGAAGTGTTGAGCGGCGCGCTCAGTTGCTTGGCGTGCCATTCATGCACCTTCCGAGCGATCAGTGTACGCGCGAGGGCTATGCCTCTATCGCTCCGTACTTCGGTGTCGAGAATCCATGGTATGTCTGCAACGGTTGGTTGCGCCATGTTATTGGGCTCGATCCGACACGAACGATCAATAGTCACCCTGCGCGGCTTTCCCAGATGAATGGTCGCTTCGGTGGCCGGAACATGTACAAGCGCCTTGCTCACGAGGCCGTAAAGGAGGCCCTCGATAAGGGGGAGCTTGATGTTCTCGTCGAAAAGGAAGGTGTGACAGTACGAGTCGCGTATACCGGATGGACCATGCACTTCGTGATCAGCGAAGGAGATAAAGAATCGGATTACGATAAGGGTCCGATCTTCGCCGAGGTTGCGATCGTTATCGACAAGAGCTTGTCGGTCGAGCAGATCGAAGATCGGGTAAAGTATGTTGCCAACACGTATCGGTCCATTCTGACCGAGATGGTGGTGCTCCAACAGATTCGGCTCGAGAATGGAGTGGTGAAAGTGCCACCCGGATACGGACTGTTGCCAAAGATTATCGATCCTCGGTTCCCGTAAACCATGCCCTGCGTTGCTTCGGCTTCGCAGGGCATTTACAATGCGCGGGTTCCACATGGGCATGTGGCGGAATTGGTATACGCGCACGTCTCAGAAGCGTGTCTCGCAAGAGGTGGGAGTTCGAGTCTCCCCATGCCCACTATGAATATCAAAAATACTTCGTGTGTGCTTACTGGCGGTGCCCGGGGACTGGGTGCTGAAATTGCCCGCGAGCTTGTTTCGCGCGGGGCGCAGGTGCTTATATCGGACATCGACGGAGTCGATCTTCAGGACCTCGGTATCGAACTCGACCAGCCAACCATCCACTGCAATGTGACCGAGCGCGATCAGGTGGAAAATCTTGGACGCGCAGCGATGGACGAATTCGGCAAGATTGATCTCTGGATCAACAACGCGGGCATCTGGATGCCCTATGTAAAAGCCGAAGAGGCCGATATGAGCCGTGCACACCTCCTGATGGAGGTAAATTACTTTGGCCTCGCCTACGGAACCATCGAGGCAATGAAGCACATGCAGGGGAGAGGCGGCATCATACAGAACACACTCTCCGTCCGCTCGCTCAAGGGTAAGGCCCTGGGGGCCGCGTATTCGGCCTCTAAATTCGCCGCAGAGGGCTTTTCCCAGGCTGTACGGGACGAACTGAAGGGCTCGAAAATACGCGTCATTGGAGCCTATCCATACCGGATGAAAACAGGGCTCTTTGGCGAGAATAAACACGAGGATTACGAGCAATCCATGGAGCCAAAAGACGTGGCAAAGATCATCATCGATAATCTCGCAAAAGACGAGCCAGCAGAACGAGTTGAGATCTGGGCACCCGACGACATACGAGAAACGCAAACAGTGTAAACAAAAAACTCCGCGAGCAGCGGAGTTTTTGTGTACGGTATTGCATTTATGCGACCTTCTTTTTCTCGCTGTCGCCCGAGTTTACTTCGTAGTTCGTGTTCTGTGACTCAAAGAAGTTCACGAGCTCAAACACGTCGGTTGCGGTCGACATCCACTTTGCAGGGTTGGATGCATTGTAGTGCTTGTCCATACCAAGCTCGGTAAGACGACGGTCTGCCACGTACTGCACGTACTGGTTTACGTAGTCGGCGTTGAGGCCGAGGATACCGCGAGGGAAGAGGTCTGCGTTGAAGGCCGTTTCCAAGTCTACGCCTTCGATGATGATGCTGCGGATTTCCTCGGCGAACTCTGCGGTAACCAACTCAGGATTTTCTTCGAGGATCGAGTGAATGAGGTTGATACCGAACTTGAGGTGAAGCGATTCATCGCGGAGCACCCAGTTGATCATCGAACCCAAGTTTCGGAGCTGGTTTCGCTGGCGGAACGAGAGTGCCACCATGAAGCCTGAATAGAACCACACGCCTTCCATGACCACGTTCGTTGCTACGAGGTTTCGTACGAAGTCGCGCTTGCCATCGAGTGTAGAGACATCCATCTGGTCCTCGGTCATACGCTTCATGTATTTGTTGATGAACGTTTCCTTTGCGGCCATCGATGGTACCTGCGTGTGCAGGTTGAATACCTTTTCACGATCAAGCGGGAAGGTTTGCAGTACGTACTCGAATGCGACGCAGTGATTTGCTTCTTCCCACATCTGCTTTGCGAGATAGAGGTGGCATTCTGCTGACTTGAGGTGCGGGTACACACCAAGCGCGAGCGATCGGTTCACTACAAGTTCTGCTGGATTGAAGAACGAGACGAGGAACTCTACAGCGTGGCGTTCGTCGTCGGTCATCTTGGCCCAGTCATCGAGATCTTCTTTAAGGGCGATCTCATGAGGGAACCACGTGTTGCGTACCGCTTGGTTGTACAGATCGTACGCCCATGGATACTGAGATGGATGCAAGTTGTAATCGTCTGGTGAAGCTTTTCCTAAGAGCATAAATGAATGAAGTTGCGCACTAACTTCTTGATAATTGGTGGGCGAATTTTACTTCGCGCCTGTGTGAATTCCTATTGACACGCGATGCAAACGTTCGGGCTATCTGCTCCGTCATCGGGCATGTCATACACAGGCTTCGATGCTGCTTGTACAGGAGCTGGTGTAGGAACTGGCTCAGCGGTCATTGTTGGAGCGGCTGTTTCCATCTGATTCTTAACAGTAGCGAATCCCATTGGTGCGACCGCTGGTGCAGCTGCCACGACTGGTGCTGGCGCTGCTGCGACGGCTTCAGTTTTAACAACAGCTGCGGGTTGCTCAGATGCATGAGCGACTGCTGCAAATCCTCGTGATGGCTGAGCAGGAACGTGGATCGGTGATGGTGTTTCCACCGTGATCGGTGCTGGTACGAATTCAGCAGGGGATGGTGTGGCGTTTGCTGGTATACCAGCGGCAGCGAGTTTAATAGAACCGAAGCCACGCTTACCGGTCATTTCTGCTTTGTTCACATTGGTGGTCGATTGCTCAGCTGTGTGACGAGGCTTCATGTGGAGGTAATAGGTGGTCTTGAGTCCTTTCTTCCACGCGGTCATGTAGACCTGCTTCATGTCGCCCATATCACGACTCTCGAGATACATGTTGCGAGAGAGTGCTTGGTCGACCCACTTCTGTGCACGTGCCGCTACCTCGATGTATGCGTACGGATTCGTGGTGAATGCGGTCTTGTAGATCTCCTTGAAGTAGGCAGGAAGACCGTCGATGCCAGAGATATCGCCCTGTGCTTCGATGATCTTTTCTTTCATTTCATCCCAGAGACCCATGTTCTTGAGGTCTTTGACGAGGTTGTGATTGAGATCGAGGTACTTGCCCGAGATCTTGTTGCGTGCGAATACCTGAGCAAAGCGAGGGTCGATGCCTGGTGTGGTACCTGCAACGAGACCGATGTTTGCGTTTGGTGCAACAGCCATAAGCGTTGCGTTTCGCATGCCGAGCTTTACCTTTGCACGAAGCTTGTCCCAATCGAGACGCTTCTGTTTGGTGATCTTTGGAAGGTCGATGGTCATGCCTCGATCCTGCTCCATGCGTTCGATCGAATCAACTGGCACCATACCCTGTGACCATCCTGATCCAACGAAGTTCGAGTAGCTACCGCGCTCCTGCGCAAGGTTGGCGCTCTCATCAATTGCCATGTAGCTGATGAACTCAAACACACGGTCAGCGAAGTCCCATGCATGAGGCGATTCGTAGCTCATCGAGAGCTGTTCGAGCGCATCTGAGAAGCCCATCACGCCTAAGCCCACTGCGCGGTTGTCCTTATCGGATCGTGCGGCCTCTTCGATCGGAAGGTTATTGATATCGATGAGGTTGTCGAGGTGGCGGATCGCAGTGCGAACTGTTTCCTCGAGCTTTGACCAGTTGATCTGCTTGCCCTCGATGTGTCCTGCGATGTTGAGTGATGCGAGGTTGCAGACAGCGATGTTATTGCGATCCTGCGGGAGTGTGATCTCCGTGCAGAGGTTCGACATGTGGATCGTGCCTGTGTTGTTGTTGAGGGCGCGGAGGTTGATAGGATCCTTCCACGTGAGCCATGGGTGTGAAGTTGACTGCAAGGCGGTGAGGATCTGGTGGAACTGCTCGGTCGCAGGCACTTTCTTGAACATGCGCATCTTCCCAGCCTTTGCCATCTCCACGTACTCTGCGTAGCGCTTTGAGAACGCTGCACCATAGAGCTCGTTGAGATCCATGACTTCCTTTGGATCGAACATGTACCAATCGTCTCCTGCCTCCACCCGCTTCATAAACTCGTCCGAGATGAACACAGCGGTGTTTGCAGTGCGCATGCGGAGGTAGTCGTCGCCGGCATTGTGCTTCCAGTCGATGAATTCAGGGAAGTCGTAGTGCCAGTTCTCCATGTAGAAGCAGAGTGCGCCAAGCTTCTTACCGCCACGCTGTACCGCGCGGATCGCAGTATCCATGATCTTCGCAAATGGTGTTGGGCCTGATGAGACAGTGTTTGACGACTTGAGTGGGGAACCGGTAGCACGGAGTTTTGTGATGCTCACACCGATACCGCCGGACGCTTTTGATATCTTGAGCACGTCGGCAACAGATTTTGCGATGTGATCCATGTCGTCGTGCACTTCGAGCAAGAAGCAGTTTGAGAGCGCTGGGCGAGTGGTGCCTGCACCGAGGTTTGTAGAGCCACCTGCTACATAGAGGAGCTTTGACATCTTCTCGTAGAACTTAATAGCCGCCTGCGTAGGATTCTTTTCGTTGTAGGAAAGACCCATGGCGACACGCATCCAGAAGTACTGTGGTGTCTCGACGCGCTTTTGATTGATGTCGCGCATTGAGTATCGGTCGAGCAAGCTCGAGAGACCTGCGTAGTTGAGCAGTTCATCGCGCTCGATCTTGAGTGCGTTGCCAAGGGTCTCGAGGTTGAATGCGGAAACCATGCGCTCTTCGAGGAGGCCGGCGACCACATGGTTCTTGATGTGTGTAGGGAACTGCGCTGCGTGCTTTGCGGCAAGTTCAGCGGCGTCGTCGTTGTATTCACCCACAACGCGGCGATAGACAGTTTTCAGGAGAAGGCGGACAGCAACTTTATCGTATTCAATATCTTCCTTGATGTTCTGAACGGCGGCGTTGATCGTAGCCAAGTCCATCTCATCGGTGGTGATCCCATCGTAGAGCGTGAGGCGTGTCTCGGTGGCGATCTGAGTCACCATTGAGATCGGGTCTGAGAGGCCTTCTGCCGCTCGCTCGATCGATCGGTTGATCTTATCTGCGTTAAAAACTTCTTTTGAACCGTCTCGCTTTGTAATTGATATCGACGTCATCATAAAACTGTCCGCTATTTTGGTAATCTCTCCTCGATCCGTATAGAAGAGAGCGCACGCTACCCAGCCGAAGGCTCAAAAGGGGGTCGTTAAAACACCGGGCAGGGAACCATTCCCGGGGTTAACTATCTCTCGAGCCAAAATACATCCCCATATTCTCTGTAGAGAGAAATTACAGAGAAAGACGGGATGCATCTGTTGGAAGCGACTCTTATTTTTGCACGTTCAACACTCGTTGCTACTCCAAAAAGCGCTGTGGATAACACCAAATTAGAACGAACAGAAACAAAATGGCTTAGTTCCTACGCCAGATATGTGTCGCACATTGCATGCAAAAACTCTTACGAAACGATAGTCAAAGTTGTCAATTTAGGAGTGAAGAACAGTCGTGTGTATTCACAAAAACAGCACGGGTTGATGGGTATACAATGCAGCGACTATGCACAACAACCCATGGGACCGTGCAAAGAAGCAGCTCTATGTCGCAGCGGCACATATAGATATTTCAAACGAACTGCTTACACGACTCGCAGAGCCAGACAATGTGATCCAGGTATCGATTCCCGTTGAAATGGATGACGGCAGCATCCAAACGTTTGAGGGGTATCGCGTGCAGCACAACAATATTCGAGGTCCATATAAAGGCGGGCTTCGATATCACCCAAATGTAGACATGGACGAGGTGAAAGCGCTCGCGTTTTGGATGACCATGAAGAACGCGGTCATTGGGGTGCCCTTTGGCGGCGGAAAGGGTGGTGTTCGAGTTGACCCCAAAAAACTTTCAGCTGGTGAGCTTGAGCGACTCACGCGCGCGTTCACGCGCGGTCTCGCTCCACACATCGGTCCACACAAAGACGTGCCTGCACCAGATGTGAATACCAACGGCACTATCATGCACTGGATCCGCCATGAATATGCGCAGATCGTTGGTGAGGACACTCCGGCAGTGATAACTGGTAAAGCTATTGAGCATGGTGGATCGCTTGGGCGCACTGAGGCGACAGGATTGGGTGGTTTCTATGCGCTCGACGAATATCTCACGCGCACAGGTCAGCCAAAAGATAAATCCGTAGCAATTCAAGGTATTGGAAATGTGGGCGGATATTTGGCGAGCTATATGCAGGAGAGCGGGTTCGCTATTGAGGCGATCACTGATTCAAAAAGCGGTGTGTACGTAAAAGGTGGCATCACTGATATTGATGCGGTACGCGCATTCAAGGAATCAAACGGCATACTTACTGGCGCAGTCGATGATGCTGAATCTGTGTCGCCGGAAGATATTGTGTCGCTGCCGGTAGATATCTTTATCCCTGCGGCACTTGAAAACGCCATCACCAAGGAAAATGCAGATAGTGTCGCGGCATCGATCATTCTTGAAATGGCGAATGGTCCGACGACCATGGAGGCAGACGCGATCCTGAGCGAACAATCAGTCGCAATTATTCCAGATATTCTTGCCAATTCCGGTGGAGTCGCTGTGTCGTATTTCGAGTGGTATCAAAACATTCACAACGAATCGTGGAGCAAAGAGGACGTATTCGCGAAACTCTCTGAGCTTATGCGCGCTGCTGTTGGCACCGTGCTCGAAACAGCGCACACATATGACGTGTCGCTTCGTACTGCCGCGTATATTGTGGCGCTTAAAAAACTACAGGGGTGAGATATGTATACTGTGGTGGCTATGGCCACTACAGAAACCCCAACAATCTTTACAGCGTTTGGTGCCAGTGGTGATCTGATGCGTTTGAAGGTGATTCCTGCTCTCTACCATCTCCATCGAAAGAAGCGTCTGCCGGCAATGTTTCGCGTTGTCGGGTTCTCTCGTCGTGAGTGGTCGGACGAGGATTTTCGTGAACAGATCCGCTCAATTGTGGAGGTGTATGCGGGTGAAGATACTGGTCCCGTTGAGGCATTTCTGAACATGTTTGTATTTCAGCGAGGCGATTTCGACGAAAAAGAGAGTTACGAGGCGCTGAAACAGCGATTCGACGAACTTGATCGCGTCTGGGGTACGACATCGAATAAACTGTTTTATCTCGCAGTCGCGCCGGAGTTTTATACAACGATTGCCGGGCGTGTGGCGGCTGCAGGAATGACTCAGAAAGTGTCGAGTAATTACTGGACGAGGATCGTCGTAGAAAAGCCATTTGGAACAAATGAAGCATCGTCGCGTGATATCGACGAATACCTCGGCAATCATTTTGCTGAAGATCAGATCTACCGGATCGATCACTATCTCGCAAAAGAGATGCTGCAAAACATTCTGACGTTCAGATTTTCAAATAATTTGTTTGAAATTCCATGGGGGAGCGAAATGATCGAACAGGTAGAAATACGTCTTTTGGAATCTATTGGTGCAGAGAAGCGAGGTGCCTTTTACGACGCGACGGGTTCATTGCGCGATGTCGGGCAAAATCATCTCTTACAGATGCTCGCGCTTGTTGCAATGGAGCACCCACTATCGTTTACCCCGGAATCAATTCGAGAAAAACGGCAGGCAATACTCGAATGCGTCGTAACACCGAGTGAGGCTGATGTGCGGACGCACACGATTCGCGCGCAGTACGACGGCTTTCGCAATATCAAGGGGGTCAATCCGGAATCGAATACTGAAACGTATTTCAAAACACGGGCGATGATCAATCATCCGAAGTGGCAGGGCGTTCCGTTTTATCTTGAAGCCGGGAAGCGACTCGGGGCTCCCTTGAAAGAAATAGTGATTCTTCTCAAGCATCCACAGCCGTGTTTGTGCCCGGGGGGAATGCATCATAAGAATGAAATCGTGATTCGTCTTGAGCCAAAAGAGGAGATCGTTGTGGAATTCTGGGTTAAAAAACCCGGGTTTGAATTTGAAACTGAGCGGCGCGACCTCGCGTTTACGCTTCGCGACCGGGGATCGGTTGTGCAGTATACGGAGGAATACGAAAAGTTGTTGTTGGATTGTTTGCGTGGTGATCAAACACTGTTCATTACTACGCAGGAAATTCGATCGATGTGGCGGTATATCGACCCGATTGTCGACGGGTGGTCACGCGGAATGACACCACTCAAGATGTACACGCCGGATGTCGGATTGAACGACGGTGCGCTACAGTAGTTGAACAATTGCTATGAATCTCGGTACCGATTACAGAACATTCTTTAGAGGGAAGCGCATTACCGTTATGGGGCTCGGATTACTTGGACGCGGCGTCGGAGACGCAGCGTTTCTTTCTGAGTGTGGCGCGCTCGTGACGGTCACCGACGCGAAGGACGAGTCAAAGCTCGTTGAATCGGTACAGCAGCTCAAAACATATCCCAACATCACTTTTCATCTTGGGGGTCACATTGAATCGGATTTCACCAACACGGACATGGTCATTAAAGCAGCGGGTGTTAAGCCTGATTCGCCCTATATCGTAGCTGCGCAGGAAGCCGGTGTGCCGGTTTATATGTCGACGGCGCTGTTTGCATATTTTGCTGAAAAGATAGGGGCGACCATAGTTGGTGTAACGGGGACGCGCGGCAAGTCGACTGTATCGCATCTGATCTATCATGCGCTTATGAGAGCAAACAAGCGTGCACACCTCGGCGGAAATATCCGGGGGCTTTCCACTCTCGCAATGTTGCCTGACGTGCACGCGGGAGATAGTGCGGTGCTCGAACTCGACTCATGGCAGTTGCAAGGATTTGGCGAGCTTCATATCAGTCCGCACGTTGCGGTCTTTACGAATCTGATGCCGGATCATCAAAACTACTATCCAGACATGGATGCGTATTTTGCAGACAAGGCAAAGATATTTTTGAATCAAAGGCCAGGGGATTGGCTGTTTGTGGGATCAGAGGTTGAATCGCGCGTTCGTGCTGCGCATCCACCCGTCGAGCCTGTGGTTCCGGGAGAGCTCGCCCCCGATTGGGAGCTCCGCATTCCAGGTATTCACAACCGATTCAATGCTTCGTGTGCCGCTGCGGCACTATTGCGGCTTGGTCTTACAAGCGAGGCGATACGGGCAGGTATCGAATCTTTCGATGGAGTAGAGGGGCGACTGCAGTTTCTCGGTCTCGCAAAAGGTGTGCGCGTGTTTAACGACAACAATGCAACCACGCCCGAGGCAACGCTCGCAGCGCTGAAAGCACTCGATCAGGGGCGGCGCGACATTATTTTGATCGCCGGTGGTGCCGATAAGAATCTTTCACTCGACACATTGGCAGGAGAGATCCAGCGCACATGCAAGGGGGTGTATCTACTTGCTGGAAGTGGAACGGATCGTCTGCGACACATGATCGGGGACCCCATGGTATTCCACACGCTTGAAACTGCAGTTGATTCCGCGTTTGACCTCGCAGAGTTTGGTGATGCGATCTTATTTTCTCCGGCATTCGCATCATTTAGTTCGTATGCGAACGAATATGAACGAAACGATCACTTTTTGTCGCTCGTTGAACCTCGAATGAGGGAGTAGTGTATATTCGGTATATGGATACGCCTGAGATCGCGAGCCCAGCATTTTTCATTGGAAAGGGGACCACTGGGGAGGGTGATCTCATTTCGTTCGGTTCAGGACAGCCTGATCTTCCACCCCCACCATCTGCGTTCAAAGTGCTTGAGAGTTATCGAGGATTCAAATATGGCCTCGTACAGGGTGAAGAGACGCTACGAGCGGCGATTGCCAAAGAGTATCCAAGTGCGATCCCTGAAGAAATCGTGGTAACAAATGGTGCTTCAGAAGCGATCGATCTGGTGTTGCGCGCCATTTCCACGCCAGGTGGTCGCGTAGCGCTGCCGCGCCCGTTCTACTACTCCTATCCGCACAACGTAACGCTCGCAGGAATGACACCCGTGTTTTACGACCTAGAAAAAGGGAAGATCAATGTGGAAACATTTGAAAAAGCGATTCAGGGTGCGAGAGCGGTGATGATCAACTCACCGTCTAACCCAACGGGTACTGTGCAAGACGTTGAAACACTGCGTCGCATAGAAGAAATGTGTAACAACCTTGGTGTGTACGTGCTCTCCGACGAAGTCTATAAGGATCTGATGTATGAACGAGAAAACTATCTTCTCAAAGGTAAGCGTGTCGTCACCATCAACTCCTTCTCAAAAACATACGCGATGTGTGGGCACCGCCTCGGCTATTTTCATACGCTGGATCGCGAGCTCATCGCGCGCGTGGTGGATATGAAATCACACACCTCCATGAATACATCCGTGGTTTCTCAGGCAATGGGGCTCGCTGCAATGGGTGAACGCTCAACCTATGTTGCGGCGCATGTGCCGGTATGGGAAAAGCGTCGCGACAGTATTTATAGTGGTATGACGAAGCTTGGGCTTGATCTCTGGAAGCCAGAAGGCGCGTTCTATGTGTTCCCAAAATTCAAGAACGCCTCACGCGTGATGCACGACCTCTATTACAACTACAAT
>JACCDV011116985.1_pt1 | contig 20250 bp, 18 predicted proteins | sample 7446131 | NCBI WGS metagenome assembly JACCDV01 (sample SAMN15323448, study PRJNA562643) | freshwater metagenome | isolation source: river surface water | place: USA:Blue River Watershed | collected 2017-08-17 | reverse complement strand
CTGTCCGAGTTCGCCCTGTACTACATCGGCGGCATCATCAAGCACGCCCGTGCCCTGAACGCCATCACCAATCCTGGCACCAACAGCTACAAGCGCCTGGTCCCGCACTTCGAGGCTCCGGTCAAGCTGGCTTACTCGGCCAAGAACCGCTCGGCTTCGATCCGTATCCCTAATGTGGCGTCGGACAAGGCCCGTCGTGTGGAAGCGCGTTTCCCCGATCCGCTATGCAACCCTTACCTCGGTTTTGCCGCGCTGCTGATGGCCGGTCTGGACGGCGTGGAAAACAAGATCCACCCGGGCGAGGCTGCGACCAAGGACCTCTACCACCTGCCTCCGGAAGAGGACAAGCTGGTGCCCACCGTGTGCTCCAGCCTGGACCAGGCCCTGGAAGCCCTCGACAAGGACCGCGCTTTCCTGACCAAGGGCGGCGTGTTCACCGACGCCTGGATCGACGCCTACATCGAGCTGAAGATGCAGGAAGTGACCCGCTCGCGCGTGGAAGTATCGCCAGTCGAGTACGACATGTACTTCTCCCTGTGATGCCATGGGCGTACAGGCACTGACCAGTGCAAGACAAGGACGGCTCAGGCCGTCCTTTTTTTTGCTGCTGTGTGGCTGGAGCCTGGCCTTTGCCCAGCAGGCGGTGTACCGCTGTGGTCAGCAATACACCAATACGCCAGATGATGCTGCGCGGTGTGAGCGTGTGGCACCCCAGGCTGTCACGGTGATCCCGGGTACGCAGGTCCGGACGCTGCGCCCGGCACCGCCGATGCCGGCGCGCCCTGAGGGAGACTCCCGCACGGTCAGTACAGACACGCCACAAGGGGAGCGTGACGAAATGGCCCGGCGCATCCTGCGCGCCGAACTGGAGCAGGCGCGCCAGCGCCACGCACGACTTCAGGGCGAATACCGCCAGGGAGAACCGCTGCGTACGCCTGATGAATTGCAACACCCGCAAAAATACCAGGAGCGTGCTGCCGGCTTGCGGGTGGCCCTGGAGCGGTCGCAGCGCGACATGGACAGTTTGCAGCGCGAGCTGATGCGTCGTCCTGTTTTGAACGCCACACCATGAGCAACGCGCGTTTTGTCACCTTTGACCTCCTTGCCACACCCGTCGCCGTGGTGGATGCAGCGGGCTTGCTGCTGTCGGTCAATGCAGCGCTCGAGGACGCCCTGGGTCAGTCACGCCGAAGTCTGCTGGGTCAGGCTCTGGCCGAACACTTTGTGGATCCCGCGCCATGGCAAAACGCCATGCAGGGCGTGCGGGACAACCAGTTTGCTGCCTTGCGCTATGAGGCCGCCCTGAGGCGTCCACACCATGCCGAGAGCTTGCCGGTGCATGTGATCATTGCGCCTTCTGACCGTGGCGATGAGGTGATTGTTCAACTCTTGCCGGTCGAGCAAAAGACCCGGCAGGAGCGTGAAGAGCGCTTGCTCGAGCAGGCCCAGGTGAACAAGGAGCTGATCCGGAATCTGGCCCACGAAATCAAGAACCCGCTGGGTGGTATCCGTGGCGCCGCGCAGCTGCTCGAGATGGAGCTGCCTGGCAAGGAACTGAGCGAGTACACCCAGGTCATCATCCATGAGGCCGACCGGCTTCAGACCCTGGTGGACCGCTTGCTGGCGCCGCATCGCCGACCGCACGTGGTGGGCGACGTCAATATCCACGAGGTCTGTGAACGCGTGCGTGCCTTGATCCTGGCGGAATTTCCCAAAGGCTTGTTGGTGGTGCGCGACTACGACATCTCGCTGCCGGAGTTTCGGGGCGACAAGGAACAGCTCATCCAGGCCGTGCTCAACATGGCCCACAACGCGGCACAGGCCCTGGTCGAGCGCCGTCTTCAGGGTGATGCCCGGATCATCTTGCGCACGCGCATCCGTCGCCAGGTCACTTTCGGAAAACAGCGCTACAAGCTGGCACTGGAATTGCATGTCATTGACAACGGGCCGGGCATACCGGACGCGATCAAGGACCGGATCTTCTACCCCCTGGTCTCAGGCAGGGAAGGTGGTTCGGGTTTGGGGCTGACGCTGGCACAGACTTTCGTGCAGCAGCACCATGGCCTGATCGAGTGCGAAAGTCAGCCCGGTTGTACGGATTTCAAGATCCTGATTCCTTTGCCTTGAGTCCGCTGACCGTGCAGGACAGATCCTGAGTGCTGTTGCCCAACGACTGAATGAAACTGAAAGTGCATGCCGATGAAACCGATCTGGATCGTTGACGATGACCAATCCATCCGGTTCGTGCTTGAAAAAGCGCTGCAGCGCGAAGGCTTGCCCTGCCGCAGCTTCATTTCTCCACGCGATGTCATGCAGGCCCTCGAGCGTGATGGCGTGCACGGAGGGCCTCAGGTCCTGGTGAGCGATATCCGCATGCCCGGTGGTTCGGGTCTGGATCTGCTGGCGCAGATCAAGGAGCGGCTTCCCGGTTTGCCCGTCATCATCATGACCGCGTATTCGGATCTCGACAGCGCGGTTTCGGCTTTTTCCAGCGGTGCTTTCGAATACCTGCCCAAGCCTTTTGATTTGCCCAAGGCCATCGAGCTGATCCGGCGCGCAGTCGATGAAAGTCTGCGTGAGGAAGTGATGGAGGAGCGGGTCGAGGCGGCGCCCGAAATGCTGGGTCAGGCGCCGGCCATGCAGGATGTTTTTCGAGCCATCGGCCGTCTCGCCCAAAGTCAGGTCACGGTCTTGATCACCGGTGAGTCGGGTTCGGGCAAGGAACTGGTGGCTCGTGCTTTGCACAAGCACTCACCGCGAGCCGCGGGTCCTTTTGTGGCCATCAATACGGCCGCGATTCCCAAGGATTTGCTGGAAAGTGAGTTGTTCGGCCATGAGCGAGGTGCCTTCACGGGGGCGCAGACCTCGCGTCGCGGCCGGTTCGAGCAGGCCGAAGGCGGCACTCTTTTCCTTGATGAAATCGGCGATATGCCTTTTGATTTGCAGACGCGGCTGTTGCGCGTGCTCTCCGATGGGCACTTCTACCGGGTGGGCGGTCACAGTGCGGTCAAGGCCAATGTGCGGGTGATCGCGGCCACCCACCAGGACCTGGAGCAGCGCGTCAAGGAGGGCGCATTCCGTGAGGACCTGTTTCACCGCCTCAACGTCATTCGTTTGCGCCTGCCCGCCTTGCGGGAGCGGCGTGAAGACATTCCCATGCTCACCCGGCACTTTTTGCAACGCAGTGCACTGCAACTGGGCGGAGAGCCCAAACGCATCACCGATGCCGCGATGGCACAGCTGTGCCAATTTCAGTTTCCGGGCAATGTGCGGCAACTCGAAAATATCTGTCACTGGCTCAATGTGATGTCGCCGGCGCAGGTGATCGAGGTCAAGGACCTGCCGCCAGAGGTGCTCAAACAGCCCCCTTCTTCATTGGCAGCCGTCGAAACGGCGCAGCAACCCGCACCCATGCCGGTACAGAACTCGGCTGCCGTACTTGCCGTGCACCAGCCGTCAGCAGGCCTGCCGCAGCCCGCAGTCGCAGCGTCAGCGGGCCAGCCGGCATGGGATGCCTTGCTTGAGCAAGAAGCGGCCCGCTTGCTGGCAGAGGATCGCCAGGACGTCTGGGATGTTCTGGTTCGGCAGTTCGAAGCGCGTCTAATCCAAAGCGCTTTAAGCGCCACGCGGGGGCGACGCATCGAGGCAGCTCAGCGCTTGGGCATTGGTCGCAACACCATCACCCGAAAAATACAGGAACTGGGCATTGACGACTGAATTTTGACCGCTGGACAGCGGTCAGCTCATTTGTTGCTGCTCGATGGAATCACGGTTAAACCGGTCCCTCGAACACGATTTTCCATTGCCCATCTTCCAGGGCCCAGTAAGTACGCAAGAACTCCTGCTTTCCGTTGGCTGGACGGTTGGGGTCCTTGAGCGTGGCCACGATGTAGTCCTGATCGTCTCGCCAGCCCAGTACAGACACCACTTCGAGTGCAGCTTGCGTCCGTTTGCGACCTGACGTCAGTCGGGGCCACCAGTACTGCAGGTTCTGGCCATCGCGTTCGAACCGGCTGCTGTAGTAATCGCGTACGGCGGGGTTGTCCGGGTTGTCTCGGTCCCGGATCCAGGCCATCAATCGTGGCAGCATGTTCTGATGGTGCTGGGCCTGTTCTCCGACCGTGAGCCATTCCATCTGACGGGCAATCATCACAGGCGTCATGCGCAGGGCATCAAGCTGCAGCAGCCGCGACATCTGTGGGTTGGAGAGCACAACACAGCCATCGGATGCCAGGGGTGCTCTGGAGTACTGTGCGCTGGGGGTGCCGTGCAACCAGATGCCTGAGCCTGTCTTGGCACGCAAGACATCGACCGCATTGGGGTAGTTGAGCGTCAAGGCGCCAGCGCCGAAGAGGTCCGGCAAGCTCGGGCCCGGCAGGTTTTTCTGAATGAAATACACACCCAGCGGAGTGCGCCCATCGCCTTCACGCTCCTTACCGATGCCATTGAGTCCGACCGACACGTAGGTGTCCAGTTCAAGTTCCAGTTTCGGCTGGCCATCCAGGCCAGTCCGATTGGCAAACCAGTAAAGCCGGGAACGCGCAGCATCCACAACGGCAAGAAAGGGATGCTGCTCCGGATCCAGATACAGCAGGCCGGCAGGCACTTTGCCTTGCAATTGGGTCAGGGGAGGGTGGAACAAGCGCCGGGCAGACTCCAGCAACAACTCCTGCAAACGTTGCTGCGCGGCCGGCTGCGCGTTTTCTGTAACAGTCACCCCATCGATGGGGGCCTGCAGTCCGATGTTGAGCAGGTCGGCAAACAGCAGTTGGCCCAGCTGGAAATTCGGAAAACGAGTGGCCAGGTGTTCTGCGGTTTTCAGGGCTTTTGCCCGCTGGCCTGCTTCGAGCTCCCGATAAATCAGTCGAACCAGTGCTTCGGGCTCATCAGGCAAGTCGATATGGGGTGGCACCTGTGGACTTTGGAAAACGAGTTTCCATGGCATGGGGGCCTGCTGATCAGAGGTGTGTTGCCCGCTGCTTGAAAAAACGGATGCATCACCCGCCCACCAGATGGCCAGTCCGAACACCAGCACGACCAAGGAAGGCCAGGCCCAATTCCAGGACTTCAGAGGCAGCGAGATCCGCTGGCTCCATCGCAGCTTTGGCATACCCATGCTGCGTTTCAATTCACCGTCTCGCGCAAGATCAGCCACTGCCCCTGTTGCTTGACCATTTCCAGACTCTTGCGACTGTTCCCGCTGAAATTGTCGGACTCGTAAATCTGCTGAAACTGGACTGAGGCCCGTGCTTCATCACGCATCGTGACTTTGATTGCCCTGATCTCTACCGAAATTTTCCTTTTCGACAGGATCCTGAGCTTGCGCTCCTCTTCCCACTTGGCGCGAGACATCTTCTCGCCTGGCGAGAAGTTGCTGGCGTAAGCACTGAGGTAAGCAGACATGTCCTTTCGACTCCAGGCCTTGGCCCAGGCGATCACAGCCTGGCGAATTTTCTCGTTTTCCGGGTCCGGAATTTTTGTGGTTTTGTCAGCCGACAAGGGTTGGCTGGGTTGCTTTTCGAGATTGACCTGTGCAGATGCGCTGGAGGCTGCGCTTGCAGGGGCTGCTGTGGCGGCAGGCACCGATGCTGCGGGGCGTGCCGCCGACGCGGGTACGCCAGCACCTGACGGGCTTGAAGGGCTTGCAGAGCTTGCAGCACCAGATGGGCTCGCAGTGCTGGAAGTGCCTGCAGGCACGGAGGCGCTGGGTGTGCTTGCTGGAGCAGGGGTTTTGACCGGATCGGGTCCGGGTCTTGCGTTGGCCGCAGCGACGACGGGCGCAGCGCTGAAGTTGTCCGACTCGAGGCTGCCCAGCAAGGCCAGCTGGGGTGGCGCAGTGCGGTTCTTTCCTTCCACCTGCAGTGCCCTGGCGTAACTCTGACGAACCAACTGACTCTGGACGTCACCCAGGTTGCGGTGCAATGTGGCCACACTGCCACTGACCAGCAGGCCTGCTTCCAGGGCTTTGCGTGCTTCTTCGAGTCTTCCTTTGGCGGCATACAGAACACCCAGGTTGTTGTGTGCCTCCAGCATTCCAGGATGGGTTTCGGTCAGTTTGCGAAACGCTTCCATCGCCTTGTCGGTCTGGCCTTGCTGAGCCAGGACCACGGCCTCAAAAAATCGCACCTGGGGGTCATTGGGTTTCAGGCTTTTTTCCTGTTGTACCCACTTGTTGGCCAGATCGAGCTGGCCATTTTCGAGCGCCCTCCGTATCGGCTCTGTAGAAACGCTGGCGCCAGCCGAGCTGGTAGCTAGAGTCAGAGCCAGAAGCCAAAAGCGAAGTCCGGCTTTTGGCGCGAGAAGAGAGAGACGAAAAAGCATGAACTAGATGTATAAAACCGCCTGATTTTATATAAAGCTGCGCACACCCAGAGGTGCCTTGTCCCCATGGCAATGTCACTTGTGCTGTGGAACTCAAAAGTTGCCAGGAATGCGCCAGTGCAGATCAAGTGCTTGCCGTGAAAGCCCACTCAAATTTTGTGGACGGTAGGTGACGTCCTGTTGTGGCAAAGCCGTGGCGAATGCGCTCTTGAGGTGGCCCAAAAACGCGGGAGCAGCAAACACGACAAGCTCGGACGGTGCAGCCACGCCGATTTCCCTCTTGAGCCAAGCCGCAATTTCACGAGAGAAGATCTGACGCTCATGGTGTTTGACCGTTTCCCGAGGGGCCAGTCCGGCCCGATCCTGGGTACCCGAGTGCCGGTGTTGATGGTGTGCCGGTACCAGATGTTCACGGGACGAAGGATGGCTCCACTGCATCAGCTGGTGGAGTTCTCCAGTCGGCGCAGACCGCTCGAACAGTCGTGCTTCGGAACTGTTGGCTACCATGAGCCATGTCGCTTTTGTCATGACGCTCTCCCTGATGTTCGGACAGGAATTGTCAGCAATCGTCCGTCTGGTGCACATTCATCTGAAGGTGTAGGTTCACCGTGCTTCAAACCTGCTTGAATGCAAGTGCTGCGCTTGCACTGGGGCATCAAAAAACGACCCGAAGGTCGTTTTTTGATGGGAGTTCTGGCAAAAAGCGGCTGGTCAAGCGAAAGGATATCGGGGTGTCATTGGGAAACCGATGAAACCAGGACCGATGCGCCATGAATCAGGCCACAAAGTGCGTGAACTTTGTGTCCAGGAAGGCTTCCATGCCTTCAATGCCGGACTCGCTGCCGTATCCGCTGTCCTTGACGCCGCCGAAGGGCGCTTCGGGCACCGACACGCCCATGCCATTGATCGCCAGGCTGCCGACCTCCAGTCGCTCGGAGACCGCCAGGATGGCTTTGGCCGAATCGGTGAACAGGTAGCCGGCCAGCCCGTAGGGGTTGGCGTTGGCGCGTGCAATCGCCTCATCGAGCGTGTCGAACGGCATGGCGCAGGCCACCGGTCCAAAGGGCTCCTCGTGCAGCACGGGTGCGTTGTCGGGCACGTCGGCCAGCAGGGTCGGTGCGACAAAGCTGCCTTGCTCGGGTGCCTTGCCGCTCATTTGTCGTGCACCTGCGGCCACGGAGCGCTCGATCAGGTCGCGCACGGCGGTTTGACGGCGCGCGCTGGCGACCGGCCCCATCTGCGTGCCGCTTTCCCAGCCGGCCCCCACCTGCAGCGCCTGACTGGCTGCGCCAAAGGCGTCGACAAAGTCGCTGTAGATGCGCCGATCCACCAGGAAGCGGGTCGGTGCCAGGCAGGCCTGGCCTGCGTTGCGGAACTTGTGTTGCACCATCAGGTTCACCGTGCGGCCGATGTCGGCATCGCCGCAGACAATCACCGGCGCATGGCCGCCCAATTCGAGCGTGATGCGCTTGAGGTGGCGGGCCGACAGTTCTGCCAGGTGACGACCCACCGGGACCGAGCCGGTGAACGTGACCTTGCGGATGACCGGCGACGCAATCAGGGTTTGCGACACTTCGGCGGGGATGCCGTAAACCAGCTGCACCACCCCGGCAGGCAGTTCCTGGTTGAGGCATTCGACCATGGCCGCCACACTGGCGGGCGTCTCTTCTGCGGCCTTGAGCACGATGGAGCAGCCAGCGGCCAGGGCGCCACCGAGCTTGCGGGCCGAAAGGACGAGCGGGAAATTCCATGGCGAAAATGCCGCCACCGGTCCCACCGGGAACTTGAGCACATCCATGCGGCTGTTCGGTAGCCGGGCCGGAATCACGCGGCCGTAGACGCGGCGTGCTTCTTCGGCGTACCACTTCATGAGGTCAGCGGCCATAGCGCATTCGGCGCGGGCTTCGGCCAGGGTCTTGCCCTGCTCCAGCGTCAGCAATTGCGCAATGCGCTCGCTTTGCTCGCGAAAGCGGGCAATGCCACGCTCCAGGCGCACGCATCGCTCGTGCGCCGGTACTTGTCGCCAGTGCTCGAAAGCCTGCTGTGCGGCCTGCAAGGCCAGCTCCAGATCTTCCTGGCTGGCCAGGGACAACTCTCCCAGCACCTCTGCGGTGGCGGGGTTGCGCACCACGAGGCGCTGTGTGTGGCGCCCCTGGCGCCACTGTCCACCCAGCAGCAGGTCGGGGCAACGGTATGCGGTGGTGATGTTCATATGTTTCGTCCTCCATCCACGTCCAGGCACACGCCTGTGAGAAAACCTGCCTCGTCCGAGGCCAGAAAGGCGACTGCGGACGCCACATCGTCGGGGCGTGTGAACCTGCCCAGCGGAATGCGGGCCAGAAAGCGTTCACGGTTGGCCGGGGTGTCTTCCATGCCCATGAAGTCGGCCATCATCGGGGTCTCGCCGATCATGGGGTTGACCGCATTGATGCGGATGCCCGAACGGGCGTGCTCAAGGGCCAGACCCTTCGTGAAGTTGATCATTGCCGCCTTGCTGCCGCTGTACCAGGTCAGGCCTGGCCCCGGACGCACGCCGGTGGTGGAGGCCACGTTGACCATGACCCCGCTGCCCTGTTGAGTGAAGTGCGGCAGTGTGGCGTGCGCCGACCAGAACACGCTTTTGAGGTTGACGCGCATGACACGGTCGAACTCTTCCTCTGTGACCTGCAGGGCCGGCTTGTTGCGGTGGGTGGTGCCTGCGTTGTTCACCACGATGTGCAAGCCGCCCAATTGCTCGAGTGTGGCCTGCACCATCTGCTGGTAGTCCTGCTGGCGCGAGACATCGCAGGCCATGCTGGCGGCCTGAGCGCCGGCTGCGCGCAATTCTTCGGCCATGCGCCGGGCGCCATCGGCATTGAGGTCGGCCACCATCACGGCAGCGCCGCAGCGGCTGAGCTTGCGGGCAATGGCCGCACCAAAGCCCGAGGCGCCACCGGTCACGATGGCCACTTGCTTGTTCAGATTCATGGGTATTTCCCGTTAAATGTCGAGGACCAGCCTGTCGCCGCCACAGCGTGAGACGCAGACCATCATGCGCCCCTGGCTGGAGCGTTCTTCGGGCGAGAGCACGTAATCGAGGTGTTCGACTTCGCCGGAAACCACGCTGGCTTCGCAGGTGCCGCAGATGCCCTCGCGGCACGACCAGGGGTAGTCCACACCGATGCGCTGCATGGCATCGAGCACGCTTTCATGCTCGCCCACCGTGGTGCTTTTGCCCGACTGCTGCAGCACCAGTTCGAAGGTGCGACGCGCGCTGGCAGGCAACTCGGCCCCCTTGAAGCGCTCGACCCGGACCGACCCTGCAGGCCAGTGGGCTGTTGCGCTGGCCAGCGCGTCGAGCATGGGCGCCGGTCCGCAGGCATACACTGCATCCCATTGCGGTTGTGCCAGGCGAGCAGCCAAGTCCATGGGGCCACCCTGCTCGTCGTCGAAATGGACGTGCAGCTTGTGGTCGAGCAGGGCCTTGAGTTCTTCCAGGTAAGCCAGGCGTGCTGCCGACCGGGCGCTGGCCCAGACGGTCACCTCGCGCCCTTGTTGCACGCAGCTTTGGGCCATGGCGTAAATGGGCGTCACACCGATGCCGCCGGCCAGCAGCAGGACGCGCCGGTGCTCCGGCTGCAGCTCGAACAGGTTGCGAGGCACGCTGACACGCAGTGCCTGACCCACCTTGAGTTTTTCATGGATCCAGACCGAACCGCCGCGGCTGGCCATGTCCCAGCCCACCGCCACGGTGTAGCGGTCCATCTGTGTCTGTCCGGTGGCATTGACCAGCGAGTACTGGCGCACCAGGCCGTTGGGCAGCGCCAGGTCGATGTGCGCACCTGCGGTGGCGCCTGGCAGACCTTGCCCGGCCTTGTGTCGCAGCTCCACCGCCATGACATCACGGGCGACCGCACGCAGGCCGGCGACCGTCACTTCGATGTCGGCACTCATGCCTGGCCCTCGCCGCTTTCTGCCTTGACCAGACGGTCGATCAGCCAGCGGGCCTGATTGAGGCCGGCGTCCGCCGCGATCGGCGTCATCGGCCGCTCCGGCACCAGACTCAGGATTTTCTGTTGCGCCTCGATCATCTGCCGGTCTTCCTCGAAGGCCTCGACCACGCCCTGGAAGATCCGTTCGGTCATGGCCTCGTCCTCGAGTGCGAAGTTGCGGGCCTGGCAGAACCAGTAGTGGCTGGTCGTCTCGGTTTCCGGGGTCTGGATGGAGGTGTGCCTGAACTGCACTGCCTCGGGCACGCGCCGGCCATCAGGAGCTCCGGTGCCGACAGGCGCGGAGCCTGCATCCATGCGCAGCAGCGCGGGTGGAGACCATTGGTAAATCTGCCAGCGATCGACCTTGCCCTCGAACGATGCGACTTTCTTGTGCAGGTTGGGCATGTCGTCGTTGAGGTACCAGCGGCTGATGGTGAGGGTGCCGTTGCCGGTGGTGTCGCGCTCGATCTTGGGCTTGAGCTCGGCGGCGCTGTCGGTGCCCAGTGTGGTCGGGTGGACCCAGGCCAGGTGAGTGAAGTCCAGCAGGTTGTCGACGATCAGTTTGTAGTTGGCCTGGTAGTGGATGTAGCCAGGCTTCATGCGCCACTGCGGTGAGTCGTGCCAGTGGTAATCCACGATGTCATCCGGGTTGGCCCTGGCAGGGTCACCCATCCAGATCCAGATCAGGCGATTGCGCTCGACCACCGGGTAGCGCTTGATGCAGGTTTTGGGCGGGATCTGTTCCTGGCCCGGAATCTCGACGCAGGCGCCCGTCGGGTCGAACTTGAGCCCGTGGTACATGCAGCGCACACAATCGCCTTCCTTGCGGCCGATGTGCAGGGGGGCAGAACGGTGGCAGCAACGGTTTTCCAGCGCCACCACCCGACCCTGGGTGTCACGGTAGAGCAGCACAGGCTCGTTGAGCAGGGTGCGATGGAACAGGCCTTCCGTGGGCACTTCAATGTCCCAGGCGGCCACGTACCAGCAATTTCGGATGAACATGAGATGGTCTCCAGTGTCGTTTCGAGGCATGCTAATGAGGGCCGCTGCATTAAACAAATCAATTTTTCGAGGATATGATCGGTTTTTCAAATCACAGAACCGAACGCCATGAAGCTCCAGACGCTGCAGGCATTGATCTTTATCGAAGAGGTGGGCAGCCTGCGGGCGGCATCGCAGCTGCTGCACCTGTCACAGCCAGCGCTGTCTGCGGCCATCGCACAGCTCGAAGAAGAGCTCAAGGCGCCTCTGCTCGTGAGAACCAAACGGGGAGTGAGCCTGACCCCGTTTGGCCAGGCTTTCATGAAGCATGCCCGGCTGATCGTTTCCGAAAGCCGGCGGGCGCACGAGGAAATCGGTCAACTGCGTGGTCACTGGGAGGGGCAGATCACCTTTGCCACCTCACCTGCCGTGGCCCTGAGCGCCTTGCCGCTGGCGCTGGCGAGTTTTTCACGCGAATTTCCTGCCGTCACGGTGAACGTCCGTGACGGTCTTTACCCGGCGGTTTCTCCGCAACTGCGCGATGGCACACTGGACTTTGCCCTGACCGCCGCGCACAAACATGACATCGACGGCGACCTGGAGGCGCAGGCGCTGTACATGAGCGATGTGATCATCGTGGCCCAGCGTGAACACCCGCTGGTCAATGCCACGCAACTCGAGCAGCTCAAGGATTGCCGCTGGGCTTTTTCGAGTGCGCCTCGTGGACCGGGCGCGATCATCCGCGATGCCTTTGCCCGCCATGGACTGGGTGAGCCGCGCCTGGGGATGGTGTGTGAGTCATTCTTGGCCTTGCCCGGGGTGGTGGCGCACTCGGATCTGATGACCACCATGCCGCGCACGCTCTATGAGCGCAACGCCTTCAAGGACCTGCTGCGCCCGGTGCCGGTGGAGCAACCTCTTCCCAGTCCCACCATCTATGTGCTGCGCCGCCATGACCTGCCCCTGACTCCGGCAGCGGCCGGCCTGATCCGATGGATCCAGCATCACTCCCTGAATATGGCAGGAGCCTGAGCATGGCATGGCAGGAATGGATTTACCCGGTGGCCGTGCTGTTGACCGCGTATGTGGTGCTGGGCATCACCGGCTTTGGCTCGGCGCTCGTGGCGGTGCCCTTGCTGGCCTGGAAATGGCCCTTGCCCGAAGTGGTCCTGCTGGCCATTCTGCTGGACGTTCCAGCGTCCATGCTCCATGGCGGACTCAACTTCCGCCAGGTGCGCAAGCGCGCCGTGCTGGAAATGCTCCCGGGCATGGCTGCCGGCACCTTGCTGGGCTTGTGGCTGATGGGACAGCTCGACAAGCGTTGGCCGCTCTTTCTGCTGGGTCTGTACATTGTCACCGTAGGCTGGCGGGCCTTGCGGCTATCCAGCCCGTCTGGCCAGCCACTCTCGGTCGCCGGCCATCACCTGGGCAGTGTGCTGGTCGGTGTGATCGAGGTACTGTTTGCCACGGCTGGACCTGTGGTGGTCGCGATGCTGCACCGGCGCCTGAACGACGTAGCCAACGTCCGTGCCACAGTGCCTGTGGTCATGGTGCTGGCGGGTACGGTGGCCATCGCGGTGCTGGCCGCCTCGGGACAGTCCAATATGCAGGATACCCTGCAGCGTTGGCTGGTGGGCATGCCGGTGGCCGTTCTGGGCGTGGTACTTGGCAATCGCCTGGCCCGACGCATTCCGCCACAGCTCATGCGCAAGGTCATCGCCTTGCTGCTCATCTGCAGTGGCCTGTCGCTCACACGGCACCTCTGGCTCTGAGCACTCGCCAGCCCGCCATTTCAGGGTTTGGCCGCAAAGCGCACCCAGCTGAGTAACTCCTGCGCCGCGGGCGTCAGAGGCACGCTCTCCATCCGCAGGATGGCAATCTGCAGACTGGGAATCTGGTCCTCAAGCGGAACAATGCGCAGTCCGAGCGACCTGTGCGCGCGCTCAAACAAGGCAATCGGCAGCGTAGTGAAAAGTCGCGACTGGGCCACCATGTCCGGCAGCGCGAGCAGCGATTCGCAGATCATGACCGGTCTGGGCGGCTCCAGACCCGCCGTCCTGAAGGCGCTTTCAATGATCGCGCCCGGTCCGGGGCTTGGCGAGGCATAGGCCCAAGGCACATCCAGCAGCTGGGCCAGCCGGGTGGCCCCCACCAGCGGATTGGACTCATGGGCCACTACGACGATGCGGCGCTCGAACAGGACTTCTGCCACCATGCCGGTTTCCACATCGCCCAGCTGCACTGGAGTGAGCGCGAAATCCAGCGTGCCGGATCTCAAGGCCGGATTGATCATGGGCGAGACGCCGTCAACACAGTGGATGCGCATCTTGGGGTACTTTTCCATGAAAGGCCGCAACGCCTGAGGCAGGATAGACAGCGAAATGGCCGGTGAAGCCGACAGCCGGATCTGCCCTTCCCAATGCCCGCGCATCTGAGCGATTTCGTCCTGCACCCGCTGGCTTTCCGAGACGATCAGGCGTGCATGCTGCAGCAGTGCCTCGCCATAAGGCGTGAAGGTGATGCCGCGTTTGGTACGCAAGAGCAGCGGCGCCCCCAGCTCCTGCTCGAGCTGCTGAATGGCCAGGGTCAGGGCCGGCTGCGAAATGTGCAGGGAAGCCGCTGCGGCACGGATGCTGCCCACCTCTTCAACCCGCAAAATGGCCTTGAGTGTCTGGATTTTCATGATGGTGGGTTAATGAAAGGGAAAACCCTGATTATTTGTTTTCCTGATCAATCCTGCAAAAAATTGATTTGTGTCACGTACTGACGGCCACATAACATCGCGCCACATTCAAATCCACCGAGGAGACAAACCCATGAACATCCGCCGCCAACTGTGCACCAGCGCCTTGCTGCTGGCCCTGCCCCTGGGCGCCCTGGCCCAGAGCACCAACCTGTTGCTCAACAGCTTTCTCGCACCCCAGCACCCGGTCACCAGCATGGTGATCAAGCCCTGGGCTGAAAAAATCGGCCAGCTGACCGAAGGTCGTGTCAAGGTCGAGGTGGCCCCGTCCAGCCTGGCTGCCCCGCACCAGCAGCTTGCCAGCGTGAACAAAGGCGTCTTTGATGTGGCCTACCAGTTCCACGGCCTCATGACCGATCAAGTCAAGCTCAACCAGATCGCCCATCTGCCGTTCGTGAATCCGAGCGCCCGCGGCAGCTCGGTCGCCCTTTGGCGCACCTACCAGAAGCATTTCCTCAAGGCCAATGAGCTTGGCGATGTCCAGGTGCTCGCCATGTTTGTGCTGCCACCCGGCGTGGTCTATGGCATGAAGGGTCCCATCGACGGCATGGACAAGATCAAGGGCCGAAAGATTTATGCGCTGCCTGGCGTAGCCTCGACACTGCTCGAGAGCGCTGGAGCCGGCGTGGTGGCTGCACCGGCCGCACGCAGCCATGAAATCATTTCCGGCAAGACCGTGGATGCCTTTGTTGGCTATTCCACCTCAGATGCCAACGGCCTCAAGACGCTGTCCTATGCCACGGATATCACCGACATCCCGGGGAATGTGACGGCACCGTCCTTCGTGCTGTTTATCAACAAGAAGCGCTGGGAGGCATTGGCTGAGCGTGACCGCAAGGTGATCGAGTCGATCAGCGGTGAAGCCTTTGCGCAGAACATGAAGCTGTACGATGACCTGGAGACCAAGGTGCGTGCCGAAGCCGCCGCCAAAGGTATCAAATTCCACAAGGCCAACGATGCGTTCCTCAAGGACCTGCAGAATCTTGCAGCGCCCATTACCCAGGCCTGGCTCAAGGATGCCGAGAAGCTGGGCGTCAACGGCAAGGAAGCCCTGGATTTCTACCGCACCCAGGCCATGGCCAACCGCTGAAGCCGGTTTGACCTGCTCTGCCTTGCCCGGGCCATGCTCCGGGCAAAAGTCACCTTTTTAGGCCCCGGAGATCGCAATGTTTGTGAAAAATGCCTGGTACGTGGCAGGGATGGCCACGGAATGCACGAACCAGCCCCTGGCGCGCACCCTGCTCAATGAAAAAGTGGTGCTGTTCAGGACGCCCGATGGCCAGGCTGTGGCCCTGGAAGACCGCTGCTGCCATCGACTGGCGCCGCTTTCGCTCGGCGATGTGGAGGAGGGCGGCATCCGCTGCCGCTACCACGGCATGAAGTTCGATGCGGGCGGCAGTTGCGTCGAAATCCCGGGACAGGATCAGATCCCGCCGGGCATGTGCGTGCGCAAGTTCCCGCTGGTCGAGCGCGATGGCCTGTTGTGGATCTGGGTGGGGGCCCCCGAGCTGGCCAAGCCCGAGGACATCATCGATGTGCACTGGAATGGCGCCCCGGGCTGGCCCACCGCCACAGGCTACATCCATTACCAGGCCAACTACCAGCTCATCGCCGACAACCTGCTGGACTTCACCCACCTGACCTTCGTGCATCGCACCACGCTGGCCAACAACGCCTTCCCCAATGCCCGTCCGGAGATCGTGCCCTTCGAGCGTGGCATCCGGCTCAACCGTGTGATTCGTGACTGCGACCCGTCACCGCTGCATGGCATGGCCGGCAAGTTCACTGGCAAGGTGGATTTCTGGAACCGCCAGGTCTGGTGGCTGCCCTCGGTGTTTGAAAACTGGGCTGGCTCCGTGCCGGCCGGTGGCGCAGGCGAGCCCCACGAACGTGAGGGCGGGTTGCACCTGCGCCACTTCTCGCTGCTGACGCCCGAGACCGAGCAGACCACCCACTATTTCTGGTTGCAGCCTTGTCAGTTCCCGCACGACGACGAGGCCATGATCGACAAGGTCGGCCAGGGCATCAGCACCGCGTTTGCCGAGGACCGCTGGATGATCGAGGCCCAGCAACAGGTGATCAACAGCAACCCGGATGCCAAGACCAAAGCCGTTCGCAGCGACGCTGCGCTGGGTCGTGTGCGCTTCATGATCGACCGTTTGCTTGAGCAGGAAGCCAGCGAGAGCGCAGGTCGGGTCATTCCCATCACCCAGGCGGCCTGAGGCTGCGAGCACTGTCCTTTGTCCAGGCCACAGCCCCGAGGCTGTGGCATTTGTTTTTGCACCATGAACATCACTGCTGCCGTCCTCAACGCACCCAACACCTCGCTGAGTCTGGAAACACTGGAGCTTGAAGCGCCTCGCGCGCGCGAGATCCGGGTCCGGCTGGTGGCCACCGGCGTCTGTCACACCGACATCTCGGTGATGGGACGCCCCTTCCCGGTGGATCAGCCCATCGTGCTGGGCCACGAAGGCGCAGGCATTGTCGAATCGGTGGGGTCGGCAGTCACCAAGGTGAAGGCGGGCGACCGTGTGGTGCTGAGTTACGACTTCTGCGGTGAATGCCCGAGTTGCCAGCGCCAGGCGCCAAGTTACTGCCAGTATTTTTTCGGGAGCAACTTCCTGGGGCAGCGCGCCGATGGTTCCACCGCACTCTCGCGCCAGGGGCAACCGGTTCGCCATCGCTTTTTCGGCCAGTCCTCGTTCGCCTCGCATTGCCTGTGCTCGGAAAACAATGTGGTCAAGGTGCCCGACGATGTGCCGGATGCACTGTTCGAGTTGCTGGGCCCGCTCGGCTGTGGCATCCAGACCGGCGCAGGTGCCATCCTCAACGTGCTCAAACCGCAGATGGGAGAGTCGGTGGTCGTGTTTGGCACTGGCGCTGTCGGCATGGCCGGGCTGATGGCGGCCAAGGCTGTGGGTGCGACCACCGTCATCGCTGTCGACCGTGTGCCCGAGCGACTCACGCTGGCCACCCAATTGGGTGCCACCCACACGGTGCTGGCCGATGCCACAGTGGATGTCGTGGCCCGCATCCGAGAGATCACCGGGCGCGGCGCCGATTGCAGCCTGGACACCACGGCGGTCAGCGCTGTGCTGCGCCAGGCTGTCGATTGCCTGGGGCCTCTGGGTCGATGCGGCTTCGTGGGCGGAGCCCCTGTGGGCGCCAAGGTAGAGATGGATGTGCGCGACATGATGCTCAATGGCAAGACGCTCAGGGGCATTGTTGAGGGCGACTCGAATGCCGATGCCTTTATTCCGGACATGCTTCAGCTGCAGGCCCGGGGCGCCTTCCCGTTCGAGAAGTTGATGAAGGTTTACCCCTTCGAGCAGATTGGACAGGCCATCGAAGACGCCAGGTCAGGCAAGACCGTCAAGCCGGTGCTGCGCATGAAACAATAAGCCCGAAGTCCAGGCGCAAGCCCCTTCAATACCCTTCAACACGAGGCCCCTGCATGAACACCGAATCGTCTGTGAACCCACCGGACCGCCTGGACAGGATTCTGGCCTGGCTGAGTGCGATACCGGTTGCCCTCATCGTGATCCTGACCTTTGTGGACGTCCTGGGTCGCTATGTCTTCTCAGCGCCCTTGCGGGGCTCGATGGAGATCATCGAGTTCGCGATGGCTCTGGTCATCTTCACGGCGCTGCCCTCGATCACCCGCCATCGCGGGCACGTGTCGGTCAGCCTGATCGATGGGCTTTTCAAGGGAACCGCCCAACGGGTCAAGGAAATGCTGTGTGATGCGATCAGTGCAGTCGCCCTGGGTCTGCTGACCTGGCGTCTTGGGGTGCAGGCGATGGAAGACTGGCGCGCCGGCGGCTCCTCGGTGGTCCTCAACCTGCCCCACGCCCCACTGAGCATGGCGCTCACCTTTTTTGCGGCTCTCTCGACCCTGACCGTACTGGGCCTGATCGTGCGCAACATCAACGCACAAGGAGCACCGACATGACTGCTGCCATCATCGGCTTTCTGGTTGTCTTTCTGCTGGCCTTTGCGGGTGTTCCGCTGGCCTTCGCCATGCTGCTGGCCGGCGTCGGTGGCTATGCGGCCCTGCGGGGAATCGATCCTTCGCTGCACATGCTTGGCCAGGTGGTGGTGGATGCCTCGACCAACTACGGCATGTCGGTGCTGCCCATGTTCATCCTGATGGGCCTGTTTGTGCACAAGGCCGACATCAGTGGCGAGCTGTATGAAGCGGCCAACGCGTGGCTGGGACACCTCAAGGGTGGACTGGCCCATGCCACGGTCGCCGCCTGCGGCCTGTTTGCAGCCATCTCCGGCAGCTCGATCGCCACTGCCGCGACGATGACCAAGGTGGCCATGCCGCCCATGCGGCGATTGGGTTACCACGACCGCCTCTCGACCGGAGCTGTAGCCTCGGGCGGTGTGCTGGGTGTGCTGATTCCGCCATCGGTGCCGCTGGTGATTTTCGGACTGCTGACCGAGACCGATATACGCCAGCTTTTCATCGCAACGATTCTTCCCGGTGTGCTGTTGCTGGTGCTGTTCCTGGCCGCGGTCTGGGTGACCATGATGCTCAATCCCGGTCTGGGGCCGCGTGGCGAGCGGGTGCCCTTCAGACAACGCGTGCTGGCGCTCAAGGGTGTTTGGTCCACCGTGCTGCTCTTTGTCTTTGTGATGGGTGGCTTGTACGGCGGTGTGTTCACCGCCACAGAATGCGCCGGCATGGGTGCGACCGGTGCCTTGTTCATTGCGCTGGCGCGCCGCAAGCTCGGCCGCAGGGATATCCTGATTTGTCTGCAGGAAACCGCCGCTACCACTGCCATGATCTTTGCCATCGTCTTCGGCGCATTGGTCTTTGCCAATTTCATCACCCTCTCGGGATTGACCTTCCAGCTCGTCGAATGGATTCAGGGCAGCGGTTTCTCCAAAACAGGCGTGCTGCTGGCGATGGTGCTGATCTACCTGGTGCTGGGGGCACTCATGGAAGCGATGGGCCTGCTGCTGCTGACGGCGCCCATCTTCACGGCCATCGCCGTTGAAATGGGCATCAGCCCGGTATGGTTCGGTATTTTCGTCGTGATGATGATCGAGGTAGGCATGCTTACCCCACCAGTGGGCATGAATGTCTTTACGGTCAAAACACTGCTGCCCGATGTCAGGCTCTCCACCATTTTCCAGGGTGTGATGCCCTTCGTGATCGCCAATTTGATTGCTGTGGCACTCCTCATTGCCTGGCCAGACATAGCGCTTGTGTCATTGCGCTGGTTCTGAAGCGAGGACGCATTCCGATATGTTTGCCATGCTGCTGAAGAAAAGCTGCAGACGACAAGACTGAATTTCGTCTGGCCAGGGTGGGCGTTGTTCTTTGGACGGCCAGAAGACAGGCGGGTAAGACCTCAACACACCCAGCAGTGGTCGCCACTGCATCTGGCTGGTCTGGCGGAATGGCGATCGTCGGCAGTGTGGCGCTGCTGTCTGGTGGCGCGTTGCGGTCAACAGGCTTCAGGAATACTCGGCGCAACCCAAGCCACTGCGGCAGGTGGACTGTATCCATCGTGCTAACCCTGCCTGTCCAGACCCAGGCATTTGGCGTGATGCTGGACCGGATGGTTGAAGCAGCATGTAAGCGCTGCTGATGAGTTGATTGATGAGGCTATTGGCGGAAGCGGTGAGATTCGAACTCACGGACCCTTGCGGGCCGCCGGTTTTCAAGACCGGTGCAATCGACCACTCTGCCACACTTCCGAAGCCGTCATTGTAGCGGCTGACCTTGCCTTTATTCGCCTTGCGAGCCCCGGTGCGCCCATGCAGTCGTGTGCTTCTCCACATAGCTGAAGAGTTCGTACATCACCATGGCCATGGCGCCCACCACCACCAGACCGGCAAAAGCCAGCCCCATCTGCATGGCCGAGCCCGCCGAGATCAGCAGGTAGCCGATGCCTTCGTTCGCGGCCGTCATTTCGGATACCGTGGTGCCGACAAAGGCCAGGGTGATGGCGACCTTCAGCGAGCCATAGAAGTAGGGCATGGAGCGGGGCAGCCCGACCTTGACCAGCACGTCCCAGCGCTTGGCGCCCAGCACGCGCAGCACGTCTTCGAGTTCGGGTTCCAGTGTGGCCAGGCCGGTGGCGATGTTGACCATGATCGGGAAAAAGCTGATCAGGAAGGCCGTCAGGATGGCGGGGCCGATGCCAATGCCGAACCACACCACCAGGATCGGCACGAAAGCCGCCTTGGGCAGGGCATTGAAGGCGGTCATCAGCGGAT
>JACCDV010960809.1_pt1 | contig 20251 bp, 30 predicted proteins | sample 7446131 | NCBI WGS metagenome assembly JACCDV01 (sample SAMN15323448, study PRJNA562643) | freshwater metagenome | isolation source: river surface water | place: USA:Blue River Watershed | collected 2017-08-17 | reverse complement strand
TATTACCTTTGAATGGCTTGCGTGCCATAGTGATTGGCTCAAGTGCAGGTTTAAGGGCTGTACCCCAACCTTCCCATTCCTTTGCTTCATCGGATGCAGGTTTTGTTAGTTGCCACTTGCCAGCAAAGTCCCCATATGCAACCTTGCCTTCTTCGGCACTACGCGCACCCCATCCAACCATCTCGCCAACAACTTCGCGTTCCATCCCTTTATGTTTGTCCATGGCTTTGCTGATATCCATAGACTTAGGAAAGCCACTGCCATATACCCACGCAATCATGTCGCGAATCTCAAATCCTGCATCCTCAATACGGATAGCCATACGATGCTGAGTGCGTGTTCCTGCAAAGGCTAGTAGGTGTCCGCCCGGTTTGAGTACGCGAAAACATTCTTGCCATATCTCTGTAGACGGAACATCGTAGTCCCATTTCTTGCCCATAAAACTAATGCCATAGGGAGGGTCAGTCACTATGGCATCAATCGAGTTATCAGGCAATTGGCGCATTGACTGCAAGCAGTCGCCCAAGAATAACTGATACATCTGTCGTCCTATTCTTTTTTGTCTGGAATACCGTCGCCTTTAGTGCCACCAAAGTATTCTTCACCATGTCCTGCTTTAATAAGGTCGTTAGCAAGGATGAATGTCTCACTGTCCTTGATTGCCATAACACAACCCAGTACACGTCCATATTTATCTGGTTTTTCGGCGACCTTAATCACATACTGGCAATCTTCGCGATTGAACCATTGCATGGAAAATATGCGTGCAGAATCGCCCGCACTTTTAGTTGCTCCACGTCGTTCAGGTGTATTGACTCCATAAATGCGTACACTTACAGTCCTAAGCCACATACTGAACCCAAGGTCAATGTCACAGATAACGGTATCGCCGTCAACTATCCTAAGCGGTGTAATTGCATAGGTGTACAGCATTATTGCTTACCGGTAGACCCAAATCCGGCTGTTCGCGAATTTGTAACACTGCCTTCCCATGGTGCGTCATTAACAACAAATAGAATTTGTGCTATGCGGTCCTTTGGCATAATGCGGCGTGTCGCAACAGACGTATTATGCAAGATGACGCAGATTTCATAGTTGTAGTCTGCATCAATAATCCCGGGCGAGTTAAGGACAATAAGACCTTCTCTGATTGCAAGACCACTACGTGATGCAATCATACCACTACCCCAGTGTGGCATTGTTACTTTTACACCGGTACGCAACAAACTGGTTTGTCCGGGTGCAATATCAACAAAGTCTGTGTCTGGAATATATGCACGCAAGTCAAACCCAGCAGAAAGAGACGTAGCCCGTGTTGGCAGTTCCCACGACGGGTCTACATCATCTGCGTGCAAGAATACATATTTATCCTGCAATGCCAAACTCCTTAATCATTGACTCTGCCTTCTCTTGGATGCCGGTCTTCCATTGTGTTGCACCTGCACCATCAATGAAATCCACACTGCCGACAACCCATTCTGGTGTAGCCGATTTAGTAAGCATACGCAGTTCAGTACGCAAAGAACCTTTTGACCGAACAATCATAAACTGATAATCCAAATGACTAAATGACTGCTCTTCTGTGTGGAGCCACGCACGCGTAAGTTGTTTGTCAATAGAACTAAAGACTGGTTCTGTTGGTACTACAACTTCTTCAACGACAGGTTCTACAACCTCAACGATTTTCTTTCTAGCCATCTCTATGTCCCCTTACACCACCGCGCCATTCATGTGCAAAAAAGCCTTCATCGTGTACGGCTTCTTCACCCGTAACTATACGATAACTAACAAAGGTTGGCTTCGACTTAAGGGTTAAAAGGTAAACCATGTCACCGTCAATCTTCGTACGGGTATTCAGTCCACATATATTTGATGCGAGTTTGACACCGCGTACTACTTGCGCCTGACTGTCTGGGTCGCATTCCAAGCGCACTTTCTTCCTTGTTAGTATTGAAGCACTTGCATCATCCTTTGAGTTACCACGTAACCATGTTGTCATTTCTACTACACAAGCCATAAGCATTCCCCTTGCAAATGTTAACAGTAGAGTATACACTATTGCGTACGTTGCATCCTGTAGTACCGCCACTATGTAACGTGCCAAATGGGGCAGGGAGTTTCGCGCTTTTATCCCTGCCCCCTTCCGACTGAAGGAGTCCTTATGAGTAAGCCGTATCAGGAAATTACACCTGCCTCCAAAATCATCAATCTTATGGATGAACCTGTTGTTATTGTTGACTGGGGCTTTGGTAAGAAGCAGGAACTTGACAATAACTATGTTGTGTTTGAGTCCGTTGGTTACAATGTAGAACTGAACAATGTTACAGAAAAACCAGATGTTTTCTATATTGTTAGCCGTGATGCGGCAAAGGCATTGGCATTGTTTACCGACCGTAATGACATCCTTTACCCTGATGGTGAATGCCGAGATAAGCAGAATGCACTACTAGGCTACTATTCATTTGCATCATGTAGCATGATTGAAGAACCACGCGCTACATATGACGAACTGGATGACGAATATCATCCCCGTGGTGAATACCAAAGTTAAAAACAAACCCCCGATTCAACGGGGGTTTTTCTTTTAAAAGTCTACTTGGACTACTCCGCCAAATTTGCCAAGTTCATCCCATGCGCGTGTTTTAAAGTAATAGCCATCACCATCACGTTCAACGCTACCTTCATCACTGGGTTCTGGGCTTGTGTTACCCTCAATCGTTTCCATACCCCACGTATGGACGGATACAACCATTCCAATATGTGCGATACGTCCAAGATGTGACATATAGAAACATACTAAGTCGCCCGGTAGCACAAGATTTGTAAGGCGTTCACTTTTGTTAGCCTTTAGGCGGTCTACGCTAATCCACTTTTTATTAGCCTTAGCCCATCGTGAATAATCAGGTGTCCATCCTGTCCGAGGGAATGTTGTGTCATAAGTCGTGCCTAACTGTGTAGCGGCTTGTTTAAGACGGAAGCGTATTACAGCGGCACACCATGGACTACCTGCCGGTAATGGGGGGACGCAACTAGCCTGATATGCCTCAATGGCTTTGCCCCTATTCTCACCAACCTCTTGTACGCCTTCATTGTCGATAGATAGTTTGACTGCTAGATTAGCAATCGGACGCAACGGTCTACTCACTCAAATCTCCTATCCCGGGGTATCAAATCTAGTACCCACGGGGGTCTCATATTTAGTACCCCCACCCTACCAAATATGAGACCCCAATTAACTATAACCAATATAACTAGAGTCATAAGAACCATAGGTATAGATATATGTCCTATGGGTGTCAATATTGACATTCACTGGTATGATTACTTGGACAGGAGGTAGATATGACATTATTGGCAATTACCATCGGCTGTGTGGCGTTCGTAATGGGCTGGATTATCAGCAAGGTGATTAACACACCAAAGATTTATGAGGAAGGTCGCCTTGCCGTTTACCATTCAAAGACAGGTGTAAAACTCGTTAAGTTGGTCCAACCGGCATACGCCGGACAAGCATATGTGTATGTGGACATCGTAGATGGTGACGATACAAAGGGCATCCCATTCTTTATTGCCTTTGACAAGTTGCGTATGTTTACTATTGACGGCGAAGTAATAAACGAGGCTAACTGGACTAATGACGATTGAAATACACATAGACCCAGACAGGATTATCAATGATTTATTGATGATGTGTTTATTTCACGTAGAATATTTGGCTTTCGTAAAAGATATTGGATATACTGTAGCGTCGCTTACGACATAGGAGGATTGTTATGGTATTACTTAGAGCCGGAACTACAAGTGACCTCGAGGTCTCTATGCGTTCTACACCATCGGGTATTCGATACGATATCTTTAACACGGAAACAAAAAGCAACGCAAAAGACTTGAGTGCAATGGACGCATACTCTGCTTTGACAAGCGCGTTCAAAAGTGACACGGTTAAGTTGCCAGCCAAGTTTGTTATTGAATTTGCTGAGTTCGTCATTGCTGAGTTGTCCGCAAAGTTGAGTGTCAAGTGAATCGTATCTGTCTAGTTGGGCGATTAACCAAAGAGCCACAAGTCAAAACGGTGGGCGCGTCCAATACCGCCGTTGCAGAGTTTGGCATTGCAGTCAATCGTATTGGGAAAGATGCACCGTCTGACTTTTTCAATATCAAGGTGTGGGGTAAATCCGCAGATTACTGCGGGCAATACCTTAGCAAGGGACAACGCGTTAGCGTCACCGGACGTATGGAGTCACGTGAATACGAAAAGGATGGTGTTAAGCGCATCATCTGGGATGTGGTTGCAGACCAAGTCAATGGGCTGGATAAGCCCGGAGAACGCGGTGATGATAGTCCATCTAAGGCAAGTAGTAACCCCGCAGACTGGCAGATAGACGACCCGTTTGCATAAAAACAAAAACCCTCATCAATCGATGGGGGTTTTGTCATGTACGAAACCTGCCGCACGCAAAAGTTTAATAAAACGATTCTTCCCCGCCGGGAGATTGTATGAACTATATAACACCTGTAGGTGAAAGTTCACCGAGCGTGTTGTTACGCCAATTGCTTTACCTATCTCTTGGGCAGTGCGTCCATGTGAAAGGTGATACAGGATAGCCTGATGCATCGTAGGTAGTTTTTCAAACTCAATCATAGTTTCCTCAACAGTAAGTATTACTGATGATGTTATCACTTGCTGTCATTGCATATTGTCGGGATACTGCGTACATGGGCGTAGTAAAGAAATACCAAGACCCAAAGGGTGGTCTAAATGCGGCTGGGCGAGCGCATTTCAAAAGCACGACCGGGGCAAACTTAAAGCCACCTGCACCGAATCCAAAGACTAAAGCAGATGCGGGAAGGCGTAAGTCATTCTGTGCGCGTATGTCTGGAATGAAAGCCAAACTAACCTCGGCTAAAACAGCCAATGACCCTAATAGCCGCATCAACAAATCATTGCGTGCTTGGAACTGTAACTAATGCCACAAGACCCGTCAGACTTCCGTAACGAAGACGATTTTAGCCGTGCGCTGGCTTTAAATCCTAAAAACAAGTTTGTTAATGCAACTAAGCCAAAAGGACGCGACACCCGCGTGCTTGCTACTAATGCGGCTGGGTTAGGACGCAATTTCAAAAATGTACAAGAAGCCTATGCTGAACTTAACAGCATGAAACGGTTTGACCCGGATGAACATTACGGCAAGAATCCTGGCGACTTTGAAAAGACTATGTCTGCCTTACGGAAGCGTGATGCTTGGGCGGATGAGATAGACGGTGGTTACCCTATTGATTCATTCAATAAAAAGGCGAGGGCAATGGGGTTTACGTCGGCGACGGATTATATGCGTGCAATAAGAGAAGGTATTAAAAACTACGAGAACAACCTTCAAAAGCAAAAGGACTATGGAACCACAGCCCTCGGTGGTAGTAATAGTCGGTCGTATCCTAGCCAAGGCAAGATGTCTAAGTTGATGGAAGAAGACCTGAAGAAACGCGGTGGCAAAAAATGATGGGACACATGAACAAGCGTATTAACGCGCTTGAGAATCGTGACTTGTTTGCTATTGAAAAACAGGAGCATGGGCTAAAGCGTGCGCCAACAGTTGGCCAACTCCTCCGCATGGAAATGGAAGAGCATAAATTAAAGAAACAACCAACCCTTGCACAAGTCAAACGCGCTGAAGCAAAAGAACACGCTGAAGATGACGATAATGAATACGAGTCCAAGTACAACGACGTAGAAGATATTGTAATCGAAGGCACATCACGCAATCGCCGTGCGGCTACACGGGAGTACAAACGTGCTAAGTAAGTTGATGGGCATCAAGCAAGGCAAGATGCAAAAGGTAATGCATGAGTTCAAAGCAGGGACTCTGAAATCGTCTTCTGGCAATAAGGTTACCAACCGTAAACAGGCGATAGCGATTGGTATGTCGGAAGCCGCACAAGCCGCCAAGAAAAGGAAGAAATAAAATGCCAATGGGAATGCCATATCCGAAGGGTGACATGGCTATGCAAAAGGGAAAGATGTCGATGTCCGAGATGATGGGTGTCGAGAAGAAGCCATCGATGATGGAGCCTAAGATGAAGGCTAAAGCCAAGGGCAAGAAGATGCCCCCATTCACTAAGAAGAAGTAGGACGATATGATGCCTCCACAATCAGATAAATTGTCAATCCTCCGTGCGGTGCTTGCTAACCTTGCTGGGCGTGGAGCCATCCCTACCGATGCTTTTGGGCAGACAGCACTTGGTGGACAATCTGCGCCTAATATGTCAAATCGGTTTGGACAGGCGGCACTAGGTGGAAGTAATAGTCCATCAAGTATGGCGACACCATCTGGATTTGATGCCACGATGCGTGGAGTTAGATTGCCACAAGAACCGGGATTTGACGCAACTATGCGTGATGTGCAACTTCCAAAAAAACAGGCATTGCAAGCAGACCCTTCTGATATTTTACGTGCTAATGTACCGTCAGGAGATTGGTATCAATATACTCCTTCCACTGCTACAAGAGATACTGATAGTGCATACGGAAGGACTGCGCTAGGCGATAATGTACTGGAAGGTAATTGGCAATGGACTTCACCAACAACGCAGTCTAAAACTAATGATGATGGTAGCAAAGTAACACGTACGGTTAAAGGTAAATCATCTCCTAAAAACGGTGACAAGTTTATTTCAAATAAGATGGAATCGGATATGGTTACTGTTCCAACGCGTCAATCGCAATCGTCTAGCAAACCATCAGTGTCAGCAGGAACAAAACCTACGCAGTCAAAGCAATCATCCTCTAACGCGCAATCAAGTTCTCCTGCTAGGTCACAGTCAAGTAAAGATAGTGAGTCAGGTAAGCCTGCACCTGTAGCACAAGCCGAGCCTAGCGGTGAGTCACTAAGTTACTTCCGTAAGAACAAACAAAGTGCAGGATGGGATGCACTTGGTACAGCCGTATCACTTGTGCAAAGTAGCCTTAAACCGGAAAAAGGCGGGCTGAAATCAAGAGCCGAATACGATAGATTGCTCCGTGGTTCCGACAACTTTAAAAAGTTGGATGGTGACGAGCAACAGCGTGTGCGTCAGGCTTTTGCTCAATGGATGAATGAACAAACCATCTTTAAGGGTAAAGCATAGGAGAGCCGTATGGCTAAAAATACAGTTTCTGAACCTGCGGTAACACCACCGCAGGTTATTCCTTTTCGGCGTATGGGTGAAATCAAGACTGCTAACAATATGCTAAAGGGCATGAATAGCCCTTACCGTGTAGGCAATCTAATGAATCCGGCAATGCGCCAATCATTGTGGGACACGTCTAATCTGCAATCACAGGATGATGAATGAGCGTCACTGTTAAGGATGACGGATTAAGATATAGAAGCCTTAGCAATGGTGCTATGGTTAAGTTGTGTAACGCCAAACTTGAAGGGCGACAATGCAATCACGCGGCAATATCTGGGCGTAACTACTGTGCTTTTCATGGGGGAAAGAACCCACTTGCACATGAGACTGCACAGTTCTCTCATGGCTTGTATTCAACATCACGTAAGCGTTTTAGTACTATCGGGCAACAGATGCTCGAACGCATTAATGAACTACGTGAAGACCCTGAATTGTTTAGTCTTAAGGATGATGCGGCATACATAACCGCTATCATCGACCAACGTGCAGAAGCCGCCGCTGAGGGTGTAAGCGCACAACTACTTAAAGACCTGCGTGAAACATATCTGTCTGCGGCACGTGCATATAAAGCGGGTGACATACCGGAGTTCCAAGACCAGTTTAAAACGCTAGGTGAGATGCTTACGTCTGGCGCAAATGCCGTCAAGGCAACAGATGAAGTCCTTGATTTGATTGGACGACGTGTAGACATTGTTGAAGCAGAACAACGCATGGTTCACGCAAAGGCGTATACACTTGAGGTAGACCAAGCATATAGTCTTATTAATCAGATATTAGGTGTTATCAAGAGTAACGTCCGTAACGTCGATGAAGTACAGGCAATCAAACTTGGGTTTGGCAAGATACTTAAAACGTACAAGACGGAATCCGATGACAACATTATTGATGCAGAGGTTGTAGATGAAGAAGCCTAGTGTCAATACGCGCCTAGTGCCAAAGGCTTTTAAGAAGTATGTGCGCCCAGATAAAGACTTAACCGTTGCATTACTGGAGGCCGCACTAGACGACCTTGACCAGACTATTCAAGTAGGTGACTTTGATAGCGGAAGCGCATTCCCTATTGATGGAGCAGAATATGATTATAAGCATTGGTTGCGTGCATTTGCTCCACACGCCGCATCATCGCCACTAGGTGACCATCATATCCGTGCGTGGGAATGGGCAGACAGTATTAAACAGAATGACCCACCACCCGCGCTTATTGAGTGTTGGTTTCGTGGTGGTGGCAAAAGTACCACAATGGAACTTATTGCAAGCCGTATAGCCGTTAGGGCTACGCGTAGGTTTCTGTTGTACGTTTGTGCTACACAAGAAGCGGCTAACCGTCACGTGCAAGATATCGCGTCTACTATGGAGCGATGTGGCATTGAACGTGCCGTCAATAAGTACGGTTTCAGCAGGGGCTGGAATGCTAGTAAGTTGCGTACGGCTAATGGTTTTAATGTACTTGCATTCGGTCTTGATACTGGCGCACGTGGTGTTAAGTTAGACTACCTGCGCCCGGACTTTATTATTTTTGACGACATCGACGAACTTGATGACAGTGTTGGGCGAGTAGATAAAAAGATAGCCACGATTACACAAACCATTCTTCCGGCTAAAAGTGTTGACTGTGCAATCGTATTCGTGCAGAATCGGATTCATGCAAACAGTGTTATGTCTAAGGTTCTGAGCGGGGAAGTTGATATGTTGCAGAATAGGCAACAGTCACCTATCGTTCCGGCGATACAGAATCTTACATACACAACGGAAGAAAAAGATGATGGACGTGTTGGCTATCGTATTACTGGTGGCATTCCTACGTGGAGTCACAAGTCGCTTGACATTTGTCAAAGAGAAATTGACGACTACGGATTAATCTCATTCCTACGTGAATGTCAGCATGAGGTTGGCGTAGGTGGATTGTTCTTTCCTGACTTTAGGGAATATGGACCTGACGGTGAGCCATGGCACGTCATTGACAACATCCATATACAACCGTGGTGGCGTGTGTGGGCATCACATGACTTTGGTACAGGTGCGCCTTGTGCGTTCCTATTGTATGCGTCAGACGATAAAGAAAATGTCTATGTTGTAGGCGAGATATACGAAAAAGGACACGTGTCATCATCACAAGCACAACTTGCCCTTGACTTACTAAAAAGCCGTGGAATGGCGGACCCTGTTGACCGTAGGTTTCCTGATGCTAAGTGGAACACGCGCTTAGAGGCAATCGCCTTTGACTGGGCTAATACATTCCCACCAGAAAATATTGCACAACGTATTGGTGAGTACCCTGTTGAAGTATGGTGGGAACGTGGATTACCTGCCGTGCGTGCTGTCAAGGATAGGAAAGCAGGATGGCGACGTGTACAGGAATGGCTTACTAAGACACAGATAATTGATGGCAAGCCACAACCAAAGATAAGAATTACGCGCAATTGTCCAAATCTTATCAAAGAACTAGGTAAAGCGATGGCAGACCCACGTGACCCAGAGGAACTTGACCGTGGAACTAAAAACGACCACGCTATTGACTCTTTTAGGTACGGATTAATGTGGCGTGAATATCCAGTTGCTTGTCCAGAGACAGAACAGAAACGTGTTCAACCGCCGTCATGGCTTAACGAGAATAGGAAGCGAGATTGGTTATGACGCTTATCAATTGGTTGCTGTTGATTACGTTGATTGTAAACTGCATTCAGACGTGGATTCTTGTCAGTAACTTACAAGAACTGCGATTAGTTACGGGACGTAAGCGCGAACGCAAGCAACAGCGGAAGGATTACATCTAATGTCTATAGGGAATCTACTAGGCGAACTAGCAAACAGGATGCGTCCAACCGCATCTGCACGAATGACGGCACTAAAGGCTCCACCAAAAAGTGGCACGCCGGGTTCATTTCCGGGTGATGATTATCGCCTTGTTGATGATACGAATCTTGAACTTGACCACAATGCACAGGACTGGAAAAAAAGTCCGAAAATGGAAAACGAAGACCAACAGAAAATTGTTGCATTCGTTAAAGGTGCATTTGAGGCGGCGTATCGCGCTCGTCAAGAGATGGAACTTGAATGGGCTTTGGCTACTGCATTCTTTGAAGGACGGCAATGGATGCGTATTGCAAGCCAGACACGCAACCTTATCTCTTTGCAGAATCCATCAGAACTAACGCGTTACATCACTATTCAAAAGATGCGCCCTCTTATTGATGGTGTTGTAGGTAAGTTGACACAGGTAAGCCCTGATGCATACGCGATTCCATTATCAGACTCACAGACTGACAGGGACGCGTCCGACGAAGCCAACATTATCTGTAATCACTTTAATCGTAAGTTCAAACGCGAAACACAGTTGAAAGAACGTGTGCGTTGGGCTTGTGTCTGCGGAACGTCATATTTGAAAGTCTATTGGGACGCTAAGGGCGTGCAGACTGTGCCGTTCTTTAATCCAATGACAGGTGAAATTGATGGCTATCAACAGATGGCAATCGGTGACGTTCGCGAGGAAATCCTTCCTGCATTTGATGTATTTGTAGACCCTACCGCTAAACGCGACGAAGATATCAGGTATATGATTCATGCGTCCGTGCGTCCACTATCGTGGTTTGTAGATAACTATGGTGACAACGGCAAGCGTGTTACGGCAGATGCTGTTAGTGGGGCAAACGGTTCATATGTTGATGCGTATCTTGAGGGTGGAAACGGTAGCGGTAATGGTTGGGTTCCAGCAAGCACTGCTCGCCTTGGTCAAATCGAGAGCCGACGACGAGCCGCTATCGTATATGAATACTGGGAAAAACCGAACGAACAGTACCCGGAAGGGCGATACATCGTCAGCACAAATACCTGCCTCCTATATGCAGGAGATTGGCTGTATGAGAAAAGAGATGAATTCCCTTTCATCCCGCTTAGATGGCAACCGCGTTCCGGAACTACCTACGGATACTCGTTAGGTTTTGACCTTTGCCCTTTACAGCAGACATATAACCGCATCTATTCAAGGATGCAGGAACAGTTCGAGAATCAAAAAGACTATGTAATGATTCAAAAACTGTCTGGCATTGGGGCAGATGCATTCAACAACCAGTCCGATGATGTAGATGATGCAACGCGTATCTATCGCAAAATCTATTACAACCAAGCAACACAACCACCTGTAATTGCTCGCGCACCGGGTATCGGGCAAGACCTATATCCGATGTTGCAGATGCTTGAAAAAGACATGATGGATATTGCTGGCTTACATGACGTGTCACAGGGCATGGCTCAAGCCGGTACACCGGCAGAATCTGTACGTTTACTACAACGTGCAGACAACACCCAACATTCCTACATCCGGGCAGACATCGAGATTAGTAATGCCAAAATTAAGGAATGGGAAGTTGCCCTTACCGCACAGTTTGGGGTTGCCCCATTTGTCGGACAAATGGAAGAACGACGTTCTCCCGCAGACGAGTTGCGAAGTGGCGTTATTACGTTCGACCATATCCGCAATGGTGGGCAATATCGCATTGAATATGTGCCGGGTTCGGCGCAGGAAGATAGTCCAGACCAGAAACTCCAGAAACTGATGGCTTTCCGTCAGATGGGATTGTTTGGTGACCCAGCAGACCCAACTACAAATATGCTTGTTATTAAGATGCTCAAACTCCCAGAGACAAGCATGATTATGGAACACTTGCAGATGCAGGATGAAAAGGTCCAGCAGATGCAAGAATTTGCAATGCAACAAGCGCAGATGCAAGGACAACCTAAACCATCTGAGTTCGACCCAGAAGCCGAACAGATGCGTACACAACTCGACATTAGCAAGATACAGGCACAACAGGGAGCAAAACTAGAAGCCGATATCACTAAGATGCGAGAGAGGTCGAAACTCTTACAAGAGAACGACGCGGCAAAGTCTATGGTGGAGATTTCAAAGAAAAGTATTGAACAAAATATTTTTCCGCAAGACCAACAGCAGACTGGCAATAAGTAACAATAGGGAGCAATAATCGAGATGTCAGTAGAGATGGCGACACAAATGCCCGATTCGCCGACGGGTGCTACAGACAACAATGGTGCGGCAAGTGCCATTATGGACATGGTGCGGGATACCGTCGAACCCGCATTTGATACCCAAGACGTAAACACACAGGGTGTCCAAGAGTCATACGACGTGTATGACTTACTGGGGGTGGAACAACCTGCCAGTGAACCGCAGGTGCAGGACGACCCAAGTCCTATTCCTTACGAGCGGTTTAAAGAAGTCAACGATAAAGCCCGTAATGCAAACGACCGTTTGTCAAAATGGGGCGATGTTATTCAAGAGTTTGAACGCCAAGGCTTTCAGTCCGCCGAAGACTTACGGCAGACAATCATAAAGCAACAGCAACAGGCTCAAGAACAACAAATTGTTGACCGCTACCGTGAGATGGAAGCCCAAGAACTAATCGACCCCACGACGGGTAACTTGCAGATGCAAGCCGAACTGGAACGGTTTAGGTATCAACAGGCTATGGCACAGGTCAGCCAGTATATGATGGACCAGCAGAAGTCAACAGCTATCAATCAATACCCACTGGCTAAACAGAATCCAGAAGCGGTGGACAGTCTTATCGCTAATGGTGTTCAACCAGATGTAGCCGCACGTGTAATTCACGAACAGATTGAGAAACTCTCAAAGGCATTAGTGCCGCAGTTGCTGTCTAAGTTGCAAGCCGGACGTACTGCTCCCACGCCGACTACGAACTCGCAGACCGCAAGACCCGTTGTTGCTAATGGTGGGCAACAACAACAGCAAGGTGGACGACAATCACTCGCGTCGTTGATGGGTATTACCCGTGGACGACAAAACCTCTAAGGTGAAAAACAATGGCAATTGACTTTAATGGTGCTTTGACGCTGGCAGACCATGCCGCACTTAGCAATGACCCTCTCGTCAAAGAGATTACAAAATCTCTTCATCAGACTTGGAATGCCCTTAAGGATATTCCACTCTTTACCAGCCCGTCCCTCAAGCAGGTTGGTATGCGCTACCTCAACCAGAACATTCCTGCTCCTAACTGGACGGGTGTAAACTCTGAGCCTGTAGCAGTCAAGGGTAAGCCAAAGTCCTACGAAGAGTCGCTGTATCTTGTTCGTAACAAGATTCTGGTTGACCACGTTCTGCTTGACCAGCCAACGAACATCATCGACCCAATCGAAGCACAGGTACAAATCTTCCTCGAAGGCTTTGCCTATGACTTCAATGACAAGTTCATTAACAACGACCCTTCCAGTCCTGCGGCTGGAAACTCTGCGGACTGTTTTCCGGGTCTTGCATACCGCATGAACAACGTCGCTGATTACGACATTCCATCGGAAATGGATTTGGCTCTTACCGGTGGCTCCGCTGACCTGTATACCAACTCCTCGACGACTGGTAACAACTTCATCTTCAAGATGCAAGAACTGCTTGACAACATGAATTCGCCTGATGGTGACGGCGTTGTGTTCTACATGAACGAAGCAACTAAGCGACGCATCGAACTCAACATCCGCGTTATGGGAATCGGGGCTGGTTTTGATATCACCCAAGACTCCTATCAGCGTCCTGTAGAGAAGTATAAGAATGCTACTATTCGTACAGTTGGACGTAAATCCGATGGTACTACCCATATCATTCCTGACAACCTCAGTAATGGTGTAGCCGGTGACGCTGGTAAGTGTTCACACATCTATGCTGTTCGTTACGGCACAGGTTATGTTCAGGGCTGGCAGAGCGGACCATTCAAGCCACAGTATCTTGGTCTTTCCAAGGAAAATGGCATCATGCACAACGTCGTATTTGACTGGGGTGTTGGACTTTGGGTTCCACACGTTCGCTCAATCGGACGCATGAAGGTTCGCGTCTCCGCATAATAAGAAAGGAGCGCAACTATGGCTAGAGATAATAAACTCACATTTCGGTTTTTGCAGACAGCGTTTAACGCGGCAAACCAATTTAACGTAGTCAACTACGGAAACAGCAGTACGGTTCAGTCAACGGGTGCATCGTTTGTTGCCACCACGGCAGGTACGTCTGGTATTTGGTATCGCGGTGCGTCAGTTGCATTAAACCGTGCAGGATATCGTGACACGAATGCAGACCAGTCACTTTTAGTGTCTGGTGAGACAAGTGCTATCCTGAATGACCCAGCAATTATTGGTGGGACATCGGCAACGGAACGCTGGGTGCGCGTAACATATGCGCCTGTTGGTCCACTTGCAACAGTTGCTAACGTTCTTTACGAAATTGAAGTAGAGGCAGCATCTGATAGTGGAACGGGAACAGCAGGTACTGACTGGACCAATATTGGTGGCTCCATTCCGGTGAGTCCAATTGCTGGTTACACCGCTGGACCTGTTGTTTCAACAGGAGCAGGTATTGTTGCTGGTGTTGTTACTACAGCGGCAGCACATGGTTTAACGGCAGGAACTGTATTGATTCCACGTGCGGCAGGTACTGGGTTTGCAATTGCTGAACCATTGTTTGTTATACCTTTGACTTCTACGACGTTTGGTGTCACTAAACGTTCCGGAAGCGGAGTGACTGACACAACTCTGTCAACAACAGCCGCCGCACAGACGTTTGAGCGTTCTGGACTTGCTGGACAAGCAGGTGGTCCACGTATTATCAACATCCCTATCAATGCAAATAGCAAGCCATGGGTACGTGTAGTTGTACGTGCAACACCAATTAGTGGACAGGTGGTTCCACAATGGTCCGGCGTATGGATTGACAACGTATTTATGACCTCTGGTCGTGATTCGGCGGCAACATACTAAGAACACCGGGGAGGGTAGGAAACTACTCTCCCCAAGGAGATATATATGGCTAGAGATTATGAACTGCGTTGGACATTCTCCGACGTGGGCGCGGCTACAAACGTAGCGGCTGTAGACCGCGACATTACACCAAGCCCTTATCGGGGTGGACTTGTAACGCTTGTTTCTACGGCAAACCAGTGGGCGGTTGGTTACTCGGACGCGCTTAACTTTACTCAATGGCGTAACCAGATTGCAGATAACACCAACCTTATTTCCGGTGTTGCTACATCGGCTATTGCGGGCGACCCTATTATTTTTAATAGCACTGCGTCTGGTGACTATTACCTGCGTGCGGCTGTTGCGCCCGTAGGATTTGTTGGACCAGAAGCCTGCCAGTTTATTGTGCAGGGGGCAAATGACACAGGTGCTGGAACTGCACCAACGGCAAATACTGCATGGTCTCAGGTGTCAGGTGTTGGTACGTGTCTTGCTACAGCATCCGCAGTTACTATTTCTACGGGTACAGCGGCTACACCGGCAGTTTTTACAGTTGCAACTGGTAGCGCACCCGCAACTGGAAGCATTGTGATGTTTACCAGTATTGGTGGTGCAGGTGCGGGCGTTGCAGTCCGGACACCATATGTAGTTCAACAGACTGCCGCAACGACATTTACACTTGTAACTGCGCTTGGTGGCACTACTCAAGTTGCTATCTCGACTACAGCAATGACTAACGGCACATTGCTGATTGGGCAAAATGCTACACCATTGACTGTTGCCAGTATTGATGATGCTGGCGACCGAATCTTGTTCAATGAACCAATGCAAGTTGGTGACACGGTCATCTTTGGTGCAAATGGTTCTATTACAGGACTTGGTACAGCCGGTACGCTTTACTATGTGACAAGTGTTGCATCTACAGGTGTTACGCTTTCTACATCGTCTGGTGGTTCAACTGTTGCTGTAGGTGGAACACCGGGAACCGTATTTGCTGGCAAGGTTAACTTTGCAGTTTTGCCAAGTATTTTTCCATCGGCTGGTGCGACGACTACTGTTACAACTGCGGTTCCACACGGACTTGAAGTAGGACAGTTTGTTGTACCGTCGGCAACCCTTGGTGGTCTTACAACAGGGCTTGGATACTACGTTATCTCAACCCCAACGGCTACGACATTCCAAGTTGCGGCGACCATCAATGGTGCGGCAGTTGCAATCTCTGCAACACCTGCTCCTTTGTTTGTTGGACGTAAGCCAAAAATTGTAAACGTGCAAATGTCCAAAACTGTACGTCCATGGCTAAGAATGGCAGTTCAACAGTTGAATGGCTCTGCGGTACAAGATGGTTACATTGCTATCTACAACGCAGACTTGTCGATGGGTGCAGATAGCGCACAGGTATCGTAATGACAAGAGCGCAACTCAAGCAACGTATTCGTGTCCTAGGCGGGCATCTCTTTAATGGGATGCCTGACCAAGACCCGTTTGGCTTGGACTTGCTCTTGATAGAAATGGCTAACCAGATAGCACGGTCTACCGACTGTCTGGTTGGCAGACGATACCTTGATACGGTTGCCGGTGAAGATGAGTATTGCGCCCCGGATATATATAAGATTCGGGGCATTTACTTTTTGGAGAATGGCGACTACAAGCGTCTACGCCAGATGAACTGGTCAACTGTCAAGTTTGATTCTAGGCGAAACGACACAACGGCTACATATCCAGACCTAGCCGTTATCTATGGAATGAACCGTGTGCGACTTAAACCTGCACCGGATTCTGTTATTACAAGCGGTTTGATGCTTGAAGGATTTATGCAACCCGGCGACATCTGGCAATACAACACTAGTGGAACAATAGATACAAGTGTTCCTACAGAAGACCACGAATGCCCCCTGCCGCAAGTAGCACACGATTGCCTCGTCTATGCAGTTCTATATCAGCGTTCTATGCAGATGCGTGACGCACCGGGAATGCAGATGTACTTTCCTGAATTTCAACGCAGGTTGGGCGACGTAGAGGCTTACGCGGCAACGTACCACACGAGGATGGTGTAATGGCGACACTTACAGACCTCCGCAATGACACACTTATCCTGCTTAATGAAGTAGGCACAATTGCTAACAGTCCTATAGGTGCGTTACCTGATGGTTCAGGCGCATCAGATGTAGTGACAACAACGGTCACAATTGACCAGTTTATTAATGAAGCCGCCGCGGAAATGGCGCGTTCGTGTATCTTTATTCCCGGAACTGTTACAGTAGCAGGACACACTGGTTCTGTTGTGTCCACATCGACTACAGGCATTTGGTTTCCAATGAGTGTTACTGTTGCCGGTACGTTGTTGCAACATACGTCAGACACTAGATTACGTGCATGGCAACCTAATTTTGAAACGTTTACAGGCACACTGACTTTGCCAAATGGTGGCACTACAACATCCCCTACTTATTGGTATAGGCGTGAACCACGTACAATTGGAATCTTTCCAACAGTAGCATCGCCGTCAGCAGTTGCTATATATGGAGCATCAACACCGCCGACAATCACGGCTGTTGTTGATGCCACGTTTGCCGCTGATGACATATTGCGTAATACGTTGCCTGTATACGCCGCATATAAATTGGCAATGAAGAACCTTGATGACCCGTCATTGGCGGCTAGAATCCAACTTTGGCAACAATGGTGGTTTGATTCAACGCAAAGGTTGTGGAATCAACTAGATTCTTCCCTCAAAATGGAAGGCAGTCCTTATGCATCTCCACCGGTAGCACCACCGGCAGTAAAGTAGGTCTGTTATGAATATCGCTTATGGTAGGCTTGTATTAATAGCGTTAGGCGCGTTTGTTGCAAGTGCGGCTCCAGAATTTGACGCGGCATGGAAATCCGCCCATATTCCAGATACGGCTCCATTCGGCGTTGTCATGCGTGTACTTATGCTTTCATCTATTGAAGGATTACGCGCTGGCGTTCCTGCAATGGTTACTGCTTGTATTGCTTTCTTTATGAGACAGGACAGTAGCCTCCCAATGTTTTCACCACAATTACCGGAGGTAAAAAAAATAAGTGAAGCAACAAGGGAAACCGATGGATAAAGAAACAGGGCAAGTTGTAGCCGGAACTATTGGTGCAATTATTGGTACTGACTGGTGGGACAAAACAAAAGTCAAAAGCGTAGGACACGGCGTTATTTCCGTTATCGCTGGTGCTGGTTCGGCGGTGTACTTGACACCACTTATTGCCAAGCAAATGGGATGGAACTCACCAGAGCAAGTCGTAGGATTAGCCTTTGCTGTTGGAACACTGGGACTAAGGTCCGTACAGATAGTGAATGCAATAGCCGAGGCTACACTTAAGAAAATACAGCCAACATAATGCAACGCACAATTACACTCACAGAGGTTGTAGATGATGGGTCGCTGTCCGTCAAATTTGACGACAAACAGTTTGGGACACCATCACTTACAGACCTTGAAGCATATTCAAACCAGATGCTTGAAGAGATATCTGGAGTGTTATTGAGGTCGCTGTTATTCATCGAATATAGGAAGAATGGCAATCTAAATATCTCAGCAACGCTAAATACCGATGACCCACAAGGGGTTTGGGTGAAGTTAGATGGCTAAGATACGCGCACATATACCGTCCGAAATCCCAATGTTTTCGTCGGTTGCAGGACCTACACAAAAAACAATACAGGCTTTGAATGATTATATTGCCGTCATTACTATTGCCGAAGAAGATGCCGTTATTGACCGAGTCACAGGATATGTAGACCTACGAACTGGCACGTCAGGCACAGTGCGAGTAGGTATTCAGTCTGTAAGTACTGCAACCGGTTTGCCTAGTGGCACATGGCTTGGATACGGAGACTTTGCCAGCGATGGTACAAACTTTCCGAACTTTGCAACTAAGCAGTGGACACTTTCAACGACTGCCACTATTACTCGGGGGCAGTATTACGCAATAGTCATCTATGCGTTTTCTGGCACGTTTGACGCAAGTAATAACATCAGGTTTTATTCAATACGAGGCACTGGACTCGGTCCATCCAATAACGCATTTCCATATATGTATGACGTTATTAATGGTGTTGCGGGAAGTAAGACCACTACGGCGTTAATCCCAAATCTTGGATGCGGTACATCGACACGCCAATACAAGATTGGGACAAGTGGAGGCACTGTGGGTTCGTGGAACTCTGGTGCAAGTCCGGACCAGCGAGGTATTAAATTTAAACTACCAGCCTCGTCATGTACGACATTTAAAGTTGCTGGAGTACGTATGGCTGTTGGTCCAACGAACAGTGCATCAACATGGAGCCTGAACCTCTATGACTCGGCTAGTAACGTCATACAAAACAAAACATTCACAAATAGTGATGCATACAACTCAGCAAGCATTATTGTCCGCGATTACTACTTTGATGAATCAACGCTTACAGCCTTATCGCCAAATACTGATTACCGTATCGCTGTAGAGGCAACGTCTGCAACGTTAGGGTGTATGACATATATTGAGTTGAACGGGGCATTCGATTGTAGTAGTGCGTTCATTCCAGATGGTACGTTTCACCTGACAACACGTACTGACTCAGGCGCATGGACGGATACGACAACAGGGTGGTTTCCAATGCAGTTGATTATCGATGACCTAACAGCATCTGGTAGTGGTGGTGGCGCGGCTACTGAGCCACGGCTTAAGTTGAATGCGGGGCTTAACTAATGTTTCAATTTAAACAGAGCGAGGCAACAGCCGATAGACGGCGCATATTCTTCTATGCTGTCGATAGCACTGATGGTTATACGGCTGTGACGGCTAGTATTACTTCTGGTGTAGTGTTGATTGTCAAGAATGGCAACACGCCCGGCACAACTCCTGTAAGTCCAACATTCACTCATATCAGTAATGGTCTTTGGTATTACGAGATGACGGCATCACACCTTGACACGCAGGGTGTTGTTTCGGTGACGATTACTGGTTCAAATATCAGGACTGTTCAACTTATTGGTTATGTATATTCTGGTGACCCGATGGCGGCTATACCTACATTCCCAACTAACTTTAGTAGTCTTGCAATTACAGGTACTGGTGCTGTTACAGCAGGTACGGTGGGAGATAAAACAGGCTATAGTCTAGCCGCTGGAGCAATTACAAGTACTACTTTTGGCGCAGATGCAATCACTGCGTCTGTTATCGCTAATGGGGCGATTGACGCGACTGCATTTGCCGCAGATGCAATCACTGCTACTGTTATTGCTAATGGTGCAATTGATGCGGCTACGTTTGCTACAGGTGCAATCAATGCGGCGGCTATTGCCGCTGATGCATT
>JACCDV010124440.1_pt1 | contig 20266 bp, 27 predicted proteins | sample 7446131 | NCBI WGS metagenome assembly JACCDV01 (sample SAMN15323448, study PRJNA562643) | freshwater metagenome | isolation source: river surface water | place: USA:Blue River Watershed | collected 2017-08-17 | reverse complement strand
GCTACTAATGGCTGCCTCTTCAAGGAGATAAGAAAGAAGAATAACTTCTAATAAAACCTTGCGTCCTTTTACTTCCGGCAGGTAGTGAGTGGGGTACGATATTTGCACAGCAACTACATAATCCACAGAGACATTAAGCCTTAGAATATCTTGAACTCTTTTAATGTGCTCAAAATATGCGACTTCGGCTGGGCAATCTATTCTCCCTTATAGTACCTTATATCTTACTTAGCAAACGCCAGACATTTTGTGGAACCTTAGACTATGTCCCTCCTGAAATTGTGACTGGGGAGTTCTATGATGAAAAGGCAGATATTTGGTGTCTAGGTGTGTTGTGCTATGAGCTAAGTACAGGGAAGGCGCCTTTCGAGTCCAGTACCAACTAAAATTAAACCTATGATAAAATCCTCAAAGTTTAAATCTAGTTCCCCATCTATCTCAGTCCACAGATCGTAGATTTCATTGGTCGCATTCTGAATCGCGACCCTTCCAAGCGAATGAGCCTGTAGGACGTCGAAAGGCACTAATGGATGAAGAAATACTAGAACGAGACTGGGAGGATGATTTCTAAGGATATTTGGGATTGCTGGATGAAATTAGGCAAAGGCGAATGATGCTGTCAGTAATATTATTGTTTCTTATTCACTCATGCATATTCTTAAGGAATAGTTATGTTTAAGAATAAAGTCTGATAATATGCAATATATTTATCTAATCGTTCCATTATTTTATTTAACTTAGATTTGATGGCTGCATCTTTCGCTTCCAGATTATCCAACCTTCGAGAAAAAAAGATCAACCCCAACTAAGACGGTAAAGGTGTGCTAATGCAGAGTCAGGACAGCTTAGACTCACCCTCCCTCCAAATTAATCATAGAAATCATCTTACTAGCCCTCGTCCACCTTCAATAATACCAAGGGCTCATTCAGATTGCTGAAGGGGAGGATCGAGCGAGGTCAGTCCACATAAAAACAATGTAGATGTTGGCTAATCTTAGAACTTATATCTAATAATGTGATGAATGATTCGAAAGGTCTCAGCACCATTCAAAAGATATCGCTACCGGAATAAAGCAGGCCAGCGTTAAAGCTTACTCTCAACGATGATCCCTATGTTTAATAGAAAAAAACTGTATCAGAGCCGCCTAAAATTCCATTACAGAAAAGAATATTAATCGCCAAATAACCACCCAAATAGTAGGTCAAGAAGGAAGAACCACCTGCTCCAGTGAAGCAGGAAGTGAAGTAGGTAAAAGTGGAGGAGCCAGTGAAGCAGAAGGTAGAAAAGAAATAATAGCAAAAGATAGTTACACATTAATAAAAGCCCATTAGATAGCAGTAGTTGTAGGAATCACTGCCTCCTGAGAGCTAAAATGACTTAGTTCTCTGCCCATAAGGCTGTGGACGTAAGTTTAATAGGAAAGCTTTGGAAAAGCATGCAAAGGCTTGCAAACTTGTCTTTATGTCCAAACGTAAAGAATTCAATTCGTAAGCCAAAAGAATCACTTCTAAATAGCAAGTAAATGCAATTACATTTAGGCCACTCTCGTCAAGCAGACAAAGATCGAAGAGAAGAAAAAAATGGGAATGACGAAAGGTCAAGGATTCAATAAGACCAAAACTGGCGAGAACTGGAAGGCTGCATCATAGGACTTTAGGTCGGCCGTAAAAGCAATGAAAAAGTAAGAGAAAGAATAGAAAGAGGAGGGTGAGTAAGGAAATGAGAATTTCTAAGATAAAAAGGTAGTAAATGTAACATGCGAATACTGCTAAAAGATCTTCAATGAAGTGTTCATCGATAAGCATCAATAGAACTGCGTGAAGAAGAAGGAGAAGGAGAGGGAAAACAACAAGAAGAAGGTGGGCAAAAAATGATGAGCTTAGTAGATATTTTTCTTATAACAAGCAGATTATATCATTTCAAGTAAGGTGCAGTTTAAGTATGTGCTATGAGAACTCTTTTATCTTTTGTGCGTCTTACGCCATCTGTTTTTTCCTTTATTGCAAACGCTCATTTTATTTTCTCATTCTTATGAGCTCTTATTCGTATGAGCGTATGGATTTCATGTGGTTCCTTTACTTTTCATAGGAATCTTATAAACCTTTTCGACATTCCTCTACCTATCTTTTCAGCTCAATTATCTTGACATTGGATTCTTTAAGCAGCATATCTGATTATCTTTTGCATTCCTATAAATTTTCAATGGTGGTTTGGATATTCTTCATTTCTTTCTCATTCTTCATGCCAATCGATTAGATTTCTTCTCGAAGGGCATTGGCTTCTTCTTCATATTTGGTAATAGTAAATTTAAGGGCCATGATTTCTTGGTTGCTTCGAACTAGCTTATCCTCAGTCAATATTCTTACGTTGGTTTATGCTTCATATCTTGTTCGAATATCGTCAATTTCGATTCTTAACCCTCTATTTTCTTGCTCGTGCTCCTCATTCTCCATCATTTGCTTAGTGAAATCGTTCTGTAGGTTTTTGAATAAATTTTAAAGACTGTTGAGTTTGTTTTATAGTTTTTCTATTTAATCTACCTTTTTGATGATGGTTTAATTGAGTTGACTGTTTTCCTTCATGACTATGTCAAGTTTCTCGCTCCTCTCCTTAATTCGATGGTTGTTCTCGTTAATTTCCCTCAGCTAATCCTGCAGATGCTTATACTTGGCTTTCATTTCTTCGAACTGCGAGGTGAGAGTTTTGCATTCCCTGCCTTTATCTTGCCATTTTGTATATAGCTAATCTTTTTCTTTGCGCAGGCGAGAGTTGTATTCCTCAATGTGTCTTCGGTTTCTATCCTGGTCCTGAAGCTATTGGATTCTATCGTTCTTTTCCTTTAATTACTTTTTGAGCTAGTTTAGATTCCTCTACATATCCTGATGCTTCATGAGGGTTTTCTCAATAGTCGTGTAGGCAATTTTGTATTTTTAATTGGAACTAATGAGCTCAGTTTTACTCTTGTTGAGCTAATCCACCATAGAGATGTACGCTTTTAGTTTAAGTTCGTACTATTGAATGGACTAATTCTTTTTAAGCAGCTAGTCATAACTATTCCGCCAGTTGATGACTTCGTTTTGAAGGTCTTCGTTCCTTTCATTGAGCGTCTTTCTTTATTGGCTTAGCCTTAGTAAAGACTCCTAAATTGAACGAAGTTTATCCTAATAGGACTCAATGGTGAGCTATAGTTGTGTGATGTCGTTTCTTTTTTAATTGATAATTGCATCCTTTTGCTCTGTTTCTTCCTTGAGTCTTTGTGTGCAGCTTTCAAGTTCTTTGAGAAACTAGTTGGAGGCCTTGAGTTGCAACTAATATGACTCTATCTTCTTCTTTTTCATATCGACCTGTCCAAGCTTATCATCCAGCTCATTGATGATACAGTCCTTTTCTGCCAGATAGATCTTAAGTGTTTCAATTTCGGATTTATGGCACTTCACTTTCTACTGCAAGCTGTTTATTTCAATTTGTTTGCTGTTTATCTATTTCACGAAAAGGTTCTTATCCTTTTGGTCCTTCTCTATCTTAGAACTAAACTCAGAGCTAATCGACTACACTTCCTCATTCCTGGTGCTATACTATTGCCGATAGAATTCTAGCTCTCTTTCTTTCTTCATAAGCTGGCTTTTAAGCTCATCTATTTCTGTGGAATAGAGTTGTTCAGTATAGTTATAGTTTTTGGAGTGATTGAGAGAAGCGTTGCTTTGGTATTGGGTTTACCTTTCCCTATGGAGCCTTTTTATTTCTTATTCGTATTTCCTACATCTTTCCTGATAAAACTTGGCTTCGTCCTTGTTGACTTAAAACTATGAAACTTCCTCCCTTTCTTTGGTCATGAAATTCCTTTCTGAGATGGATTGGAATAGAGAGTTATTTTCCTTATTGGTTTCAATGAATGAATTGGAGGCAAGATTGGGGTTTCGGGTGGCATAGTTTTTGGAGGCGTATTTGCCGAGCATTTGGTCTTGGTCCTCTTCAGTGATGAGTGTTTTGATTTGGCGATATGAGCTTTGGCTCCTATTCATCTTCTTCATTTAACGTCTATATTTAAATATATTAATTAGTTACTACACCAAATTATAGTAGAGTTTTATTTAGTTATTTACCCATTCAATCTTTCATTAGTAGATAGTTATAAAATAATGCTTAGGAATCATATGGTGAGTCTTCTCCTATCAACCTTCCTTTGTATGAATTTATTGAATTTATCCCATGAAATTGTATCATTCCCGTATCCTCCCACTGAGTGGATGATTTCGATCAGCTGATCGTCAGAGTATCCGTATTTAAGTTGCTCATTGATATACCTGAGGTCGTTAAGATCGAGGTCTCCCTTTCCTTGTACGTCGAGGAGGGTGAAGTTAGCCTTGCGGCCTTACTCATTGAATGGATTTCCCTACATTAGGACATTCTTACAATGCGGAGGGTCAGCTACTTCAAGAAGGATTCAAAGTCAAGAGCTGCCCCATGGGTTCCATCGTTGATCTATTGGATCAGCCTAAACACGAACTCGTATTTAGCACTCAGTCCCAGAGTATTAGCAGTGAGAAGGATTTCCCTCACATCAGCTCTCCTTTGGCGAGGGTCTGCATAGAGACTGAAGAGGGCGTGCAACTCGGTAATAGTTTCTGAGCTGAAGACTGGGTTCTTAGATCCAATATCTTTGGCGAGGACTGCTTTAAGTTATTTATCTTGTATTTCTTTCTTGGACATGATAAATCTTAGGTATTAAAAATAAAATATAAAATAATTATTAGTAGCGCTGACATTAAACTTGCCATCCTCGTAAACTATTGAAGATTATTAGTAATAAAAATCAAAACCACTTTCGTCAGTATTTGATGTGCTTGATGGTTTCTTCAGTAAGCTTCAGTTTTCTCAGTGTTCCTGAAATCAGCTATTTCATCTGTTCTCTCCTGCTCAAAATGGCAATGGCTTGTTGGTCTTGGTCTCCATAAATTTCGATCTCATCAATCAGTTCTTTGTTGATTAGCTCGTACTCATTAATCAGGACGAGAAGTCTATCCAATTCCCCATTCAACTTCTTATTCTCATCCAACCCGAGGAAATGTTCCTTTCTGAGTTTTTCTTCCTCAGCCATGATGATATCAAGTTGGTTTTACTCGGCACGGATATTGGCTTAGACTGCACTGATTTTGCCTTGAAGATCTTTGCCCCTTGCGATTTCATTGCTTAAATTGGCAGCGTTTGCTCCAGCCTCTGCTTTGTTCTTCTCGGATTGCCCAAGGATGTTGTTGTAGGTGATTTTAGACTCATTGATTTGGTTGTTGAGTCCTCTCAGCTTATTCTAGGCTTTCTTCGCATCCTCGTTCTTGAGTTTGAGCTCAGCGATAAGTTTTTGATGATCATTTTCTGCCTGATGAAGAGTCTTATCTAATTTAGCGTTAATTGACTCACTATTCCTTACTAATCTTTCGAGGTTCTTTAACTTTTGGATATTGTTGTCAAGAAGGGCATTGAGTCCATCACATTCCTCTTCGAGTCTCTTCCTCTAATCCTTAAGCCCTTTCACCTAAATAGATAGAATCTTACTGTAATTGCTAAATTCTTGTTTTCTTCGTTAGTTCTTTGGTTTTTATTGTCGATACCCTTAATCTCCAAGGTAATTTGTTGGACCTCATTAAGCCGAGCATCATTCATTCTTTTCTTGAGGGTGTTCTCTCTGATGAGTTCTTCGATCTGGATGCATGCCTTTTGGAGGTTGACTTTGAGGAGGTCTATTTCTTCACGAAGATCAAGGATAGTATTTTTGTCAATGTCACTCTTAATTCTAGATAGGGAGAGATCTACCTCTGTTCTTTCTCAGCTCGATCCTTGTCTTGCTGTAGGAGCTCGTATTTTTCTCCCAATTAAAAGATCAAGGCATTAAGCTTTTGGTAATCAATCTAGATTCTCTTGAGCTAGAAGACCTCTGTCTTGAGCTGGTTGATAATGATGTCCTTTTGGTCATTCTCAACCTGTGCGAACTGGTTTGCTCTGATGGCGGCCTCAGTGTAGTCCAAGTATTTGCTGTACATCCTATAATACTAAATTTTATTAAACCAATTTATCTTACATTATTTTTTATTTAGCCATCTCAATAAAATCAATTATTACGTCATCTCAATATACATCAAACCATTTTGGGGGAATGCCATCCCACGCAGCAAGCTGGCAGCTTCATGAACTCGTCCCAATCGTGAGTTTACTTTCCACAGCAGTTCCAATACTTCTTCAAATCATGGAAAATGGCCTGTCCTTTGTGATATTTACAGGCTGTTTCACTGTTGTCCTTATCTACATAATCTTGACGGCAGCCTTGATTAATGCATCTAAACTTTCCTTCTTTGGTGACAAACTCTTTCTTCTTTTCATTCGCCTTAGCTGCTTCCTCGATCTTCTTTTGCTCTTCCACCTCTAGATAGTAAACTGCGTACTTTTGTTGTATTAGTTGATATCATGAATAACAACTTTTTTGGCTTAGTCCTTCTTGATGGCGTTGGAAGCATTTTGGACTGTGTTGGATTTGTAAAACTAATTGCTCTACTCCTACTTTTTGTCAGTATGCTTTCCAGTGGCACAGGTAGGTAATTTTTGAAACTAATCCCAGTCGTATACTATCTTGTTGCAGCAAGTCCATCCCTTCTTTAAGTCGTGGAAGATGGGCTTTCCTGGGTGATACCCACATACACCTTATTGATTTTATTATTCTTTATAATATTTGAGGCATCCGTGGCGCTTGCACCTTACTTGACCTTATTTGCTCATTATTAATATATTCAAACTAATTCCAGAATTCTCTTATCTATCGAACCAATGATTTTTAGAATGTGTGAATTAATTTGCTTATTGATAAATCTTCCCAAAAAACTGTTTTCAAAAATAATAGGCAAGGAAAAGACATGGAAAGCATGGCTCATGGCAAGGTTTAGGATATTGTCAATTGAATCTGATAAATTTATATAAGATGTCGAAACAAAGCCATGAAATCGTGTAGAGTGAGGACGAGGACTTCTAAAACTTCAAAGGGGAGGTATTTGAAAGTACATGCTATTAATCCTGCCTGTAGTGCTGCGGAAACTTATCAGGGTGCTTGCGAATATGGTGCCCATGCGTGTGCTGTTGCTGTGGCAGCCCCATCTACCAAATATAAACTGCCAAAGTGGGAGTGCATCAGTCGTTCGGGCGATACCTGAAGATATTAAAGCCAGGATTCCATCTGATAAATCCTGTGAGTGAGAGTGTGATTGAGGTGGATATGAAAACTTCAGTCTTCGGAATGGCTCCCCAGCAAGTCATCACCAAGGACAATGTATCCATGCAGATCGAAACAGTGGTCTACTATCGAGCGATCAACCCCTATAAGCTGGTTTATAAACTGAGAAACAATACTGCTCAAATTCGATAATTCATCAAATAAATCTCCTACTCTGCCCTAAGGACAGTTATCGGCTAAAACATTTTCCAGTAGTTGCTGGAGCATCGGGGAAGATTGGCTTCCCAGCTCGAAGAATACGTGAAGGAGAAGGTGTATCCTTGGGGCCTGTACGTTTAGAATATTTTCATCAAGGGTAAACCTATTGAAATTTAGATGTTATTTTGCCACCTGATGTTCAAAAAAACTTACAGTCCGCAGCCATTCAGAAGAGAGTGTCTGAAGCAACTATCATTTCAGCCAAAGCAGATGTGGAATCAGCCAAGATGTTGAAGGAAACCTCATAGATTCTCAACTTAGGGTCTGCCATGCAAATCAGATATTTGTAAGCGATCCAAAACATAACGAACAGATGTGGGCAAAAGACGATCTTCATGAGTTTGAAAGGGAAGGATTGATATGAATTATCTTTATAGTGAAGTATAATATTAGAATAACTTCCATGATGGAAAACAGTAAAGACGAGCACCAGCTATTCGACACAGCTTCCTCAGGTACTTTTGTGCTCAACAAAGAGTTCTATCCAAAAAAGAGCCAAGAGCTGCTCAATTCAGGCCTGTCCACCCCCAAAAATCCATATAGTGATCGATGCTTGGTCGAGGTATTCCCTTATTAATGAAGGGTCTGGAGTCCCAAATCAGTAGAATACGCGAAATTCTCACTGCCAATAGTATGCGTGCCCAGGTATTGACTACTTTACATAGAGACTATAATCCAAAGAAGAACTCAAAAATCATTCCAAAGAAACCAATGAAGAACTTCAAATCATCCACTCAAAAAATCAAGCAGAAATAGGAATGGCTAAGGAGGATTTTTTGAAAAATATGAGCACTCTAGATCGCGAACTTACTTCCCTCAAGAGATAATGGAAAAATTATAAATAGAAATAATAGGAAGGATTAGCCGAAGCTGTTGAGGAACTCAGGTCAGTGAAGAATTAGAATCAGTAAGTCTTATCATCCTTACTAAAAGAGACCAATACTGAGCTGAAGTGCAAGTTTGCTCTCTTTGGACGGGAAATGAAAGAATTAAAGAAAGCAAGAATGTAGAAGAAATCGGGACTTATGCAGGAGCTGTAATTCGTGAGGAATACTTTGAACTAAAAGATGGAATGCTAGCGGAAAAAGCGATGTGAATACGAATAAATCGTGCTTGTCCTGCTGGACAAGACTTGCGAGCAGGGAGAGAAGATCTTGAGGAGGATTTGCTGATAGTTGACACTCTATGACTTACTATCAAAATGTAACTAATATCATAATCTGCCAGTGCTCTTCACACGCTTTAGCATGCGCACTTGAAACAGCTACTCTTGCTTATTCAGGTCAGCCTGCACGAACTCTCTTATCCGCTTCTATGACTTCTACGATTTTTATACGATTGACTTCAGATATGTCTTCTCGCATTCGTTGAATTTGTCTATTTCGCTCTTAATCTTTTTGGATAATGTCTATTTGGGTACATTTTGTTTGGTCTCCACACTGGGTGCATTTAAGGATTTTACTACAAGAGAGTTAAGTTTTTTCTGGAAATAGCTAGCTTTTTTGACGTCAGTTTCGAGATAATATTCGACTGCGATCTGCATCATAAGAGTGGTACTCTATACATTTGGCTCAAAATCTGGATTAGCTCTAAGCTTTCCTCTTCTTACAAACGAATTTAAAGATCCATCACTTGTTCTGCAAATCCCATAGGTAGCCCCGGATGTCCTATTGCTTTTTTGCTCATTAATCAATTTTATGTATTTCAACGCTGAAATAACAAATAACTTTCATTAGCTTTCTATTTGCCAAATTTGTTACGAGGATAAATTGTTATTTTAAACTATATTAAAGTTATCATGTGTTCTTTATTTGAGAAGTGGCTTGCTCTTGGTTTTGAGGACCACCCTTAAAATCCTTATTGTTAGAGCAACCTTAGCATCTGCAAAATATTGTACATTGAAAACCACTTTGGTAGCATTAGCAGTATTTCTTAAGGCACTTTGTTTTCTTACATTTGCATCCTTTCCTCACAGTCTAAACTTCATAGCCCAGGTTGAAGCCTTTGGTTTCTGGTAAATTCTAGCGTTCTTAATCAATGAATCCATGGGCGTTTCTAGCTAGTGCATCTATGACTGCCTGCTGATGCTATTACTTATTGGCAGTATGGTTTCCGCAGGAGTGGCATTTGCAGGACTCTGAGCAGAAGAGCTGCTTTTGGAAACACTCGCAATAGAGCTTGAGGCACCTTGATCTCTTACAATTGCAGCCTAGCTTTTTTTAAACTGCTTCCTATGGCTCCTCCTTATATACTAAGGGTATTATTATATTATGAGAACTTTTGGAATCGCTGCGCTCTGAGAAGGAGGAAGATGAGTCCCTCACAGTGTGCGACACTGAAAAACTCTCTTAGAACTTCTTTATGAACGATTTGCGGATAGATTCAGATCCTACTGAGTTCTCAGTCTACAAGTGATTCCTGTCCCTTTCGGAGTTTTACCGAGAACTGTCATTCTTAATTGAAGTTGGAAACAGCCTGTCATTAGAGCTTGAAGAGTTCAATATTTTCCTGAAGTCCGAGCGACGACTAAGAAGGTTTTTGGTTGAGCGATAATGGATTGGTTTTTATATTTTTTCGATATCCATAAAATGTATGTTGTTTTCTTCGTCAAGGAATCGCTAAAATATATCGTTTTTATTATCGGGATACTCCTATTCGATGATTTACGGCTTTTTGCACTCACCTTACATTTCCTCCTCGTCCATATCAATATATTACAATTATAATAAATACACTATTGCTTAAAGCAGATACATCCAAGCCAACGCCATATATGCTAAATTATATTCCTTCGCATCATACCAAAAACAAATATTAATTTTGTTAATCTATCGTATTCCCAAACAACAAATGAACAAAATCATTCATTTTTTCTTGTTCTTACTCACTGGGTTCATTTGAAAGCCTAAGTTGTTGCGCTGTTGAGTGTCAGGTCGCATAAGGGTTGGGGGTACGCCCATTACAGGGTTTAATGGATTCAATGGATTAACAGGGTTTACTGCATTGATAAGGTTAAGTGGATGACCGACCAGGCTAAATTGGCTCAAGTCAAACCCATTCGTTCCATAGCTCATCTGATTCATTTGGTATCCTCCATAGTAGTTTGTCATTTCGTACATTTTTCTTATGTATTCAGACTATCGCTAATCCATGTAAGGGAAGTCTCCAAAGATAGTTCTCTTAGCAACTTTTTTATTAAATACTGTTAGCATTTTGAGGGTGGTTTGGCTATCTAAAGAATCACAATCCTTTGATTTGACAACTTATTCTCCCTCGACGTTGTAAAGGTTATAAAAATGCTTGTTGTTGATATCCTTGATGTAGACCCACTCAATCTCGAAGTAGCCTTTAAACTTCAGAGTGTGGTTTTCCCACCAAAAGGGGAAAGTTTACTCATGGTACCCTGATTTCAATCTAGCCACTCCTTCGAACATTCCACTCTTGACTGCACTAAAGAATAGGTATGTGTTAGTATTGTTATTGAGTTTTCTTTGCCAAAGCTGTTAGATTTTACTTTTGTTCTTTGGGGTTGTCGTCCAAATCCCGTACTTTATTGCCTTCATAAATCAACCCTTACTTTGTGAACATTATCGTCATTAGCACTGCGGATGACGATTCCACTTACATTAAGGTCGGTTTGCTCTTCATTGGCTGAGTTGATTTGTTTCAAATGGGGGAAGGATTGGAAAATGGAATCCCAATCTGAGTAATTTTTGGCCTCAGTGTAAGGCCACTTATTTTTGATGAGCTGCATAGATTATTGGTGGTAATTGGAGTATCCCTGCATCATATCTGTTGAAGCCAATAATAAAATTATAGTATCACTAATTACTATGCAAAATCAACGGTTACCTCCCACGATTGACTGTGCTGCTAAGTTGAGGCTCAGATTTGTTGGGTTGTATTTTCTAAACTATTTTTTGTCTTGCAACTTGTTCTTAGACAGTTCGTCGATCTCAATGTTTCTCACATATTACTCTCGCCTCCTGTGCCATTCAGCATCGTAGGCGTTATAGTACTCAGGGTTACTCTTAAACCGATTGTTAGTGTGCATGGAGTGCTGATGTTAATCTTCTTTTTAAAGGCGAGATTGATATTTTCTAAGCTAGTTCTATGGTTCATAGTTTTATGGAGGCTGAGGACTGTATTGCTGTTCGTACTGTTAATTGCTTTTCTAATATTGGGAATCGTTATTTTTATTGGATATTTTGGGGAGAGGCTAGTTTTTGTTGAGGTTGTTGTAGTAAGGCTTGGGCAGAAGATTGACATATTTCTTTCCATAATTATTGGAGTCTGCATAATAGGGGGCATAATTTTCAGGGTTAATGTCCTATTGTTGTGGCTGGTTGCGTTATACAGTTTGTTGACTTATGCGGCTGCTTTCCAGTTCCTTTTCTTTCTTCTTCTCCTGCAGATTTTCAAATTGTTTGAGCGCTAATTCCCTTCTTTTCTCCTCGTAGGTCTTATCCTTATGCTCGCGCATGTCCAGAGGCTGGTTGTAGCGACGAGCCAGTTCTTATTGCGCCTTCAGCTTATTCTTTATCGATTGGTTTATCCTCGTCCCGCTTGCTGCTCCCTAGATATCCAGCGTATCCAGGTTGCGCATGTAAGTCTTATCCAATGCGATTTTGTTCTCGTGCGGGTACCTTTCGGGAGACTACAGTATATTTTCGGAGGCGATTTCTGAGTGGTTGAACCTGGCATTGAAGTGCTTGCGGCCATTATAATCGAAGTATTCTTGGCCAGTGGGTATTTCTGAGGGGAAGTCCTTGGGTTTGCGGTTGTACCAGGCCCTGTCTGGGAGGAAGTCTTGCTTGTAGAAGGGGTTGGCCTTGTGGTAGGTCAGCTCGTTATATCGCATAATAAATTTATAAGCAATGCGATGACAATTATAATTAATTTATTTAACAGACACATGGATCATCGCATCTTTGGCAAGGAACTCACCAACCTCGCAGACGCAGACATCAACAGGTACAAGAGGAACTACTCCTTCCTCCATGCAGACCGTCTCCGGGATTACTCAGTCAACCTCAAGCAGGGCAGCAACACCAATCGACTCAACAACCGCTCACATGTCGAAACAAAACCAACCGAGCCCAAGCTGGAACTCACTGACCCACAAATGGTGCCTGAATACTTCTTCGAAAACATGCAGTTCCTCAGGAATAAAGAGAGGCAGAGTCATAAGCTCACCAACTACATCCCCACCCACAAGACAGTCTCCGAGCACTCCAGGGCCAAACTCATCGACTGGCTCAGTGAGCTCCACTATAAGTACAAGATGTTCCCAGAAACCATCTTTACCATAACTTCCATCATCGACCAATATCTCTCAGTTAAGGAAGTCCCCCTCTCAGAACTACAACTCGTTGGAGTAGCTGCCTTGTACATTGCTGCCAAATTCTAAGAGACCTACCAAGTGCCTCAAGTGAAGCAGCTTGTTCTCTGCTGTGCTAATCAATACTCTGCATCCCAAATACAATAAAAGTAGGCTGATATTTTGAAGGAACTCAATTTTGAGCTGATCGTCAACTCTGCCTACAAGTTCTTTGAGCCTCTTGCTAAAATCATTGGACTTTAACCCAAAAATCAGCATCTCGCTCAATATGTATTAGAACTGGCTCTCCTTCAAGCCAAATTCCTCAACTACTCACCTAGTCTAATGGCCTCTGCCTCCATCTATCTCATTAAGAAGATCAGGAAAAGCTAAACTTCGTGGAGCGAAGTGATGACCTCAATGGTGGGGTACAAAGAGCAGGAGCTAAAGGCCTGTGCCAAGTAGTTATGCAACTTGCTGGAGTGTGCAGGATAGATATAGAACAGCAAGTCAACAAAAAAGAAATTTTCCTTGCCTGCTTTCCATGAGGTCACCAGGATAAAGCTTGAGCGCAAGGAAAAGAAATGATCTAATTCATATTAATATTGATTAATCATTGTATTTATGAATGTTTAAAAATAATAAAAACTCCGATCACCCGGAATCGAACCAGGGACCTAAGGATAACCACGCAACTCTACAGTCCTCCGCTCTACCAGCTGAGCTATGATCGGTTATGCACTTTACGAATCCATCCCCAAGAAATAGGGAATTCATTTTGCCCATCACCTATCCCATGGTAGAATTGTGAGGCATCCAAGGAATGGGTTTCAATAAATATGTGTGCTGGTGATACTATGGTCAAGATAGGCCGTATCTTTGCTAAATTATATGTAATATGCAGGCTAAGATTGGCAAGTTTTGGCTCAATACATTAGTCAATAAAATTGATAAATTAATTGTTTAATATATGTTTCCATAATGATATGAATAGGATTATATCCTTATTAGATGAGTCTGGAGTGGATATGGTGTTAGTATCTTTGACTTGGGTGTTTTTATTATATCTGGGATAGTAAATGGCGGTATTAAGAGTTGAGATATAATAGTTTCAACAACTACAAAAAGCAACTACAACACAAACATGGATAACCTAGCCAACCCTCCCCCAATGATGAGAATGCCCATCAATCCACTCAATCCCAACTTCAGTGCCCCACCTTTCGGAATCAAGCCCCACGGAGCCAGTTTAGCCAACCCTGCACTTTTGAATGAGCAGTAAGAGAAGAAGAAGGAATTCGCCCGAGGAATCTTCATCTCTGGCTTTGAAAAGACTGTTACCACTGCAATGATCCAACACCACTTCAGCATTAAGCCAATTTTCGGATTAAGGCATCCAATGACCAAGTTCAAAGAAAGCAAAGGTTTCGCTTTTATCTACTACGGCTCCGAAGACGACGCCCTCTACGTCAAGAAGACACTTGACAGAACCGCCATCTTGAAGGATAAGATCAGAATCACTAGAACAGTGATCTCTGAAAACCTGTCAAAAATGATGGTAAAGCTAAAAACTCACGGTCTCTCTGAAAAAGAAATACAAGAAAATGAGGCCCGATATTTCAATGATGAAAATCTGGAAAAGGAGGTTTAAAGAATAATCAAACCCCTCTTCGGAAGCTCAGTCGAAGTCAACAAAATTGCTATCCCCCACTCCAAGAAGGATAAAAAACCCCTTAGATATGCCAGGGTGTTCTTCTATGTGAGCAATTTGAGAGAAGGATCACTGATCGCCAACCGAGGCTCTGAAAATGATGGCACTCAGGACAACACAAAGAACTAATATGAGAGGATCCTAGCCTTTATCAATGAGCTCCTCAGGAATGATGCTCAGTTCAGCCGATACTGCAACCCTTAGATTTATGAGTACACTAAGAAGAATCAATCAAATGTCCTTCATATTAAGGGTATCAAGAACAACCTCAAAGAAGACCCAGCTGCTCTTGCTGACGAAATCAAAGAGTTCTTCCAAAGCCAGAACCCTCAATGGAACATCGTCAACGTCTACGCTGCTATCTTCGACGTAAATTAAAGGAGAGCTTGGTCCAATGTCACTTTTGCTACTTACGAAGAAACTGTCCAGGCTTATGAATTATTGAAGAATAATAGGCCGAAGTTTAGAGATGGACTCATCTATGGAAGCTTAAGAAACGTTAAAGACCCAAGAACTGTTGTTATCTCAGTGGTCCGCAAAGATGCCCATGAGAAGCAAGTCGAAAAATTCTTGAAAGAACTGGCTGAAAGATCAACCAGGAATCAAAATGGAGAGTAAGTTACTCGCAAGTATGATTTCTTCAGCTTCAATATCATTGAGGCCAAGAAGTTCTACAGGAATAACTCTAACGAAACTGAAGGAGTAACTGAAACTGAGAACAATAAGGTTGAATAGTCTTGGATTGAGATCAATGAGGTTCCACGCAGACTCATCATCCACTTCTTCAATGAATTCACTGACGATGATATCAAGGAGTTGACAAATGACATCAAGACATCTCCAGGATATGAAAACATCTTCCTTATTGGGGACAGTAAGAAGCAGCTTAGAGCCAGCCATCAAAAGGGCCACGTCAGCACTGAAGGATCTTACGTCAAGCATACCGAACTCAAGGGAAAAAAGAAAAATAAGCCTCAAACCAACAGAGCTCCAGGAATCAGAAACAGAAATGACCCAACCCAAGGTGGCAAGGGAGGAATGAAATCAACTAGACCTATGAACTTTGGCATGTTCTCACTCAAGCAAGGCATTCCTCAGGTGCAGCCTGGAATGATGTTCAACAGGCCCACTGTTTCTCAAATTGGAGCCCCAGGATTGGGCGGGTTATCGATGGGACTCCCTGGAACATATCCTCCCCCTCTCACAAATTTACCCCCAAATCTACCTGGAACTCTCCCTCCTACTTTCTCTACTAATCTACCTAATCTTCCAGGTGTTCTTCCCAATAACCCTCCTTTGCCTGGAACATTCCCAAATAATGCTCAACTCCCACCATCCAATCTGCCAGGAATGAGGCCTCCAATCCCAGGACTCAATCCTACAGTGGGATCCCAGCCACCAAACATTGGACAACAGCCACCTCGATTCCCTGGCCAAAATCTGCCTGGAACCTTCCCCGGTACTTTCCCTGGAACCCTCCCCGGCACCTTACCTGGTACACTCCCTGGAACATTGCCCGGAACATTGCCCGGAACAAATATTGCTCAAGGAAACAAGCCTTTCATTTCTGGATTCCCACCTCAGCAAAATATTGGCTTCCCTCCACAAAATCCATCAGTCATACCAAAGCCACCCCAACCAAAATGATTTATCCTCAAACAATCCATATATTACATCATATGTAATGCTATTTAGTCTATAAAAAAAGAAATCAATCATGCGAAAATAGCTAAATGCTTGGCGAAGAAGCGAGCTTGCTCACAATGAGATTAAGGCTTGTCCTTTAATTTTGTGCTTGGCTACTTTTCAGTTATTTTATTTGCATCTTATTTTAGTTATCCGTTTATTTACTTTTATTTGATTTGTCTTGGCTTCTCAGGGGAATCGCTAAAAGATCTTAAATTTTTGGATAGTTAAGGCGGTCTTTAGATTTGGCATTCTTCTCTATTATTGAAGGAAAGTGTTTGAATTTTATCAGTTAGACTGACAACTTCCTAAATCTCAATTACCTCCTTTCGACTATTTCGACTATCTTACTCCCTCTGGTCCTCAGTGTGGTTGCGATCTGGAAGGTGAAGAATGGGAATAGAAATACTGTTTTTGCCAACGAAATTCAAAGAAAAGGCAGGGATGCTGCTATTGCCTTCACCCCTACTGCTGTCCATCTCAACTTTGAAATCTTTCCCATTGTTGAATGACTCAAAGACTGGATCTTTTTCTATTGGGAAGGGTCCACTAGCTTGGGGATTGCATATTTTGCTCTAATTCTTTTTACATATGCGTTTCATATCTTTGCCAATGGCCTTTGAGGCATTTTCAATTACGCTTTAATTCTTTTTGCTAAATTGGTTTATAATGCCAATATCGAAAGCACTTGATTCATTCCTGTTGTAAATCTTAATATTTGAGTAGTTGGCTGCCTTTATTGAGCTAAAGTACTGGTCCCAAACTTGACCATTAGCCTCAAGGAAACGGTTAGTTTCTTAGGCAGTGGCTCTGCTCACAATGGCTTTAATGAGGCTATAAAGTTTATTTTTGAATATGCCTGGTTTTTGGTGGGTATTTAAGCAATCCTAAGTTACTCATAAAATACCAAGAGGACAATAAATGAAGGATCTTGCAGTGAATATGGAATCTTATTAGCACTGGCGCTGGTTAAGAGGGCCTACAGAAATGAAAGGTATGAGATTTTAGTGAGATTTTTCTAAATTAATCCAATATTACGAAACTTTATATCGAAGAAACCTGTCCTAGTAAAACTGGTATGCTCTTATAAAAAATTTAAACTTCGAAAGCCATCGAAACCTAAGTTTCCTATCCTCTGTGGTAATAGCTATTGTCCTCTCTCTCGGTATTGATCCTGTTGAAAAGGAACTCTAGAAATTTGGAGGCACTTCTAAAGGATTTCTATTAATGCTTGAGCACAACTTCAAGAAATCTACTCATAGTCTGATGGTTCACAAGTAAATTGGCCACTCTCTTAAAGTCTTAGAAGTATTCGTAGTAAGACTGCTTAGTAGTATTGAGGATTTCTTATATCAGCACCATAACCCCATCGAAGAAATCTTAGTCTTCAATCTTATTAAATATTTCTTATATCACAGATAGTATGATCTTCTTTTTTAGTCCTTCGTGCACATAGAGCCTTGTCTTATCTTATGAAGTGAGGAGCTGAGCGACGAATGAGCTCACTGAGGAATATTGTAGATTGTTGAGAAGCAACTGCAGAATTGGAGGATGTTCCTAAAAGTACTGCAAAACAGGTAAAGGATTATTCCTGATGAGAAAGGAGTATATTTTTTGTAGATGCCCAAGGCAGGTGGTATTTTTTTGAGGCTAATGGAGTATTTCAAAGCTGAGGTTAACGATTTCGTGTTTTTATAGCTATATTGGCCTTTATTATTAAGGTTCTTCCTATTAATCGTCAAATTTAAATAGTCGTTATGCCTCGCTTTGGATCCCTCCCTCGATCTCTTCAGGGATCTATAAACTCTCACTGTTGCGCCTACTCACTGAGGTTTCTTCCAAGAAGAACAGCTCAGCGATGGCGTCTTCTTCATTGGATAGGACCTATGTTATTGCATGGGAAGCTGTTCTTATAGCAGTGCTTTCTAGCTAGGACTAGGAAATATTGAGAGCGAGGACAATCATTCTGCGAGTGAAAGCGCGGTGGGTTTTGCAGTACTTGACAAATTTGGCTAAGTTGCTACGGATCTGGGTGGAGATCCCTTGAGGTTGGAAAAATTGTTCAGGGGGGATACTATGGGAGCGAAGCAGTGTTTCTAGTGATTGCTATTAATCCATCTAGATGTGAAGATAGGTACATTATTCGAATATGTTTGAATCTGCTATATTTTATTTATAGTTATAGCTAACAATCACTTTCCAAATATTCATACTCACACACACCAACAGCATCCAATCCTGCAATATTAGATGAAGATGAAAATCAAAATTAGTTTTGCACTTACACTTATCCGATTTTGAATTATAGTCCTTATTCTTCGAGGTTGAGCTGCTCTTGGAACTGCCTCCGCTTAGCTTACTCTTACATCATGAATTTTTCGTATTCGTCCTCATTCTCCTAGAGTTGGAATTACTCTTAGTTTCTGGATTACAGGTTGACTTACTCCTCCCCTTCGATGTTTTTGTGGGCCTACCAAGCTGAGTTGACAATTTGGCTTCCCATCAATTGCTTTTCCTACATTTCCTCAAACACTTGATCGATTTTCTCACTGTTCAACAATTTGTCGATGACCTTTTCATGGTCGGATACACTGCGGTCAATAAAATCTAGGCTTCGAGTAATAAGTTCCAGTTGGTTCACAATCTTCTAAAGTTAAAATGACATCAATTATGATATTTTCTAAGTTAGAAAAACAAATACCTATGCCCTTTCGCTTCTAACCTCACTCTTTCCTTTGTTGAGCTCATTAATAATGTTGTTATTTTGGGCTTAATTAAAAGCTGGAACCTAGAGCCCAAGTTTATTAGACTTGAACAATGGTTGCACTCCGTCCCCATTAACTTTTTCCTTGAAATTTTACTCTACTCCTCTTCCTGTGCTGTTGAGCTCTCGATCGAAGTTGCTCATCCAAATCATGACGAGCTTATCATCACCACCAGTTGCAAAGTAGTCTCCTTTCTCATTGAAGTCAATAGTTCTTATCTATCCTTCGTGTCCGAACACAGTCCAACCGAGGCGACCTTGCTTGAGCTCCCAGATCTTTATCTTGTTATCGCTGGAAACTGAAGCCATGTGGTACCCAAGAGGGTGGAAGGCAATGCGGTTGACAGGTCTATCGTGGGCATTGTAGTGCTGAATAAGCTTCCCTAATCTAGTGTCCCAAACTTTTATCGTTCCATCAGTTGCAGATGCTGCGATGCATGTACCGTCAGGAGTAAACTTACAACTAAGTACTTAGCTTTTGTGTTATAAGAAGGTGGCTGAGACTGTTGCTTTAGTAATATCCCATAGCTTGACACTACGGTCATCTGAGCAAGAAAGCAAAAGTCGTTAATCAAAGGATATTTGGCATTATCGAACCCAATTAGTGTGCCCAACAAATGATTGCTTAAACTTGCCCTCCAAATCCCACATCTTTATAGTCTTGTCTGAAGAACAGCTCATTAGGAAATCTTCTTGATGTGATAAGCTTAGCTTCAATACTGGACCTGAATGCGCTTTTACTGATTTGTGCTTTCCATTTCTATTTTAATCTTAAATTACACTGAGTTTTTCCAAATCCTTATCTACCGATCGTCACCACAAGAAATAACCTTTGATGAGTCAGAGTTGAAAAGAACATCATTGACTTGGCCTTTGTGGCCTACGAATTTGAAAGGTCTTATCTGGGGCTTAAAATTCCACACTTCCACAAGACCATCTGACCCACCAGAGACCATCTGCTTCCTATATTGTTATCAATTCGGTACATTTATTTAGAGAATCCAACACTGGTAACTGCTTTCTCATGTCCTCGGAAGCACCTTACGAGTGAGGGGTCTTCGGCAGTGGCGATGGTTCTAATTAGTCCCTTGGCTTATTCCATGACTGTTTGATTTAAAATATTTATATGATTCAATAATATAAGCTTGTTATTAGATGGATAGTTCAGATCTTTACGGCTAATTGAAATATCTTAATGGCTTCGGCAACAGCTTTGCCTCTGAAGCATTGCCCGGTGCTATTCCTGCAGGTACCAATTCTCTAATCCAGGCCAAAATAGTCCTGTTAAGCTCAAATACGGCCTTTATGCTGAG
>JACCDV010919741.1_pt1 | contig 20267 bp, 21 predicted proteins | sample 7446131 | NCBI WGS metagenome assembly JACCDV01 (sample SAMN15323448, study PRJNA562643) | freshwater metagenome | isolation source: river surface water | place: USA:Blue River Watershed | collected 2017-08-17 | reverse complement strand
CGGGTGGCGGCCGGAAGGGGCGGAGCCCGGGGCGGGGGGGGGGGGGGGGGGGGGGCGGGCATTGCCGGTGGTCGCCCAGCCGGTCTGTCGGAGGGTCGCTGCGGCAGTGCACCGGCGGGCGGCGGCGCAGCGGGGGCGCTCGCCTGGGCGGCGGCCGGCGGCTCGGCCGGCGGCCACCAGACACGGATGCCCATTTCGGCCAGCATGGCGCGCTGGCGCTCGTCAAGGTCGAATCGGGTCGGGTCGGTCATGGCTGCGGCTTCAGGTGGAGGCTCATCACCACCGCGTGTTCGCGCTGCTGACGGTCGGCAGGATAGTAATCCTTGCGCAGGCCCACGCGCCGGAATCCGTAACGCCCATAGACCTGCAGGGCGCGCCGGTTGCTCTCGCGCACTTCGAGCCAGAGCCAGGCAGCGCCCTGGCGGCGCGACCACAGGCACAGGGCATCGAGCACCATGCGCGCCCAGCCCTGGCCCTGGCGCGCGGGCGCCACGGTGATGTTGAGCAGGTGCGTTTCTTCCACGCCTGCCATGGCGACCACATAAGCCAGCAGCTCGTCCTGCACACGCAGGCACTGCATCCAGTAGCCGCTGGCCAGCGCGTCACGGAAATTGCCGCGCGTCCAGGGGTGGCTGTAGGCGGTCTGCTCGATGGCCACCACCGCTTCGAGGTCGGCGTCCTGCATGGGCTGCAGCACGGCCGCCTCACGCTCGCTGTCGGCCGCGGAGGTCATGCGGCGCCCCCGGCCAGGTCGCGCCCGGCCATGCGTTCTGCGGTGGTCTGGGCCACCTTGTCGCGGATGTAGAGCGGCATGGCCTGCTGGGCGGGCACGGCCTGCCCCGCCGCCCACAGCGCGGGCGCCAGGCGCAGCAGGGCCGAGGCCGTGGGCAGGGCCTGCACCCGCTCGCCTGCGGGCAGGCGCTCGCCATGGACTTCAAAAGCGTTGCCGGCCAGCAGCACACGCGGGGCATCGGGCAAGGCCACCGCTTGCGGCGGCGTCACCTGCAGGGCAGCGCGCGGGGTCCAGCGGTGGCCGTCCCAGTCGTAGGCCGCGCTGTAGACCTCGTCCATGCGGGCGTCGAGCAGGGCCAGCACCGTCAGGGGCTGTTCGCCCACGCCCGCCAACGTGCGCGCCTCTTCGGCCACGGCCAGCAGGGTGTCGACCGGCAGCACCGGGATGCCGGCGCCAAAGGCCAGGCCCTGGGCCACCGCACAGGCGGTGCGCAGGCCGGTGAAGGCGCCGGGGCCGCGCCCGAACACGATGGCCTGCAGTTGCGGCAGGCAGAGCTCGGCCTCGGCCAGCATCGCCATGGCTGTGGGGATCAGGCTGGCCGAGGCCTGGGCGCCCCCCGCCAGGGTGTGCACCGCGCAACGGCCGTGGGCGGCCACCCCGATCGACAGCAGCTCGGTGCTGGTGTCAAAGGCCAGCCAGGCAGGGGCACTCATTGGCCGGCTCCTGCCGTGGCCGCAGGCCGGACCGCGCGCACCCCCAGCAGGATGCCACCGGTCACCAGCGCCAGCCCGGCCAGCAGGTTCCAGTGCATCGGCTCGCCCAGCAGGGCCACGGCGGAGAGGGCCGAGAGCCCGGGCACCAGGGCGGTGATCATGGTCGAGCGCACCGGGCCGTAGTGCCGCACCATGTAGGTGAAGGTGATGCCCGAGATGACGACCGAACCGCCCCCCTGCATGGCCAGCTGGAACAGCAGTTCGTACCAGGGCGCCTGCAGGATGCGGGTGGGCCACCAGCCCAGGGCCGTGGCCAGCAGGAACACCGGCACGAAGGCCACGAAGGCAAAGGCGGTGATGGCCATGGTGGCGCGGATGGCGTCGATGCCGTGGCGACGCACGGTCACGGTGTAGGTGGCCCAGCAGCAGGCCGCGGCCATGAAGAGCAGGTCGCCCTTCCAGACTTCGCCGCCCTCGAAGGCCTTGAGCAGGCTGGCGCCGCCCACCAGCAGGTCGCCCAACACGATGCAGGCCAGGCCCAGCAGGCGCGCGGACGAAACTTTTTCGTGCAGCAGCCAGAACGCCAGCAGCGTGGTCCACAGGGGCAGGCTGCCGGGCATCAGCACCGAGGCATGGCCGGCGGGGGCAAAGAAGAAGCCGGCGTAGGCCAGCACGGCATACATCAGGCCGCCGAAGAATCCGGCCTGGACCGTCACGCGCAGCGGCAGCGGCGAGAGCCCCAGCAACGAGCCGACCGGTTCGCCGCGGGCGCGTTCGGCGCGCATGTGCCACCAGGCCCAGGGCAGCAGCACGCTGCTGGCGCCCAGGATGCGCATGAGCGCGATGTCCAGCGGCAGCAGGGTGTGCGAGGCCGAAGCGCGGGCGATGACGATGAAGGAGGTCCAGATCAGGACAGTGACGACGGCCGCCGCCAGCCCGACCGTACGGGGAGAAAAATGCATCTGCCGATGTTACCCGCCCGGACCCCTGGCCCTGGCCAGGGCCGGCCCCGCACGGGGCTAGACTCGGCACATGCTTCGCCTGTCCATGTCCCTTGTGATGGCCCTGACCGCCTGGAGTGTCTGCCTGGCGCCGGCCTGGGCCGAGTTGCCTGCCAGCGTGCGCCAGGCCCTGCGCCAGGCCCAGGTGCCGCCCGAAGCGATGAGCGTGCTGGTGAGTCCCGTCACCCAGGGCCCGGCGCCGCCTCGCCTGGCCCACCGCGAGACAGAAGCGGTCAACCCGGCCTCGGTGATGAAGCTCTTGACCACCTGGGCCGGGCTCCAGCTGCTCGGACCGGACCATGTCTGGCGCACCCGCATCTACACCGATGGCCGACTGCACGACGGGGTGTTGCGCGGCCAGCTGATCGTGCGCGGCGGCGGCGACCCCAAGCTGGTGGTCGAGCGGGCCCAGGCCCTGGTCGAGCAGATCCGGGCGGCCGGGGTGCTGGAGATTCGCGGCGACATCGTGCTCGACAACAGCGTTTTCGAGGTCACCCCCCGCGCTGAACCCTTTGACGACGAACCCCTGCGGCCCTACAACGTGGCGCCCGACGGGCTGCTGATGAATTTCCGCACGGTCATCTACACCTTCACGCCCGACCCCGGCAGCGGCCGTGCGCGTGTGCGCAGCGAGCCGCCCCTCGCTGGCCTGCAGGTCCCGCCCGATGTGCCTCTGCTGGCCGGGGCCTGCGCGGACTGGCGCACTGCGCTCAAGGCAGACTTCGGCGACCCGCTGCGGCCGGTGTTTGCCGGAGGCTACACGTCGGGCTGCGGTGAGCGGTCCTGGCCTGTGGCCTTCCAGGCACCGGCCCAATATGCGCCACGCATGATCGAAGCCCTCTGGCGCCAGGCCGGTGGCCAGCTGGGCGGGCAGGTGCGCTGGGGCGCGCTGCCGGCGCAGGCGCGCCTGCTGCTGCAGCACGACTCCCTGCCGCTGCGGGAGGTGATCGCCGACATCAACAAGCTCTCCAACAACGTGATGGCGCAGCAGCTGTTCCTGAGCCTGTCGAGCGAGATGGGTGCGCCCGGGCGCTTCGAGGCCTCCCGGCTGCGCCTCTCACGCTGGTGGCGCACGCGCTTTGCCGGCCTGCCCGAGCCGGTGATCGACAACGGCTCGGGCCTCTCGCGCGAGGAGCGCAGCACCGCCCGCAGCATCAACCAGCTGCTGCTGCAGGCGCGGCAGGACCCGCTCGGTCAGGTCTTCACCGACTCACTGGCGATCGCCGGCGTCGATGGCACCGCCTCGCGCATGGCCGAGCGGCTGCCGCAGTCGCCGCTGATCGGACGGGGCTGGCTCAAGACCGGCTCGCTGCGCGATGTGGCCTCGGTGGCCGGCTATGTGCAGGGCGAGAGCGGCCGGCTGTATGCGGTCACCGCCATCATCAACCACCCCCGGGCCAACCAGGCGCGCGCCGCGCTGGACCGCCTGCTCGACTGGACGGCGCGCGACAGTGGCCGTCAGGGACAATAGCGGCATGCTTTTGTCCGACTGGATCGGCAGCTTGGCCGCCTGCCTCACCACCGCCAGCTTTGTGCCCCAGGCCTGGCACACCTTCCGCACACGCGATGTGAGCGGCATCTCGCTGGGCATGTACAGCCTGTTCACTGTGGGCGTGGCCCTCTGGCTGGTCTACGGCATCCTGCTGGTGGCCTGGCCCATCATCATCGCCAACGCGATCACCACCAGCCTGGCACTGATGATCCTGGTGATGAAACTGCGCTACCGCTGACCGGCAAGTACTACCGGTTTACTGGTAGTTTCCCTAGAGCCGGGGGCCTGGCATGCACCTAGGATGTGCAATAGAACGAGCGTTCTATTCAACAAGGAGACTGGGCATGCACAAGATCAAACGGTGGGGCTGGCGCGCCAGCCTGACGCTCCTCGTGGCGGTTGGCCTCACGGCCTGTGGCGGCAACGACCCGCTGCCCCCCAAAGCCAGCATCAGCAAGGTCTTTGTCATGGGCGACAGCCTGGCCGATGTGGGCACCTTTGGCGGTCTGAAATTCACCGTGATGGACCCGGTCAATCCCAGGAATTCGCTGGTCTGGCCACAGCTCATCGCCAACCAGTTCGGGCTCGATGGCGCGGCCCAGTGCAACTTCTACAGCATCGGGGCGGCCGTCAGCACCAACAGCAGCTGCACCAACTACGCGATCGGCGGAGCCCGCATCGTCAACAAGGCCACCGACACGCTGCCGACCGTGGGGGCGCAGCTGGCCACCCGGGCCCTGGCCCCCTACAGTGCCGGCGACCTGCTGCTCGTCGATGGTGGCGGCAACGACGCGGCCGATCTGGCCGGCGCCTTCCTCGGCGCGGCCCAGGGCAATGTCAGCGGTTTCCAGGCTTTCCTGCTGCAGCAGCTCGACGCCGGCACTTTGGCCGCGCTGCTGACCCAGGACCCCACCGGCGCCACCGCAGCAGGGGCCTACATGCAGGCCCTGGCCCTCACCTATTACGAGGCCATCAAGACCCAGGCGCTGGACAAGGGCGCCGCGCGCGTGGCGGTGCTCAACCTGCCCGACATCACGGTCACGCCGCGCTTTCAGGCGGTGATCGCCGCGCTGGGCGCCACCCAGGGGGCACAAGTGCAGGCCTTGATCCGCGCCTGGATCACGGCGTTCAACGTCCGCCTCAAGGCCCTGGTCGGCCAAGACACGCGCATTGCCCTGGTGGACTTCTACGCCGACTTTCAGGATGAAGTGGCCAACCCGGCCAGCTACAGCCTGAGCGATGTGCGCACGCCGGCCTGCAGTGCGGTCAAGAGCGAGACCTTCGGCAATTTCCCCTGCCTGACCACCGAACTCGACGCACAACCGGGCAAGAGCGCCGGCTGGTGGAAGTCCTACGCCTTCTCCGACGGCTTCCATCCCACCCCTTACGGCCACCAGCTGCTGGCGGCTTCCGTGTCCCGTGCGCTGGCGCGCGCAGGCTGGCTCTGACCTGAAGATCGCCAAGGAGATTGCACATGAAAAAGACCATCCTGGCCTTGTCCTGCCTGGCCGCCATCGGCAGCGCCGTCCATGCCCAGCCTGCGGGCACCTGGCTCATCCAGGGCGGCTTGACCCGCATCGCCCCCGATGTGAGCAGCGGCACGCTCAGCGCACCCTCCCCCACGGGCACGCAGGTGGACGTTGGGGCCGACACCCGGCTGACGGCCCAGCTGACTTATGTCTACAACCAGCATTGGGCGGTGGCGGTGCCGCTGGGGACCGGCTTCAGGCACAAGCTCTATGGCGCTGGCGCCATCGCCGGTACCGGGCAGGTCGGCACGGTCAGTGCATTGCCCATCAGCGTGTTCAGCCAGTACCGCTTCGGCGCAGCGGACGCCAAGGTGCGTCCTTACGCCATGCTGGGCCTGAGTTATGCCCGCTTTCACGACGCCCAGGGCAGTGCGGCCCTCAACGGCCTCAACCCCGCCAATCCGGTGGGCGGCAGCACCGGCCTGAGCGTGGACTCGCGCTGGGCCCTGAGCCCCGGCCTGGGCCTGTCCGTGCAACTCGATGACAAATGGTTCCTGGACCTGTCCTGGGCCAGGACCTACCTCAAGACCACCACCACGCTGTCGACCGGCCAGACCATCCAGACCACGCTCAACCCGAGCACCACCATGCTGGGCCTGGGCATGCGTTTCTGAAGGCAGCAGCAGCACGGGAAGGCCGCAACGCCTGCGGGCGTTCGCGTCTTTTGTTGCCGGGCTTTTCTTGTCGGACTTTACGCGGCCGCGCGCTGCAGGCGGTCACGCACGCCTTCCCATTCAGGCGTGTCGGGCGGCCATTCGACCCAGATCTGCTGCACCCCGTGTGCATCGAGCTCCCGCAGCACGGCAAACAGGTCATGGGCGGCGCTGGCGGCCTGCGCCGCCTGCTGGCGCCAGAGCACCCCGGCCCCGCCTGCGGGCGCCTGTCGTGACCATATCCCCAGGTTGTTGGCATGCGGGCCCAGGGCCAGCAGGCGCTGCTGCAGCATGGCCGCATCCATCAGGCGCACCCTGGCACGCGGGGCGTAATGCGATTCGAGGGTGCCCGAGGCCTTGGGCGCGGGCTGTGCCAGCGCAGCCTGGTCCTGCAGCGCTTGGCCGCAGGCCTGCTCGATCTGCGTGCGGCTGATCTGGCCAGGCCGCAGCAGCACCGGTGCGCCGCGCGTGCAGTCGACGATGGTGGACTCGATGCCGACCGTGCATGCACCACCGTCAAGCACCAGCAGCGCGTCGCCAAACTCAGCCTGGACATGGCGCGCCGTGGTCGGGCTGACCCGGCCAAACTGGTTGGCACTGGGCGCCGCCAGGCCAGGCATGCCGGCGGCAGCGGCCGCCTGCAACAGCGCCTGCGCCACCGGGTGCGAGGGGCATCGCAGCCCGATGGATGCCTGTCCACCCGCCGACGCCGTGGCCACCCCCGGCCGGCGCGGCAGGATCAGGGTCAGCGGACCGGGCCAGAAGGCGTCCATCAGGCGCCGGGCAAAGTCGGGCACGGCGCTCGCAAACAGCGGCACCTGGGCCGGTGCCGCCACATGGACGATCAGGGGATGGCCCGTCGGGCGGCCCTTGGCGGCGTAAATCTTGGCAACGGCATCGTCGCGCAGGGCATCGGCGGCCAGGCCATAGACGGTTTCGGTCGGCAGACCCAGCAGTTCGCCGTCGGCCAGCGCCTGCACGGCGCGTGCAAGGGCAGCAGGATCTTGGCCGGGCAGGACCATCAGAAGGGCTCGATGCCCAGCAGCGCGCAGGCCTGCAGGGCGGTGGCACGCACCGCCTCGGGGCTGGTGCCGGTGATGTTGAGGTGGCCCATCTTGCGGCCCGGCCGCGCCGAGAGCTTGCCGTAGAGGTGCAGGTGGGTGCCGGGCAGGGCCAGCACCTTGTCCCAAGCAGGGGTGAAATTGGGGTCTGACCCCAATTTCGTGGGGGTCTGCCACAGGTCCCCCAGCAGGTTGAGCATGATGGCCGGCGAGTGCTGGCGCGGCTGGGCCAGCGGCAGACCCGCCAGCGTGCGCACCTGCAGCTCGAATTGCGACTGGTCGCAGGCGTCCAGGGTGTAGTGGCCGCTGTTGTGCGGGCGCGGCGCGATCTCGTTGACCACCAGCCGACCGCCTTCGAGCACAAAGAACTCCACGCACAACACGCCCACGTACTGCAAGCCTTCGGCAATGGCCCGGGTGGCCTGCACCGCCTGCTGCGCCAGCGCCGGGTCGATCACGCCCGGATGCACTTCAGTGACGGCCAGGATGCCGCCACGGTGCAGGTTGCGCTGGACCGGAAAGTGGACCACCTCACCGCTGCCGCTGCGCGCCACGATGACCGAGCACTCGGCCTGCAGGGGCAGCATTTTTTCGAGCACGCAGGGCACCTGACCGAGCGCGGCCCAGGCTGCCGCCAGTTCGGCGCGGGTCTGAACGCGGACCTGGCCCTTGCCGTCATAGCCCAGCCGCGCGGTCTTGAGGATGCCCGGCAGCAAGTCATCGCTGACTGCAGCCAGCTGGGCCTGGGTTTCAATGACCGCATGCGGCGCCACCGGCACGCCGCACCTGACAAAGTGGGCCTTCTCGGCGGCGCGGTCCTGCGCGATGGCCACGGCATCCGAGCCGGGCGCGACAAAGCGGTGCGCGCCCAGCGTGAAGAGCGCGGGCGCGGGCACGTTCTCAAACTCGGTGGTGATGGCGGCGCAGCGCTGCATCAGCTGCGCCAGACCTTGTTCGTCCAGGTAGTCGGTCTGGATGTGGTGGTGACTGACGCGGCCGGCCGGGCTGGCCGGATCGGGGTCAAGCACGGCGGTGTAGTAGCCCATGGCCTGCGCGGCATGCACGAACATGCGGCCGAGCTGACCGCCTCCCATCACGCCCAGCGTGGCGGGCTGGCCGTTGACCAGGCTGCCGGGGAGGATGACGCTCATGCGGCCCCCGCAGGCGGCAAGCTCATGGCGCGCGCCGTGGCCGTCTGCTCGGCGCGGAAGGCTTCGAGCTTCTGGTGCAGCGCAGCGTCGTGGCGCGCGAGCATGGCCACCGCAAACAGGGCGGCATTGGCAGCGCCCGCCTGGCCGATGGCGAAGGTGGCCACCGGCACCCCCTTGGGCATCTGCACGATGCTGTGCAGCGAGTCCACCCCCGCGAGGGCCCGGGTCTGCACCGGCACACCCAGCACCGGCACCAGGGTCTTGGCCGCCAGCATGCCTGGCAGGTGGGCGGCCCCGCCAGCGCCGGCGATGATGGCCTGCAGGCCACGGCTGTCAGCGGTCTGTGCGTACGCAAACATGTCATCGGGCATGCGGTGGGCCGAAACGACGCGGGCCTCATGGGGGATGCCAAACTGTTGGAGAATCTGGACTGCGTGCTGCATGGTGTCCCAGTCGGAGCTGGAACCCATCACCACGCCGATGAGCGGTTGGGTCATTGGAGGTGTTCCCATGGACAATCCGCGATTTTAAGGTTTCACCCCCTTCCACCGTTCCCGCCCGTTTGCAAGCTGTCCCCATGATCGACGTCACCATTGCCAATTTCGAAACCGAAGTCATCGCCGCCTCGATGGCCACCCCCGTGCTGGTGGACTTCTGGGCCCCCTGGTGCGGCCCCTGCAAATCCCTGGGCCCGGTGCTGGAAAAGCTCGAAGTGGCCTACGGCGGGCGCTTCAAGCTGGTCAAGATCAACTCTGACGACGAGCAGCAGCTGGCCGCCGCCTTCGGCATCCGCAGCATCCCGACCTGCATCCTGCTCAAGGGGGGTCAGCCGGTGGACGGCTTCATGGGCGCGCTGCCCGAGGGCCAGGTGCGCCAGTTCCTGGACAAGCATGTGCCCGGCGAAGACGAACTGCAGGCACAGGCCGCCGCCGACGAGGCGCAGCAGCACCTGCAGGCCGGTGATCCGCACAGCGCCCGCGCCGCGCTCGAGCAGGCCCTGGCCAGCGACCCGGGCAACGACGACGCGCGCCACGATCTCATCAGGCTGCTGATGCAGGAAGGCGAGCTCGGCGAAGCGGCGGCGCTGCTGGCACCCACGCTCTCGCGTATCCCGGTGCCGCTGCGCTTTGAGGCCCTGCAGCAGTGGCTCAACGCGCTCGAGTTCGTCACCACCGACCCGCGCGGCCAGTGGACATTGGCGCAGTTTGACGAGCGCATCGGCCAGAACAAACGCGACTTTGAAACCCGCTTTGCCAAGGCACGGCTGCTGATGGCTGCAGGCCAGATGACCGAGGCGATGGAAGAGTTGCTGGAAATCATCATGCGCGACAAGAAGTGGGACGACGAGGCCCCGCGCAAGACCTACATCGCCATCCTGGAGCTGCTCAGCCCGCCTGCACCGAAAGCCGGTGCCGACACCGGCAAGAGCGCCGGCGGCATCGAACTGATGGGCAAGGCCGCACTGCAGGAAGACCCGCAGGCGGCGCTGGTCTCGAGCTACCGCCGCAAGCTGAGCATGGCGCTCAACTGAGGGCGCACCGGCCTCAGCGGGTCGGGCCGACCTCGGCGTCGATCCGCAGCTTGAGCCGGCCCAGCAGGCCGGCGAGCATCAGGACTTCGCCGACCACGAACATCGGGCCCACCAGCAGGCCCACCACATCGTCCACAAAGGCCGGCTTGCGGCCTTCCCAGTAGTGACCCACGAACTGGAAGGCCCAGCCCACCACGAACAAGGCCAGCGCCAGCTGCCAGGGGGACAGGCCCCACGCGGGCGCCTGCAGGGCCAGCGCATGGGCCAAAGCCACCAGCGCGCCATTGACACCGACCGTGGCCAGGCCCAGCAGGGGGTTGCCGCGGGTGAGGTACCACAGGCTGGTGAGCAGCCACAGGCCCCAGGCCCAGGTCAGACCGCCCGCCAGCGGCTGCACCAGGAACAGCGCGATCGCCAGGAAGATCAGGGGAATGCCCACCAGGTGGGTGGCGATGTTGCGGCGGTCGCGGTGGTAAGCGGCGTATTGCGCCATCAGGACCTCGGCAGATCGGAACAGGCTCACGGCCATGCGGTTCTCCTTCTGTGCGATATCGGCGCTGCAGCAGGCGTCAGCCGAGCAGCTGGGCCAGCGCCTCGCGGTACTTGGCGGCTGTTTTGTCGATCACCTCGGCCGGCAGGCGCGGCGCCGGCGGCGTCTTGTCCCAGGGCTTGCCAGCGACCTGGGCCGTCTCCAGCCAGTCGCGCAGGAACTGCTTGTCGTAACTGGGCGGGTTGCTGCCTTCGGCATAGCTGGCGGCGGGCCAGTAGCGCGAGGAGTCGGGGGTGAGCACCTCGTCCATCAGCACCAGGGTGCCATCGCGGTCCAGACCGAATTCGAATTTGGTGTCGGCAATGATGATGCCCTTGCGGGCGGCGATCTCGCTGGCCGCCACGTACAGGCGGATGGAGATGTCGCGGATGCGGGTGGCCAGGTCGGCGCCGATCATCTCGACCGTGCGCTCGAAGCTGATGTTTTCGTCATGCTCGCCCACCGCCGCCTTGGCCGCCGGGGTGTAGATGGGCTCGGGCAGCTTGCTGGCATTGCGCAGCCCCGGCGGCAGCGGCACGCCGCAGACCGAGCGGCTGGCCTGGTATTCCTTCCAGCCGCTGCCGGCCAGGTAGCCGCGCACCACCGCCTCGACGGGGATCGGCTGCAGGCGCTTGACCAGCATGGCGCGCCCACGCACTTGTGCAACCTCATCAGGCGCCACCACGCCCTCGGGGGCCTGCCCGGTCAGGTGGATCGGGCAGATGTTCAGGCCCTGGGGGCCGAGCTGATCGAACCAGAACAGCGCCATCCGGGTGAGCAGTTCACCCTTGCCGGGAATGGGCTCGCCCATGATCACATCGAAGGCGCTGATGCGGTCGGAGGCCACCATCAGGATGCGGTCGTCGCCCACCGCGTAGTTGTCGCGCACCTTGCCTCGTGCCAGCAGCGGCAGCGAGCTCAGGGCCGAGGTGTGCAGCGCAGCGCCCATGCTCAGTGCACCACCTGCGCCAGCTCACCCTGGGCGTAACGCCCGGCCATCACGCTCAGGGACTGGCCCTTGATCTTGGCTCCCTGGCCCTCGCAACCGAATTGCAGGTAGCGCTGCCTGCAGATGGCCTGGGCCGCCGCACGCGCGGGCTTGAGCCATTCGCGGGCATCGAACTTGTCGGGGTTTTCCGCCAGGAATTGGCGGCAGGCGGCGGTCATGGCCAGGCGGATGTCGGTGTCGATGTTGATCTTGCGCACGCCGTACTTGATGGCCTCCTGGATTTCCTCGACCGGCACGCCGAAGGTCTGCTTCATCTGGCCACCGTACTGGTTGATCAGGGCCAGCAGTTCCTGCGGCACGCTGGAGCTGCCGTGCATGACCAGGTGGGTGTTGGGGATCCGGGCGTGGATTTCCTTGACGCGGGAAATCGCCAGGATGTCGCCCGTGGGCTTGCGGCTGAACTTGTAGGCGCCGTGGCTGGTGCCAATGGCAATCGCCAGCGCATCGAGCTGGGTGGCCTTGACGAACACCGCCGCCTCTTCCGGATCGGTCAGCATCTGGCTGTGGTCGAGTTTGCCCACGGCGCCAATGCCGTCTTCCTCGCCGGCGTCGCCGGTTTCCAGATTGCCCAGGCAACCGAGTTCGCCCTCCACTGTGGCACCGACCTTGTGTGCCATCTCGACCACGGTTTTGGTGACGTTCACGTTGTAGTCAAAGCTCGACGGCGTCTTGCCGTCTTCCATCAGCGAGCCGTCCATCATGACCGAGCCGAAACCCAGATCGAGCGCCCCCTGGCAGACCTTGGGGCTGGTGCCGTGGTCCTGGTGCATGACCAGCGGAATGTGCGGCCACTGCTCGGCCGCCGCCTGGATGAGGTGTTTGATGAAGGGTTCGCCGGCGTATTTGCGGGCGCCGGCGCTGGCCTGCAGGATCACTGGCGCACCCACCTCGTCGGCGGCCTGCATGACAGCCTGGACCTGTTCGAGGTTGTTGACGTTGAAGGCCGGAATGCCATAGCCGTTCTCGGCGGCATGGTCCAGCAGTTCGCGCATGGAAACGAGTGCCATGGTGGTGTATTCCTGAAAGTTGAAAATCTCTGCCGCCAGTCGTCTCACCGGCAGGTCACTGTCAGGGATTTTAAGGGCGGCGTGCCGCGCCGCCCAGGCACCGCGGCGCTGTCAGCCCACGCGGCAAATCTTGAGCATGTTGGTGCCGCCAGGGGCGCCCATGGGCTCGCCACAGGTGATCGCATAGACATCGCCGGTGCTGACGATGTTGCGTTTTTTCAGATGGCCTTCGGCCTGCTCGAGCGCGGTGTCGCGGTCGGCGCTGGTGTCCATCAGCAGGGGGCGCACATTGCGGTAGAGGGCCATCTTGCGCTGGGATGCCACCTTGGTGGTCAGCGCGTAGATCGGGATGTGCACTCGGTGGCGACTCATCCACAGGGCAGTGGAGCCCGACTCGGTCAGGGCCACAATGGCCTTGGCGCCCATGTGGTGGGCGGTGAACAGGGCGCCCATGGCGATGGTCTGGTCGATGCGGTCAAAGGTCTGGCCCATGAAGTCGGCATCGAGTTCGACATGCTCGGCGCTTTCTGCGGCTTCGCAGATCTTGGCCATTTCCTGCACCGTCTCGAGCGGGAACTTGCCGGCGGCGGTCTCGGCGCTGAGCATCACCGCATCGGTACCGTCGAGCACCGCGTTGGCCACGTCGCTCACCTCGGCGCGGGTGGGCACCGGGTTGGTGATCATGCTCTCCATCATCTGGGTGGCGGTGATGACCACCTTGTCATGCGCCTTGGCCAGCTTGATCATGCGTTTTTGCAGGGCCGGCACAGTGGCGTTGCCCACTTCGACCGCCAGGTCACCGCGCGCCACCATGATGCCGTCGCTGGCGGCCAGGATCTCCTCGAGCCGCGGGATGGCTTCGGCGCGTTCGATCTTGGCGATCAGGCCCGGTTTGTGGCCATGCTCGGCACCCGCCACATTGCACAGCTGGCGCGCCATTTCCATGTCGGTGGCGTTTTTCGGGAAACTCACGGCCACGTAGTCGGCCTTGAGGCTCATGGCGGTCTTGATGTCCTCCATGTCCTTGGCCGTGAGGGCAGGCGCGGTCAGGCCACCGCCCTGCTTGTTGATGCCCTTGTTGTTGGAGAGTTCGCCACCGAGTTTGACGGTGGTGTGCACCTGCTCGCCACGCACCGCGTCCACGGTCAGCACGATCAGGCCATCGTTGAGCAGCAGCACGTCACCGGCCTTGACGTCGCGCGGCAGCTCCTTGTAATCCAGACCCACGCCACCGAGGTCGCCCGGCTCGGCACGCGAGGCGTCCAGCACGAACCGGGCTCCGGGTTCGAGCATGACCTTGCCCTCGGCAAATTTGCCCACACGGATCTTGGGGCCCTGCAGGTCGGCCATGATCGCCACCTCGCGGCCGGCGCGCGCGGCCGCCTCACGCACCAGGTTGGCGCGGTCGATGTGGTCCTGGGCCTTGCCGTGGCTGAAATTGAGCCGCACCACATTCACACCGGCGCGGATCATGGCTTCGAGCATTTCAGGGGTGCTGGATGCAGGGCCGAGGGTGGCAACGATCTTGGTGGCGCGACGGGGCATGAAGGGGTCTCCTGGTAACTTGGTTTCAATTCTCACACGAAAGCGGTTACAGACCGGTTTCTTTCGGACAACGTGCCATCCCCAAGCCCGGTTGCCCCTGCACCCCTTCGCCCTGGCGGGGATTGATCGATGTCAGTTCGGGTTGGGATATCGGCCTTTAGAATTCCTTCAGTTACGTGTTTTCCCCAATGCGTCCTTGTCCCATGACTGCCCCAACCGCCCCCGACACCCAGCGCCCGATCGCCCCTGACCAGCCGATGCCACACCGCAAGGTGATCCGCGAGTGGCTCATCCCGCTGTCCGAGCGGACCACGCTGCGCGCCTTCATGCTGCTGGCCCTCGACTACGCCCTGTTTTTCGTCCTGATTGCCGGCACCGTCTGGCTGGACGCCGTCTGGGCCAAGCTGGTCTGCGGCCTGGCTGCCGGTTTTGTCATCGGGCGCCTGTTCATCATCGGCCACGATGCCTGTCACCAGAGCCTGACGCCCCACCGCGAGCTCAACAAAGTGCTCGGACGCATCGCCTTCCTGCCCTCCATCACCCCTTACAGCCTCTGGGACACCGGCCACAACGTGGTGCACCACGGTTACACCAACCTCAAGGGGGTGGACTTCGTCTGGACACCCAAAACCGCCGCCGAGTTTGCCGCCCTCCATCCGCTGCAACGCTTGCTCGAGCGCGCCTACCGCAGCGGCTGGGCGCCGGGCCTGTATTACATGATCGAGATCTGGTGGAAGCGCGAGTTCTTTCCGAACCGGACCCACATGCCCACCCGCCGTCCCATCTTCTTCAAGGACAGCCTGCTGGTGGCCGTGTTTGGCGCCCTCTGGATCGCCACCATCGCCCTTGCCGCCGTGGCCACCGGCCAATCGGTCTGGCTGAGCCTGCTGATCGGCGTGGCGCTGCCCTTTTTCTTCTGGAACAGCATGATCGGGTTCGTGGTTTATGTGCACCACACCCATGTGCGCGTGTCCTGGCACGACAACAAGGCCGCCTGGACCCAGGCCGCGCCGTTTGTCTCGACCACGGTGCACCTGACCTTCCCCTTCAGGATCGGCGCACTGATGCACCACATCATGGAGCACACCGCCCACCATGTGGACATGAGCATTCCGCTCTACCGCCTCAAGCAGGCCCAGGCCAAGCTCGAGGAGATGCTGCCGGGCCGCATCATCGTGCAGCCCTTCTCCTGGAAGTGGTACTTTGCCACCGCACGCGCCTGCAAGCTCTATGACTTCACGCGCGAGTGCTGGACGGACTTCAAGGGACGCATGACCAGCCCGGTGCGGGGCAATCTGCCGCCTGTCGGCGCTTGAATCGACCACTGCGCGCCATCCTCTGTCTGGTGGGCGCTTTCCAAGCACCTCAGCGGCGCTGCAACTTGAACACCGCCGTCCCTGCCCGCAGGTTCGGCAGCCAGCGCACGACCTCGCCGTCCTGCAGCCCGAACGCATCCAGGATGTCCAGCTGGTTCTTGCGGGCCAGATCGGCAAAGTCGGCAAAAGTGCCCACCCGGATGTTGGGTGTGTCGTACCACTGGTAGGGCAGGCGCTTGGTCACCGGCATGCGTCCGCGCAGCACGCTCAGCCGGTTGAACCAGTGGGCAAAGTTGGGAAAAGCCACCACACCGATCTTGCCGACCCGCGCGGTCTCGCGCAGCATGACCTCGGCATTGCGCAGGTGCTGCAGCGTGTCGATCTGCAGCACCACGTCAAAACTCTGATCGGCGAACACCTTCAGGCCCTGGTCCAGGTTGAGTTGCAGCACATTGACGCCACGCTGGGCGCAGGCCAGCACATTCGCATCGTCGAGTTCCACGCCGTAGCCGGTGCAGCCGCGCTCGCGCTGCAGGTACTCCAGCAGGGCACCGTCCCCGCAGCCGAGGTCGAGCACGCGCGAGCCCTCAGGCACCAGCCGCGCGATGGCGTGTTGGATCAAGGTGTCGCTCACTGCACGCCCCCGGCCACGGTTTGCTCAAAGTAGGCGCGCACCAGGTTCAAGTAACGCGGGTCGTCCAGCAAGAATGCGTCGTGTCCATGCGGCGCGTCGATCTCGGCGTAACTGACATCTCGGCCATTGGCGATCAGGCCCTGCACGATCTCGCGGCTGCGCGCCGGCGAAAAACGCCAGTCGGTGCTGAAGCTCACCAGCAGGAACTTGCACAGCGCCTGTGACAGGGCGCTGGCCAGGTCACCGCCATGGGCGCGGGCCGGGTCGAAGTAGTCCAGCGCGCGGGTGATCAGCAGGTAGGTGTTGGCGTCAAAGTACTCGCTGAACTTGTCCCCCTGGTACCGCAAGTAGCTCTCGATCTGGAATTCGATGTCCTGGGTGGAATACTTGTAGCCGGTCGGGCTGTTCACCGCATTGCGCAGCTCGCGGCCGAACTTCTCGTTCATCACGTCGTCGCTGAGGTAGGTGATGTGCCCGATCATGCGGGCAATGCGCAGGCCACGCTTGGGCACCACGCCGTGCTGGTAGAAGTGGCCCGCATGGAAGTCCGGGTCGGTCACGATGGCACGACGGGCCACTTCGTTGAAGGCGATGTTCTCGGCATTCAGGTTGGGGGCGCTGGCCACCACCACGGCATGGCGCACCCGCTGCGGGTGCTGCAAGGTCCAGCTCAGGGCCTGCATGCCGCCCAGGCTGCCGCCCATGACGGCGGCCAGCTGCCCGATGCCCAGCGCATCGAGCAGGCGGGCCTGGGCATTGACCCAGTCCTCCACCGTCACCACCGGGAAATCGGCGCCGTAGACCTTGCCGCTGTCGGGATTGATGTGCATCGGGCCGGTGGAGCCAAAGCAGGAGCCCAGGTTGTTCACGCCGATGACAAAGAAGCGGTTGGTATCCACCGGTTTGCCCGGCCCGATCATGTTGTCCCACCAGCCCAGGCTGGAGGGCTGCTCGGCATACACCCCGGCCACATGGTGCGAAGCATTCAGCGCATGGCAAATGAGCACCGCATTGGACTTGTCGTCGTTCAGGGTGCCATAGGTCTCGTAGGCGAGCTGGTAACCACGGATCTGCGCACCGCTTTGCAGCTGCAGCGGTGCTTCAAAAGCCATCGACTGTGGGGTGACGACAAAACTCATGGAAAAAACAAAAAACCCGGTGACGCCAAAGAAGCGGAACCGGGAGATCGGCCTCTTTAGCAGCATTTCTTGGGGTTGATCAAACCCCCGCGCCCGCAAGCTGGAGCAAATCGGCGCAGGCGCTTAGTATAAGGCGAGGCTTTCGCCTGGTCAGCAAAGGTGCACATGTCCGATCAGAACGGCTTCGATGCCTACAGCCCTGCCGAGATCGCCCGCCGGGTGGAGGCCGCCGGCGTGGGCAAGGCGCGCCTGGGGCTGCTGCCGCTGGCCATGCTGGCCGTGCTGGCGGGCGTCTTCATTGGTCTGGGCGCCATGCTCTCGGTCATGGTCAGGGCCGACGACAGCCTGGGTTTTGCAGCCAGCGCCCTGCTCAGCGGGCTGGTGTTCTCGCTGGGCCTGCTGATGGTGGTGGTGGCCGGGGCCGAACTTCTGACGGGCAACAACCTGCTGGTGCTGGCCTGGGCCGATGGGCGCATCACGGCGAGCGAGGTGCTGCGCAACTGGGCCATTGTCGGCCTGGGCAATCTGGTGGGCGCGCTCTTGCTGGCCGGGCTGGTGCTGGCCAGCGGCCACACCCAGCTGCATGCGGGTGGACTCGCCCGCAAGGTGGTGCAGATCGCACAGGCCAAGCAGGAACTGACTTTCTGGAGCGCCCTGCTGCGCGGCGTGCTGTGCAACATCCTGGTGTGCATGGCGGTCTGGATGGCCATGGCCGGGCGCAGCGTGGTCGACAAGGCGGTGGCGGTGGTGTTCCCGGTGATGGCCTTTGTCGCCGCCGGCTTCGAGCACAGCATCGCCAACATGTACCTGATGCCCCAGGCCCTGATGCTGCAGGCCTCTGGGGTGCTGGCCGAAGGCCCGGCCCTCACGCTGGCCGGCATGCTGGGCAACTGGGCCGCCGTGCTGCTGGGCAATCTGCTCGGCGGGGCGGGGCTGGTGGGCCTGGTGTATTGGGCGATCTACCTGCGTCAGCCCCGGGCCTGATCAGGCCCAGCCGCTCAGGGCCAGCATGCCCAGCACGGCGAAAACCAGCGCCGAGACCTTGTGCACCAGCGCGATGGGCACTCGGCGGGTGATCGCATCGCCCAGCCAGACCACCGGTGCATTGGCCAGCATCATGCCCAGCGTGGTGCCGGCCACCACCCAGAACCATTCCTTGTACTGCGCGGCCAGCATGACGGTCGCGATCTGGGTCTTGTCACCCATTTCGGCCAGAAAAAAGGCCACCAGCGTGGTCATGAACACGCCCATGCGCGGGGTCGGGTCGCCCTCTTCATCGTCGAGCTGGTCGGGGATCAGCATCCACACCGCCATGGCGATGAAGGACAGACCCAGCACCCAGCGCAAGGCCGTCGGGCCCAGCAAGGTGGTCACCCAGCTGCCCACGGCGCCGGCCAGCGCGTGGTTGGCCAGCGTGGCCACCAGGATGCCCAGCACGATCGGCCAGGGTTTGCGAAAACGCGCGGCCAGCACGAGCGACAGGAGCTGCGTCTTGTCACCCATTTCGGCCAGCGCGACGATACCGGTGGAGATGAGAAAGGCGTCCATGCGGCGGCCATGATAAACGCGCGGTGACCCGGGACAGGCGCAGGCATGCATCAAATTGGAACGAAATTTGCTTAAAACTGGTGCGCCAGGCGTTTTTCCGCAAATAGCGCACCAACTCGTATCAAAAACAACCGTTTACCCCTATGGATGCACTGAAACAGGGCGCAGATGCGCTATTTATTTTGCTCGGCGGCATCATGGTGCTGGCCATGCACGCTGGTTTTGCCTTCCTCGAGCTGGGCACCGTCCGCAAGAAAAACCAGGTCAACGCCCTGGTCAAGATCCTGGTCGATTTCTCGGTCTCGACCGTGGTCTATTTCATGGTCGGCTATGGCGTGGCCTATGGCACCAGCTTTTTCGTCGGGGCCGAGCAGCTGGCGGCCAAGAACGGCTATGACCTTGTCAAGTTCTTCTTCCTGCTGACCTTCGCGGCCGCCATCCCGGCCATCATCTCGGGCGGCATCGCCGAACGTGCGCGCTTCTGGCCGCAGCTGATCGCCACCGCCGTGATCGTGGGTTTTGTCTACCCCTTCTTCGAGGGCATCGTCTGGAACCAGCACTTCGGGGTGCAGGCCTGGATCAAGGCCAGCACCGGCGAGGAGTTCCACGACTTTGCCGGTTCGATCGTGGTCCATGCGATTGGCGGCTGGATCGCCTTGCCTGCCGTGCTGTTGCTGGGCGCCCGCTACAACCGCTACCGCAAGGACGGCGCCATGTCGGCGCACCCGCCCTCGAACATCCCCTTTCTGGCACTGGGCGCCTGGATCCTGATCGTCGGCTGGTTCGGCTTCAACGTGATGAGTGCCCAGACGCTCGACAAGATCTCCGGCCTGGTGGCCGTGAATTCGCTGATGGCCATGGTCGGCGGCACACTCGCCGCCCTGGTGCTGGGCAAAAACGATCCCGGATTTGTGCACAACGGTCCGCTGGCCGGCCTGGTGGCCGTGTGTGCCGGCTCCGACCTGATGCACCCCTTTGGTGCCCTGGTGACGGGCGCCGTGGCCGGCGCCCTGTTTGTGGTGATGTTCACGCTCACGCAGAACAAGTGGAAGATCGATGATGTGCTGGGCGTCTGGCCCCTGCATGGCCTGTGCGGCACCTGGGGCGGCATTGCTGCGGGCATCTTCGGCAGCACGGCCCTCGGTGGCCTGGGCGGCGTCAGCTTCATGGCCCAGGTGATCGGCACCACGCTGGGCGTGGTCTGGGCGGTGGTGGGCGGCACCGTGGTCTACGGCGTGCTCAAACTCACCGTGGGCCTCAAGCTCAGCGATGAAGAGGAATACCAGGGCGCAGACCTGACGGTCCACCGGATCAGCGCCACCCCCGACCGCGAAGCGAGCTGGTGATGCTGTGGGCTGCCTCACGCAGCCCAGCAATCATGCGCCTTGCAGGGATAGCCCGGGCTTGGCAAAGCGAATTTATCGCGCATAATGGGTTCGCCCTGCGCCTTTTGCGGGGCAATGTTTGCGGTGACCAGGTCAGTTTCGCTTCCCATCCGGGTGTTCTCAGGTTTGTTGTAGGCGCTTTCGGGACTCCATCGCTTGTCTTATTGTTTTGAGGAGTCCCTTCATGGGCAACAAACTTTACGTCGGCAACCTGCCCTACTCGGTGCGTGACGGCGATCTGGAACAGGCCTTCGGCGCTTTCGGTGCCGTCACCAGCGCCAAGGTCATGAT
>JACCDV010261574.1_pt1 | contig 20267 bp, 19 predicted proteins | sample 7446131 | NCBI WGS metagenome assembly JACCDV01 (sample SAMN15323448, study PRJNA562643) | freshwater metagenome | isolation source: river surface water | place: USA:Blue River Watershed | collected 2017-08-17 | reverse complement strand
GTGCGCTTTGCCAATGGCAGTTGCAGCGTGCTCGTGGCCACCGACGTGGCCGCGCGCGGCCTGGACATCGCCCAGCTCGAAGCCGTCATCAACGTCGACATCACGCCTGACGTCGAGGTGCACACCCACCGCGTCGGCCGCACCGGCCGCGCGGGCGAATCGGGCTGGGCCTTCAGCCTGGCCAGCATGGACGAGATGGGTCGCGTGGGCCGCATCGACCAGATGCAGGGCCGCGCCAGCGAATGGCACCCCTTGAGCGAGCTCACCCCATCACCTGAGCGCGAGCCGCTGCGCCCGCCGCGCGTGACGATCCAGATCCTCGGTGGCCGCAAGGAAAAGATCCGCCCGGGTGACGTGATGGGTGCGCTGACCAAAGACCTCGGCTTCGAAGGCGCCAAGATCGGCAAGATCAACGTCAACGAATTCTCGACCTATGTGGCGGTGGACCGCGACATCGCCGACAAGGCCTTGAGGGGCCTGCAAGGCGGCAAGGTCAAGGGCAAGTCCGTGAAGGTGAGGGCGCTGTGAGCGAGGCACCGAACACCCCTGACGTGCTGGACGCATCGGCCATGCCCGGTGTCACCTTTGCCTCGCTGGGCCTGTCTGAGGCGCTCTTGCAGGTGCTGACCGAAGCCGAGCTGGACGAACCCACCCCCGTGCAGGCCGACGCCATCCCGGCGGTTTTGGGCGGTCGCGACGTGCTGGCGCTGGCTCAGACCGGCTCGGGCAAGACCCTGGCCTACGTGCTGCCGCTGCTGCAGCAGATCGAGGTCGCGTTCCAGCGGGCTGAAAAAACCGGTGCGCGCGCCGCGGCTCCGCGTTCAACCAGGCAGGCTGCGCTGCACGCCCCCAAGCCCGAACGCCGCCCCACCCAGGCCCTCATCCTCGTGCCCACGCGCGAGCTGGCCTTGCAGGTGGGCGAGACCATCAGCGACATGTCCGCGCACTTGCAGGCACCGCTGCGCTGGGGCTGCGTGTTCGGCGGCGTGTCCATCAACACGCAGATGCTGGGCCTGCGCGGTGGTGCCGACATCGTGGTGGCCACGCCGGGCCGCCTGCTCGACCTGATCGATCACAACGCGCTGAGCCTGGCCGGCGTGCAGGCCCTGGTGCTCGACGAGGCCGACCGCCTGCTCGACAAGGGTTTCGAGGACGAGCTCAAGCGCGTGCTGGCCTTGCTGCCCGAAAAGCGTCAGAACGTGCTGTGCTCGGCCACCTTCGCGCCCGGCGTGGAGGCGCTGGCGCAGCAGCTTCTGCACGACGCCGCCCGCATCGACCTGCGCGCCGAGCCCATCTCGGTGCCCGACATCCAGCAGCGCGCCATCCAGGTCGATGCCGCCCAGCGCACGCCTTTGCTGCGCCACCTGATCCGCCAGGAAGGCTGGCGTCAGGTGCTGGTGTTCGTGGCCACGCGCCACGCCTGCGACGTGGTCGCGCACAAGCTGCAAAAGCACGGCGTCAAAGCCGCGGCCTTCCACGCCGACGCCAGCCAGGGCGCGCGCCGCGAGGTGCTGCGCGCCTTCAAGGCCGGTGAGCTGCAGGTGGTGGTGGCCACCGACCTGGCCGCGCGCGGCATTGACATCGCGCAATTGCCGGCCGTGGTCAACCACGACCTGCCGCGCTCGCCCGACGACCACATCCACCGCATCGGCCGCACCGCGCGCGCCGGTCACAGTGGCGTGGCCGTGAGCTTCGTCAATGCCGACACCGAGTCACACTTCCGCCTGATCGAAAAGCGCCAGGGCCTGCGCGTGCCGCGCGAGCAGGTGCCGGGCTTCGAGATGAAGCAGACCGAGCCTGAGAACCGCAACCCGCTGACCGACCCGCAGGGCACCGGCGGCATCAAGGGCAAGCGCAAGAGCAAGAAGGACAAGCTGCGCGAAGCGGCGGCTGCCGCGGCCCAGGGCGAATCAAGCTGAGGCTGGCTCAGGCCCCCGGGGATTTCGGTGCTTGAGGCCGACTCGCCTTGCGCGCCTGCTTGACCCGGTACATCTCCGAGTCCGCCTGGTGGATGGCCTGCTGGGCATTGACAACGGCCGGGTCGGCCACCACCACGCCGATGCTGGCGCCTGCGTAGTTGAGCTTCACGCCCTCGAGGTCGTAGCCGCCCACCATCGCCGCCAACAGCCGCTGCTGAAGGACCTGCGCTGCGTGGCGGCTGTGCTCTTCCCGGCTGAGGCTGGCATCGCTCTGGTGGATCGGCCCCAGCACCACGAATTCATCGCCGCCCAGTCGACCGATGACGTCCGAGTCGCGCAAGGCCTTTCGCATGCGCTTGGAGACCTCCTGCAAGAACAGGTCTCCGGCCTGGTGGCCATGGCCGTCGTTGATGCCCTTGAAACCATCGAGGTCGACGACACCGACCAGCACCTGCGAGCCGTCTCGCTTGGCGTGCGCCAGCATGCGCGTCAGGTCGGTCATGATGGCCAGGCGGTTGGGCAGGGCGGTCAGCGAGTCGGTCAGGGCCAGGGCCGAGAGGCGCTCGTTGGCGGCGGTCAGCTGCGCCACCATCAGCTCGCGCTCGATGAACATGCCGATGAAACGAGAGAACATCTGCAGTGTCGATGCCGAAGAAGACGTCAGGGAGTGAGGCTGTGCGCTGGCCGCGCACAAGGTGCCCAGCAGCCTGCCGTCCTGAGCCTTCACCGGGCTGCTGACGTAGGTGCGGATGCCCAGCGCCCGGGCCGCTTCGGAGTCGCCCCAGCATTCAGGCACGTTGTCGGTGTGCATGCGGCCTTCGTCCAGCGCGCGCTTGCACAGCGTGTCCGACCAGGGCACGTCCAGGCCCTCGGGGATCTGCAGGAGCTGGGTGTTGCGAGCAAATTCCACATGCTGGACCCCTCGATCCAGGTCGATCGTGGTCAGGTACGTTGACTCCATGCCCGTGATCGAGCCGAGCACCTCGAGCAACGGGCGGGTGAGTTGCTCCAGGTCTTCGGCCTGAAGCAGGGTTTTGGCAAGCAGCGAAAAAGTCCTGTCCATGTGACTCCGGCTGAAGGCATGCTTGGCCGCAGTATAGGAGTCAGTTGGGCAGCATGGTCTTTGCCTGCGGCGTCACGCCCTGGGCTGTGTTTTCACCGGCAGGCACAGCAGAGCCGCCAGGCAAGCCAGGCCGGCGTAGGCCCACGACAGGTGCTGGAACGAGGTCAGTTGCAAGGCCTGCTCGCCCAGCAGTACCACGGTCAGGGCCACGCCCACCACGCTGCCGAACTGCCGCATGGCCTGGTTGACCGCGCTGCCCGCACCGAAGTGAGCCGGCCCCAGGCTGGCCACCGCCGCCCCCGACAGCGAAGGCAAGGCCATGCCCACGCCGATGCCCGTGAGCAACTGGCTGGGCAGCCAGTGCAGCAGGTAGTCGGGCTGCAGGCCTGGCACGGTCGCCTGCCAGGCGCCCCCCGCGGCCAGCAGCAGGCTGCCCGTCACCAGCAGGGGGCGGTGGCCGGCACGCGCCGCGAAGCGCCCGGCCAGCATCGCCACGGGGATCACCATCAGCGGCCCCGGTGTCATGGCCAGGCCGGCCAGGGGCAGGCTGTAGTGCCAGATCCCGGTCATGAAGAAAAAGAAGCCGAAGAACATCATCGAGAAGGCGATGCCGAAGACCAGCGTGGCCAGGTTCACGGCGCTGTAGGTGCGGTTGGCGAACAGTGAGAGGTCCAGCGCCGGCGCCGGATGGCGGCGCGCCCAGGCCACGAAGGCCAGCAGCGAGGCCGCGCCGACGAGGGCGGCCAGCCACACCCGTGGTTCGTGCCAGGCGTGGCCCTCGGTGGCCACCACGGCCGCAGTCAGGCCGCCCATGCCCGTCACCAGCAACCCGATGCCCACGAAGTCGAGCCGGGTGCGCTGGGTGGGGGCTTCGTCCACGGGCAGGCGGCGCGTGGCCCGCCAGATGGCCCACAGCGCGGGCGGCACGTTGATGAAGAAGGCCCAGCGCCAGCCCAGGGTGTCCACCAACAACGAGCCCAGGCTTGGGCCCACCGCCGCGGCCAGGCCACTGACCGCACCCCACAGGCTCACCGCCACCGCCCGGCGCGATGCCGGGAAAGCGCCCAGCACGATGGACAGCGAAGCGGGCGTGAGCACCGCCGCGCCCATGGCTTGGACCACGCGCGCGGCCACCAGCATCGTCACGTCGGTGGCCAGGCCGCAGGCCAGCGAGGCCAGCATGAACAGGGCCGTGCCGACCATGAACATGCGGCGGCGACCCAGCGTGTCGGCCAGCCGACCGGCCGGCACCAGCAGCGCGGCGTAGACCACGGTGTAGGCGTTGAGCACCCACGACAGATCGGCCGCGGAGGTGCCCGCGAAGCTCTGGCGCAGCGCCGCGAAAGCAGCGAACAGCACCGTCGCGTCGACGGACACGAGGAACACCGCGACGCAGGCCGTGAAGAACACGGGCCAAGGTGAGGCGGTGTGGGCCGGCGGGAGCGTGTGCGCGGTGGGAGCCGCCGTGGCGGGTGACAAGCTGGTGGACATGGTTTGCCGCTCCGGGGTCAGCCCAGGTTCTCGAGCACGGTGGCCACGCCCTGGCCGCCGCCGATGCACTGCGTGGCCAGCGCGTAGCGGCCCTTCGTGCGCTGCAGCAGGGCCGCGGCCTTGCCGGTGATGCGCGCGCCTGTGGCGCCGAGCGGGTGCCCGATGGCCAGGCCGCCGCCATCGAGGTTGACGGTCTCGGGCCGCAGGCCCAGCTCGCGGATGCAGGCCAGCGCTTGTGACGAGAAGGCCTCGTTGATCTCGACAACGTCGAGGTCGGCCGCCGTCAGGCCCGCGCGCGCCAGGGCCTTGCGGCTGGCGGGCACCGGGCCCATGCCCATCACGTCTGGATCAACACCGGCCGATGCGCACGACACGATGCGCGCCAGCGGCTGAAGGCCATGACGTCGCGCGAAGTCCTCGTGCACGACCATCACCGCCGCGGCCCCGTCGGTCAGCGGCGACGAGGTGCCCGCCGTCACCACGCCATCCGGACGGAAGGCAGGCTTGAGCGAGGCCAGCGCTTGCAGCGTGGTCTGCGGGCGGATGCAGCCGTCCTCGCTGACCTGCTCGCCGGTGGGCGTGGTCACGGGCACGATCTCGCCCTGCAGCAGGCCATTGGCGCGTGCGGCGGCGGCCTTCTGGTGCGAGGCCAGCGCCAGCAGCTCCTGGTCGGCGCGGCCGACGGCCCAGCGCTCGGCCACGTTCTCGGCCGTCTGGCCCATCGGCATGTACAGGTCGGTGCCCTGCGCGACCAGGCCGGGGTGCGGGTCGAACGTGAGGCCACCTTGCGGCACCATCGTCATCGACTCGACGCCCGCGCAGACGTAGGCCTCGCCGATGCCGGCTTCGATCTGCGCGGCGGCCAGGTGCACGGCCGTCATCGACGAGCCGCAAAAGCGGTTGACGGTCATGGCGCTGACGGTGTTGGGCAGGCCGGCCATCGATGCTGCGATGCGCGCGATGTTGTTGCCTTGTGGCCCTTCCGGGTAGGCGCAGCCGGCGATGACGTCTTCGATGGCATCGAAGGGCACGGGCGCCTTGTCCAGCACACCACGGATGGCGGTGGCCAGCAGGTCCTCGGGGCGGGTGGTGGCCAGCGCGCCCTTGCGGGCAAAGTGGAAGGGGGTGCGGGCGTAGGCGACGATGACGGCTTTCATGATCTACCTTCCGGTTGGTAGGTTGTTGGGAGGAAAAAAACCGGCGAGGGCCTGGGCCCTGGCCGGGGCAGGGCGCATCACGCCAGGGGCGTGGCTGCGAGGTTGCTCAGCAGGGGGGCGACGGATTGGTCGTACAAAGAGATGTCGCCATGCATGCGAGCGCTCAACAGGGCGCCCTGGCAGCTGGCATTGAAGTGCACGGCCCATTCGCGGGGCGTGATGGCCTTGGTCGCACGTGAAGGGGTGGCTTGCAGCGAAGGCAGTTGCGCTGCGCGTGCCTCCAGCCAGGCCACCTGCTGCAGGTGAAAGCGCTTGACGGTGTCTTGCAACTCGGGCTCCAGGCCGCCCCATTCACCCGCCATGGCACCGATGGGGCAGACCATGCCGCCCGCGGCCAGCGCGTCGCGCAGCATCTGCACGTAGGCCTGCAGCTGTTGCGATGGGCTTTGGTGGGCGATGGTGTCGGCCCAGCGCTGGAAGCGCTTGGCGCTGTCGTCCACCACGGCCTGGCCGACCGCCAGCTTGGAGGGGAAGTGGTGGTACAGGCTGGCCTTGCGGATGCCGATGGTGTCGGCCAGCTCCTGGAAGTTCAGGCCCAGGTAGGAGTGCGACAGCAGCAGGCGGCGGGCCGTGCGGACGATGTCGCCGCGCGTGTCAGGCCGGCGCTCGGGGCGGGTGGAAAGGGTGGCGTCCATGGCTACCTACTGTACGGTAGGTAAATGCCCCCTGTCAAACCAGGGGCATGTGAGCGCTCAGGCGGGGGCGGTCACGTTGCCATCGGTGCCCGTGCCGGCGGCCGCCTGTCGCTCGCGCCACGCCCGCAGGGCCTGGCGGTACCCGTCCATGGCCATGTCGTGTGCGTCGAAAATGCACGGATCGCACCCGCTGCCGCAGCAGGCGTTGATGTCCGGCGCCTCGGGGGGCTCGGGCATCGGGTCGTGATCGGGGGAGGCGGGGAGCGTCATGGGTGTGATTGTCTCGCAGCGTTGCCTGATGATGGCTCAGTCAGGTTTGCGGTGGGTTCACGCCGGGGCCCACGGGCGGAAACCGCTGGAACACCTCGGTGGCCTCCATGCGCTCGGACAGCGCTGCCAGGGCCGGGTGGGCCTCGGCCGTGGCCACCTCGGGCGAGGTCTCGTGGATGAACTGCCAGCTCACCGCTGCGGTGACGCTGGCCTGGTTCAACAGCGGCGGCTGGCCCGCCTGGCCGAAGGTTTCGGCTCGCGTGGCCACTTCTTGCTCCAGCCCTTGCAGCGCCGCAGCGAGTTGCGTCTGCACGCGCACCAGCCAGGGTTCGTGCTGCTTGTCGGCGGGGCGCAGCTTGCGCTCGTAGATGGTCTGCACGGCCTTTTCGCAAGCTGCCAGCGCCAGACCGACGGCGCGCATGTCACCTTGCAGGGCCTGCGCATCAGCGGGCCACAGCGATCGGCCACCCGAGAGCGCGGCCTCGGCGAACTGCATGATGAGCGAAGAGTCCATCAGCACGGCACCGTCGTCGCACACCAGCGTGGGCGCCTTGACCACCGGGTTGATGCGCTTGAACTGCTCGAAGGTGCTGATGACCGACACGGCTTCGTGCGTGAAGGGCACGCCCAGGCAGGCCAGAGAAATGGCCGTGCGGCGCACGTAGGGCGAATCGAGCATGCCGATGAGGCGCATGGGGGCTCCTGGGTGTTTTGTTGAGAAGGGCGGTCAGCCATTTTCCACACCGAAGTGGTTGGCGTCGACGACGTGCCTCAGGCTGCGGGCACCCGAACACCCGGCACCGTCGGCAGGTGGGCCCGCATCAGCTGGATGAACACGCGCAGGCGGGCCGGCTGAAAGCGCGTGGGCGGCAGCACCAGCGAGATCGGCAGGGGCGGCGCCTGCCACTCGGGCGCGAGCTGCACCAGCCGGCCTTGCGCCATCGCATCGGCCACCGCCCAGGTGGAGGCGATGCCAGCGCCCAGCCCGGCCAGCGCGGCATTGCACATGGCGTGCAGGTGGTCGGTCGACAGGCGGGGGCGGATGGCGAAGCGCTGCGATTCGCCGCTTTGCGCATGGCGCAGCGTCACCTCGTCGCGGTAGAAGGTGTTGAGCGCCAGCCAGGGCAACGCGGCCAGCTCACCTGGGTGCTGGGGCAGGGGGCCGGCGCCCCACAGCCCGGGCGCGGCCACCACGAAACGGGGCAGCTCTGCCAGTCGGATGGCGACCAGCCCGGGCGCCTCCACCGGCCCGATGTGCACCGCGCAGTCGATGCCTTCGGCGATGAAATCGGGCAGCCGGTCTTGCAGCAGCCACTCCACCGACACCTCGGGGTGGCGCTGCAGCAGCGTCACCAATGGCGCGATGAGCTGTTGCTGGCCGAAGACGGTGGGCACCAGCACCCGCAGCGTGCCGCGCGGCTCGGCCTGCACGCCGCGCAGGTCGGCTTCCAGGGCCTGCCAGCGCTCCAGCAGCTCCTTGGCGTGCTCGTGGCAGCGCTCGCCGTCTTCGGTGAGCTTCATGGCGTGGGTGGAGCGCTGAAGCAGCCGCAACCCCAGCAGGCGTTCGAGCTGCTGCAGGCGCCGGCTGACGGTGGGCTGGGTGGTGTGCAACTGCTGCGCCGCCGCCGAGAGGCTGCCTGCCTCGACGATGCGCACGAAGGTGTGCAGCAGGTCCAGGCGGTCGGAACCGGGTGGGGCTTGTTTCATGCGTTCAGCGTATAGCAAATCTGCAAACAAGCCCACTACCGTTGATTTTTATGCGTCAAGAGAATGAAGCCATCGTTCGATCACCGCTTTGGATGCCTTGCCATGACCACGACCACCCTGACTCCCGCCGTCCAAGCTGACGCACCGCCTGGCAACACCGCGCCCGTGCCCGCTCCGCTCGTGCTGCTGCTGGCCACGGGCGCCGGCCTGGCGGTGGCCTCCATCTACTACAGCCAACCTCTGCTGGGCAGCCTGGGTGACAGCCTGCACGCCAGCACGGCCAGCGTCGGGCTGGTGCCCACGCTGACGCAACTGGGCTATGCGCTGGGCATCTTGCTGCTGGCCCCGCTGGGTGACCGGCACGACCGGCGCGGCCTCATCGCCGCCAAGGCCGCGTTGCTGGCGCTGGCGCTGGTGGCATGCGGGCTGGCACCCAGCATCGGCGCGCTGATGGCGGCCAGCCTGGTGGTGGGCGTGGCAGCCACCATGGCCCAAGACATCGTTCCGGCGGCGGCCACCTTGGCACCTGATGCCCAGCGCGGACGCATCGTGGGCACGGTGATGACGGGGCTGTTGCTGGGCATCCTGCTCTCGCGTGTGGCCAGTGGCCTGATCGCGCAGCAGTTCGGCTGGCGCACGGTGTACGGCCTGGCCGCGCTGGCGGTGGCCGGCATCGGCGTGGCGAGCTGGCGCGGCCTGCCCCGCTTCGCGCCCACCACCACGCAGGGCTACGGCGCTTTGCTCAAATCGATGACCGGCCTGTGGCAGAGCCATGCCGAGCTGCGCCGCGCGGCGTGGGCGCAAGGCCTGCTTTCATTGGCTTTCAGCGCCTTCTGGTCGACCTTGGCGGTGATGCTGCTGCAGCGCTACCAGATGGGCAGCGCCGCCGCCGGGGCCTTCGGCCTCGCGGGCGCGGCGGGTGCCTTGGCCGCACCCCTGGCGGGCCGCCTGGCCGACCGGCGCGGACCCGCCTGGGTGACCCGCGTGGGCAGCGCGCTCACCGCTTTGGGCTTTGCCTCGATGGCGCTGGAGCTGTGGTTGCCCGAGTCGGCGCGCCTGCCTCTGCTGGTGGCCGCCACCATCGGTTTCGACTTCGGCGTGCAGGCCACGCTGGTGGCTCACCAATCGACCATCTACAGCCTGGAGCCCGCCGCGCGCAGTCGCCTCAACGCCGTGTTGCTCACGGGCATGTTCATCGGCATGGCGACGGGTTCGGCCCTGGGCAGCGTGGTGCTGGCGCAGGGCGGGTGGCTGGGCGTGGTGGCCTTGTGCACCGTGGCCTCGGCGGGGGCCTGGCTGGTGCGTTGTGTGCCGGGGCGGAGCGCCGCGGCACAGACAAAGGCGCAGCCGCAGACCGAGGTCTGACGCTTGGCTTCAGGCGCCGGGCTTGGCGGGCTCGACGGGCTGCTGCAGCGCCTGCCAGCAGGCTTCAGCATGGCTGGCCACCAGGCCATGGCTGGCGCCTTCGATTTCCCAACGCCGGTTGTGCGGCAGCAGGCGGTGCAGGTGATCGACGATGGCGTGCGCCACCTCGTTCGAGCGCGTGCCGCACACCAGCCGCGTGGGCACTGGCAGCGCACGCAGGTCTTCTTCGGTGTGGTGCGCGCGGGTGCAGATGTCCCAGTGACGCAGGTTGTTGCGCACCATGGTGCCCATGGTCTGCTGGATGTGCGGGGGCAGGTTGGCGAAGTCGTTGGCGCCGCCCCAGAAGTCGATCACCTGGCCGCAGACATCGGGCAGGCCTTGTGCAGCATCGTGCCGGTAGCGGTTCAGGAAGGCCTGCACCTGGGCCTGCATGGGCGCATCGCCCGCGGCGTCGAGCACCCAGGTGGCCACGGGCTCGAACAGCGTCAACTCGGCCAGCGGCAGGTTGCCCTTGAGGGCCTGGGCCAGCGCCACCACGCCGCCATACGAATGGCCCACGAGGTGGATGGGGCGGTCGGTCCTGGCGCGCACGACGGCTTCGAGCACGGCGAGTTCGGTCTCGATGGTGGGCGCGCCGAAGTCGCTCGGATCGGGCATGCCGCCGTGGCCTGGCAGGCGGATGGCGATGCAGTGGTGCGTGGGCGCCATGCGCTCCATCAGCTTCTTCCAGGTCGATGGGGTGGCGTACGAGCCATGCACGAAAACCACCGGCTCGCCCGAGCCCTGCTCGACAAAAAGGTCAGAGGTGTTCATGCCTCCGATTGTCACGGCTTCACGCCGTTTCGCACCGCCACCATCTCGGCCACGATGGACACGGCGATCTCGGGCGGCGTGTGGCTGCCGATGTTCAGGCCCACCGGGCCGTGCAGCCGGTCGATCTCTTGCGGCGTGACATCGAAATGCTCGACCAGGCGGGCCTTGCGCCGATCGTTGTTGAGCCGCGAGCCCACCGCGCCCACGTAGAAGGCGGGTGATTTCAGGGCTTCGAGCAGCACCATGTCGTCGAGCTTGGGGTCGTGCGTGAGCGCCACCACGGCGCAGCGGGCATCGGGCTGCATGGCCAGCAGCGTGTCGTCGGGCATGGTGTGAACGAGCCTTGTGCCGGGAACGTCCCAGCCAGCGCTGTGTTCCTCGCGCGGGTCGCACACCGTCACCTCGTAGTCGAGCGCCAGCGCCATCTGGGCCAGGTAGCGAGAGATCTGGCCAGCGCCGATGATGAGCAGGCGCCACTGCGGGCCGTGCACCGTGCGCAAGTGTTCGCCATCCCACTGCATCGCGGCGCCGCGAGGGGCATCGCTCAAGGAGGTCGTGCCCTGCGCGATGTCGACGTGCTTGAGCGTGAGCTGGCGGCGACCCAGGCGCTCGCTGAGCTCCTGCAGCAGCGTGGCGCTAGGCTCGGGCTCGACCACCAGCTCCAGCGTGCCGCCGCATGGCAGGCCGATGCGCGCGGCTTCTTCCTGCGTCACGCCATAGGTCAGCGTGAAGGGGCGCTCCACCAGCATCTGCCCGTCGCGCATGCGCGCCACCAGGTCGTCTTCGATGCAGCCACCCGAGACCGAGCCTTCGATCAGCCCGTCGTCGCGCACCACCAACCACGAGCCGGGTGGGCGGGGGGCCGAGCCCCAGGTGCGCACCACGGTCACCCAGGCCAGGCGGTGGCCGGCCGCGGCCCATGCACGGGCCGTGGCCAGCACTTGCAGGTCAACGCTGTCCATCTTCGGGGGTCAGGCCTTCAATGTTTCGGTGCGGATGGGCAGGTCGCGCACGCGCTTGCCGGTGGCCGCCGCGATGGCGTTGGCCACGGCAGGCGCCAGCGGTGGCACGCCGGGCTCGCCAATGCCTGTGGGCTTCTCGGCCGAGGGCACGATGTGCACCTCCACGCGCGGCATCTCGTTGATGCGCAACAGTTGCTGGTCGTGGAAGTTCGACTGCTCGACCATGCCGTCCTTGAGCGTGATGCCACCGTACAGCGCGGCCGTGAGCGCAAAACCCACGCCGCCTTCCACCTGCGCGCGCACCACGTCCGGGTTGACCACGGTGCCGCAGTCCACCGCGCACACGATGCGGTCCACGTGCAGCGAGCCGTCGACTTTGATCGACACTTCTGCGACCTCGGCCACGTACGACCCAAAGGACTCGTGCACGGCCACGCCGCGGCCCCGGCGCACGCCCTTGGGGCCCTTCTTCAAAGGCGTGCCCCAGCCCGCCTTCTCGGCGGCCAGCTTCAGCACGGCGGCGTGACGCGGGTGCTTGCTCAGCAAAGCCAGTCGGTAGGCCACCGGGTCTTGCCCCGCGGCAGCGGCGAGCTCGTCGATGAAGGTCTCGGTGGAGTGGGCCGTGTGGGTCGAGCCCACCGAGCGCCACCAGTGCGAAGGCACCGCGATGTCGGTGGGTGTGTGCAGGTCCACATGCAGGGCCGGGAAGCCATAGGGCAGGGTGGAGGCGCCTTCGACCGACACCGGATCGATGCCGTCCTTGAGCATGCCGTTGAACGCCGTGCCTGTCACGATGGATTGCCCAACCAAGCGATGGCGCCAGCCGGTGACCCGATTCTGCGCATCGAGCGCGGCCTCGATGGTGTGGTGAAAGGCCGGTCGGTAATAGCCACCCTTCATGTCGTCCTCGCGCAGCCACACCATCTTCACGGGTGCGCGGCCGTTGATGGCCTGCGCAATGCTGACGGCTTCGCGCACGTAGTCGGCGTCCTTGCTGGCGCGCCGCCCGAAGCTGCCACCCGCGTACAGCATGTGGATGGTGACCTTCTCTGGTGGGATGCCCAACTGCTGGGCCACCATGGCCTGGTCGATGCTCTGGAACTGCTCGCCGTTCCAGATCTCGCACGTGCCTTGGCCGAGCTTGACCACGCAGTTCAGCGGCTCCATCGAGGCGTGCGCCAGGAAGGGGAAGTCGTAGCTGGCGCGCAAGGTGCGCTTGGCTTCGCTGAAAGCCTTGTTCACGTCGCCCTCGCTGCGCGCCACGGCGCCGGGCTGCTGGGCCAGCGCGTGGTACTTGGCGAAGATCTCGTCGCTGCTCAGTCGGAAGGCGTTCGAGTCATCCCATTCGACGGCGAGCGCGTCGCGGCCCTTCTTGGCCGACCAGGTGTCCTTGGCCAGCACGGCCACGCCATTGGGGATCTGCACCACCTCGACCACGCCCTTGATCGCCTTGGCCTTGGACGCATCGAAAGACTTGACCTTCGAGCCAAAGCGCGGCGGGTGAGCCACGACGGCGGTCAGCATGCCCGGCAGGTGCACGTCCTGTGTGAACCGCGCCTTGCCATTGACCTTCTCGGCGGAGTCCTTGCGCGGGGCGCGCTTGCCGATCAGCTTGAAGTCCTTCGGGTCCTTGAGCTGGACATCGGTGGGCACGGCCTGCTTGGAAGCGGCCTCGGCCAGCTCGCCAAAGCCGGCCTTGCGGCCGCTGCCCGGGTGCGAGACCACACCGTCCGAGACCCGCACCTCGGCTGCAGGCACACCCCAGCTCTGCGCCGCGGCGGCCACGAGCATGGCGCGGGCCGCAGCGCCGGCATGGCGCATCTGCAGCCACGAGTTGGCCATGGCGGTGCTGCCGCCCGTGCCCTGCATGGGCCCGAACAGCAGGTTTCTGTAGCGGCTCGGGTCGGCCGGCGCGCCTTCGACCTTGACCTGCGGCCAGGCGGCGTCCAGCTCTTCGGCAACCAGCGTGGCGATGCCGGTGTAGGCGCCCTGGCCCATCTCGATGTGCTTGGAGATGACGGTGACCACGCCGTCGGTGCCGATGCGCACAAAGGCGTTGGGCTCGAAGGCCGAGCCAGTGGCCGCGGCGGCCGTGGTTGTGAGGCCGGGGCCCGCTGTGGCGGACGCGGCTTGGGCGGTCGGCAAGGCGCCGGGCAGGAACACCGCCAGCGTCAGGCCCGCACTGCCTTGCAGGAAGCGGCGTCGGCTGTCGTTTTCGATGCGGGGGGCGTTGTTCGGGCCATCGGTGGCGTCGATGGACGTGGTGCTTTGAGCGGCGTGTTGAGCCAGGCGTGAGGCGATGCGCATGGTGTCTCTCCTCAGGCCAGGGCCTTGGCCGCTTCGTGGATGGCCGCGCGGATGCGCACGTAGGTGGCGCAGCGGCAGGCGTTGCCCGACATGGCCGCGTCGATGTCGGCATCGGTCGGCTTGCGGTTCTTGGACAGCAGCGCGACGGCGCTCATGATCTGGCCTGACTGGCAGTAGCCGCACTGGACCACGTCCAGCTTCTTCCAGGCGTCCTGCACCGCGCGGCCCACGCGCTGGCCTTCCATCGCTTCGATGGTGGTCACCTTGCGGCCGACCACCGCCGACACCGGCGTCACGCACGAACGCGTGGCCTGGCCATCGACGTGCACGGTGCACGAGCCGCACATGGCCATGCCGCAGCCGTACTTCGTGCCGGTCATCTCCAGCGTGTCACGCAGCACCCACAGCAGCGGGGTGTCGGCATCGACGTCCACCGGCGTGGCGCGGCCGTTCACATTGAGGTTGATCATCCGGTTCTCCTGGTGGTGGGGGCGGGGGAACATCTCGACAGGCTGGCATTGTGCGCACCCGTGCGCCTGCTGCATAGATCATTTCAGCGGCGTTCTTGCCTGATCCTCGTTCAGGCCGGCACCGTGCTGCGCGGGGGCGCCACGTGCCGCTGCAGCAGCGTGTCCACGTCGCGCCGGGGCGGCGAGCCGAACAGGCGGCTGTACTCGCGGCTGAACTGAGATGGGCTTTCGTAGCCAACCCTGAACGCTGCGCTGGCCGCATCGAGGTGTTCATGGAGCATCAGGCGCCGCGCTTCGTGCAGGCGCAGCCACTTCTGGTACTGCAGCGGGCTCATGGCCGTGAGTTGCCTGAAGTGGTGATGCAGGCTCGACGGGCTCATCTGCACGCGCTCGGCCAGTGCTGGCACGCGCAGCGGCTCGGCGAAGTTCTGCTTGAGCCAGTCGATGGCCTTGGCGATGCGTTGGCTCTGGCTGCCCGCAGAAGCGATCTGCCACAGGCGCGCGCCCTGGTCGCTCTGCAACAAACGGAAGTGGATCTCGCGCTGGATGAGTGGGGACAGCACCGGGATGGCCGCCGGCTCGTCCTGCAGATCGACCAGGCGCTTGAAGGCTTCCAGCAAGGGCAGGGTGACCGAGCCCAGCGACAGGCCGCGGTCCGAGTGGTGCTCGGTCGGGGGCGCGATGCCGCCGTGCGCGATCAGCTCGGCGATCACCTGCAGGTCCAGCTTGAGCACGAGGCCCAGGCAGGGCTGCGCCCGGCTGGCGTCGATCACCTGAGAGGTGGCGGGCAGGTCGAGCGAGGTGACCAGGAAGTGGTCGACGTCGTAGGGGTAGGCCACGTCGCCCACCAGCACCTGCTTCGTGCCTTGCACCACGAGCACCACGCTGGGCTCGATCAGGCAAGCGCAGGGCTGGGTGACCTCTTCGCGGCGAAACAGCAGCAGATGGGGCACCCCCGTGGTGACTTCGCCTTCCTGGGTGGCGGTGCGCGCGACGGTCTGCGCGAGGGTGGCGCGCAGCGAGGTGTGGGAAGCTGGCATGGAGGATTCGGGCGGCGGGCGGGGGGCTGATCAATGTAGCGCCCGGCTGCCCGTTGCGCCGCCCGCAACCTGATTGCCCGGAGAATCAGGCAAAGAATCAGGAGAAGCAGGCCATCCCTCGGCCCCCTGCCTCCGAGGCGCCCTGGGACGCGAGCGCCGCCTGGAAAATAGGCAAGCAAGTTTTCACGTGGGCTGATATAGTGGTAGATGTTTGCTGCAGTTTCGCTTTCCTCCGCAGCACATGTCGACCGCCGCATCCACATGCGGCGCTCCCTCGGCAGTCGCCCCCCTTGCAGTTTTCAGGTCCGGCGGACGCCTTCCCAGGCAAGCTTCGTCTGGTTCCCGTTTCCCCTCTGTCCACAGTGGCCTCATGAGCAGGCTCGTGCAGTCGGGACAAGAATCGTTTCCCTCCCTCAGGCTGTGCTTGGCCCGTGCGCCAAGTTCCTCGCCCGACACCCCCGGTTGTGCCTTTTGCGCAGCCCTCAATTGCTTGATTCATTCGCTTCATCACGCCCGAACGGTTGGCCGTTTCGTGCTCTCCCCGATCACCCGACAGACCGACAGCGGCCAGTTCGAAGCCTCGTTGTCGATCCGCAGCGGACAAGGCTCTGCCAGCCACGATCGGGTGTTCCGTTTCATCCCCCTTTTCACCACGGCTCAAGCGGCCGCGCTTTACGCGCTGGACCAGGGCCTGAGCTTTTTGCGTCAACCTGCCCTGCCCGCATGACGGGCAGGTTGCGCTTGATCCACTGTTGAAGGAATTGCCCCTTGGCCAAAGAAGAACTCATCGAGATGCGCGGACAGGTTGACGAAGTGCTGCCCGACTCGCGTTTTCGCGTCACCCTTGAAAACGGGCACAAGCTCATCGCCTACACCGGCGGCAAGATGCGCAAGCACCGCATCCGCATCCTGGCGGGTGACAAGGTCTCGCTGGAGCTCTCGCCCTATGACCTGAACAAGGGCCGCATCACCTTCCGTCACCTGGAGCCGCGCGCCAATGGGGCGCCCGCTGCGCCCCCGCGTCGCCGCTTCTGACCTGATTCCGGCCTGACGCCGCGGCGGGCCTTCGACACCCGCGGCATGCACTGAAAGGGTCCACCATGGACAACAAGCTCTACGTCGGCAACCTGCCTTACTCGATGCGCGACGACGACCTGCAACAACACTTCGCCAGCTTTGGCGCGGTCTCCTCGGCCAAGGTCATGATGGACCGCGACACCGGTCGTTCCAAGGGCTTCGGCTTCGTGGAAATGGGCTCGCGTGACGAAGCTCAAGCGGCCATCCGCGGCATGAACGGTCAATCGTTCGAAGGCCGCGCCCTGGTCGTCAACGAAGCCCGTCCTCGCGAAGAGCGTCCGGGTGGCTTCGGCGGTGGCCGTGGCGGTTCGGGTGGCGGCTACGGTGGTGACCGTGGCGGCTACGGCGGTGGCGGCGGCGGTCGTCGCGGCTACTGAGCCCCTGCTCCATTGAAATCCACGTTGTTCAACCCGGGTTCGGGGTGAACAGCGTGGCCGCCCACTCGACAAACGCCTGAACCCGTGTGGACAGGTGGCGATTGGACGGAAAGACCACGTGCACCGGCATGACGCCGGCGCACCAATCGGTCAGCACAGGCTTCAACTGTGCGTCCTGCCCCGGTGCCTTGATCACCGACTCCGGCAGCTGACCGATGCCCAGGCCTGCCACGCAGGCATCCCAATAGGCATTTGAGTCGTTCACCGCCAGCGCGCCTGGTGGCATGAGCGCCAGCTTTTCCTCGCCCCTTTGAAAGTCGAACGGCCCGTGCTTGCCGCTGCTCATGAAGTAGTGCACGCAGCGGTGAGGCGGCTGCATCAGGTCCTGAGGGTGCTGGGGCTCGCCATGCTGCGCCAGGTAGCTGGGGGCGGCCACCGTCACCATGCGCAACTCGCCCACGCGGCGGGCGACCAGGGTCGGGTCACGCAGCTCGCCCACGCGCAGCACGCAGTCCACGCCTTCGTTGGTCATGTTGATCAGCCGGTCTGAACAGCCGAGCTCGAGCTGCAGGCCCGGGTAGCGCGCCAGCAGCTCGGGGATGTCCTTGTGCATGAGCATGCGGGCCAGGCTGGTGGGCATGTCCACCTTCAGCCGGCCTTCGAGCTGGCCGTGCTGGGCCGACACCGCCGCATCGGCTTCGCGCAGGTCGTCGAGCACGCGCACGCAGCGCTCGTAGTAGGCCGCGCCGTCGGCGGTCAACCCCACGCGGCGGGTGGTGCGGTTGAGCAGCCGCACGCCCAGTTGCGCCTCCAGCTCCTGCAGCAGGGTCGAGACCGTGGCCTTCGGGATGGCCAGGGTGTCGGCCGCCCGGGTGAAGCTGCCCAGGTCGACCACGCGCACGAACACCTCGATGGCTTTGAACTTGTCCATGTGTCATTGTTCATCAGGCTGAACAGTCATTTCAAAGAAAGGGGATTTATCCAGCCAATCGGCATGTCTACAGTCCACCTGTCGCCGGCACTCCGCCGGCTTTGCGTGTCGCGGCCATGCCTGCTCAAGCTGTTTCTTCCCTCGATCCCCAAGCGCCGATCAGTGAATTCGAGTGGCCTGGCCACAGCGGTCCGCTGCGCATGCGCCTGTACCGCAGCGTGGTCAGCAAGCCCGCGCTGATGGTGTTTTTCGCGCCGGGCGGCTTCGTGGCGCCCGACCTGGACGAGGCCAACAACTGCCTGCGGGTGATGGCCGAGGGCTGCGGCGTCAACATCCTGGCGCCGTACTACGCCGAGTCGCCTGACCGGGCCTTCCCCGCGCCGGTGGAAGACGCCCACGTGGTGCTGACCCTGGCCGCCAAGCACCGCGCCAAGCTGGCCAGCCGCAGCGCCAAGCTGTTCGTGGGCGGCTGCGAAGCCGGCGGCAACCTGGCAGCGGTGTCGGCGCTGGTGTGCCGCGACCGCCTGGGCCCTGACCTGGCCGGCCAGATCCTGATCATGCCCATGCTCGACGCCAGCATGGGTTGCGGCTCCATGCGCTGCCCCTCGAACGACCCGCAGCAGCTGGAGCTGGCGCAAGCGGCCGAAGCGGCCTATCGCCTCTACCTGCCCAACCCCGCCGACCGGCTGCACCCCTATGCCAGCCCGCTCAATGCGCGTCGGCTGGGTGACCTGCCGCCGGCGTTGGTCATGCACACGCAAGGCGATCCGCTGGCCGACGAGGCCAAGGCCTACGCCAAACAGTTGCGCGAGGCCGGCAACGTGGCCCACGACGTGGCCTTGCCCTCCGAAGAGCTGCGTGACGCAGCCGACCGCTGCGAGCTCACGGCCGACGACCCGTGTGTGCTGGCCACGCGCGATTTCATCGCCAGGCCGACCGACGCACCGGTGGCCTCGCGCCAAGCCTGATTTTCGAGTTTTCAAACCTTCCTTTTTGACATCAATCCAGGGTGCCAACATGACCGACTTCTCCAAACGACTTCCCCTGTCAAAGATCGCAACGGCCTCGCGCGTTCGTTGGGCCGCTGGCCTGATCACGCTGGCCGCCGTGGTGCCGTTGGCCGGCTGCGGCCCCGAGCAATCCGCACAAGCATCGACCGCTGGCGCACCGCCTGCCATGCCGGTGAGCGTGGCCGCTGTCATCGCGCGCCCCGTGGCCGACGAGCGCGAGTTCTCTGGTCGCGTCGAGGCCCTCAACCACGCTGAGATCCGCCCCCGCGTGGCCGGCACCATCGACCGCGTGCACTTCCAGGCCGGCTCGCTGGTGCGCAAGGGCGACGTGCTCTTCACCATCGACCCGCGCGCCTACCGCGCCGAAGTGGCCCGCCTGGAAGCGGCTGCCAGCGGCTCCAAGGCCAAGGCCGAGCAGGCGCAGACCGAGCTCAAGCGCGCCAGCCAGCTGCTGGCCGACAACGCCATCGCGCAGCGCGACCACGATGAGCGCTCGGCCACGGCCCGCCAGGCCGAAGCCGCGGCCAACGCCGACCAGGCCTCGCTGGCCGCCGCACGCCTGAACCTCGAATGGACCAGCGTGCGCGCCCCGTTCGACGGCCGCGTGGGCAAGGCCGAGGTCACCGAGGGCAACTTCGTCAACGGCGCGCAGGTGCTGACCACGCTGGTCTCGGCCAGCCCGGTGTACGTGAGCTTCAATGGCGACGAATCGACCTACCTGCAACTGGGCAAGCTGGCGCGCAGCAACCCGGGTGCGCTGAAGGTGGGCGTGGGCCTGGCCCATGAGCAAGGCTTCCCGCACGTGGGCAAGCTGGAGTTCGTGGACAACCAGATCGACGCTCAGACCGGCAGCCTGCGCCTGCGCGCCATCGTCGACAACAAGGACGGCGTGCTGACCCCGGGTCTGTTTGCCAAGGTCAAGCTGGGCAACGACGCCGGTGGCGTGGCCTCCGCGCTGGTGGCCGAAAAGGCCATCGGCACCGACCAGAACCGCAAGTTCGTCTACGTCGTGCCGGCCAACAACCAGCCCGAGTACCGCCCGGTGCAACTGGGCGCCACCGTGGGCAACCTGCGCGTGGTCACCGCAGGCCTGAAGGCCGGTGAGCGCGTGATCGTCGATGGCCTGCAACGCGTGCGCCCCGGTGCCCCGGTGGCACCGACCGAGGTGCCGATGGAAGGCTCACCGGCATCGGCTTCCGCTGCCAGCGCCGCCACCAAGTAAGCGAGAGACCACCCCATGAACATCTCCACACGCTTTGTGGACAGGCCGATCTTTGCCGCCGTCCTGTCCATCCTTGTCTTCATCGCGGGCGTCATCGCCATCTTCAAGCTGCCCATCTCGGAGTACCCCGAGGTGGTGCCGCCGTCGGTGGTGGTGCGCGCTCAGTTCCCTGGTGCCAACCCCAAGGTGATCGCCGAAACCGTGGCTGCGCCTTTGGAGGAGCAGATCAACGGCGTCGAGAACATGCTCTACATGTCCTCGCAGGCCACGACCGACGGCGTGATGACGCTGACCGTGACCTTCAAGATCGGCACCAACGTTGAACAGGCCGAAACCCAGGTGCAGAACCGCGTGCAGCGTGCCTTGCCCCGCCTGCCCGAAGAGGTGCGCC